>Ga0209536_100012359_pt1 | contig 12419 bp, 9 predicted proteins | sample DeeMarSeWOR28_12_FD_187461 | JGI IMG/M metagenome (GOLD analysis project Ga0209536, IMG submission 187461) | Marine sediment microbial communities from White Oak River estuary, North Carolina - WOR-2-8_12 (SPAdes) (version 2) | ecosystem: Environmental > Aquatic > Marine > Intertidal zone >...
GCATAATCTGCGTGATGGGGTACTGGCGTGATTATTGACGAAAACAACGGAAGCACTGTTCTGCATCGCACAACCAAATACCAGCCACGGCGCTCGTGGCGCACCTGGCTGATCGGCCGACCTTTGCCTACGGCAGATGCCCCGCATCAGACCATCGGCAAAGCCATCGGGCTGGCCGTCTTCGCATCCGACGCGCTTTCTTCTACCGCCTACGCCACCCAGGAAATTCTTTTCATCCTGTCCATGGCTGGTGTAGCGGCTTTTGGGTATGCCCTGCCTATTTCAATGGCCATCGTGGTCCTGCTGGCCATCGTCACCATATCTTATGAACAGACCATCCACGCCTATCCGGGTGGCGGGGGTGCCTATATTGTCGCCCGCGACAATCTGGGAGAATTCCCGGCCCAGGTGGCTGGTGGGGCGTTGCTGACTGACTATATTCTGACCGTAGCGGTATCGGTTTCTGCAGGCGTTGCCCAGATCACCTCCGCCTTTGCCTTCCTCTTCCCGTATCGGGTGCATCTTTCAGTGGCGTTGGTGCTTTTTGTTATGCTGATTAACCTGCGCGGCGTGAGAGAGTCGGGAACTGCCTTCGCCATCCCTACTTACTTCTTCCTTGTCACGATGTTCTTTACAGTTGGTGCCGGCTTTTACCGTTACCTGTCCGGAACTCTGGGGACGGTGGTGGACCCTCCCCCTTTGGAGGTCGAGCAAACCTTTCTAGTGGTCGTTCCCTTCTTGATCCTGCACGCCTTTTCCAGCGGCACGGCAGCCCTCACCGGGGTTGAGGCCATTTCCAATGGCGTCACTGCCTTCAAAGAGCCTCGCAGTCGCAACGCTGGCATCACCTTGCTCTGGATGTCAGCCATCCTGGGTACCCTATTCCTGAGCATCACCTTCCTGGCTCTCCCCATCCAGGCTATACCCTCGGAAGAGGAGACGGTTATCTCGCAGATAGCGCGCACTGTTTATCAGGGACGCGGGTTTTTATACCTGGGAACCATCACGGCTACTACCCTGATCCTGATCATGGCGGCTAACACTTCCTTCGCCGGTTTTCCGCGCCTGAGCGCGCTGCTGGCAGCTGATGGTTTTCTGCCTCGCCAACTCACCTATCAAGGCAGTCGGCTGGTCTATTCACGCGGCATCATCGCCCTGGCTTTACTTGCCTCGTTGCTGATTGTGCTCTTCCAGGCCAGCGTAACCGCGTTGATTCCGCTCTATGCAATCGGGGTCTTTCTGTCCTTCACCCTTTCCCAGGGCGGTATGGCCCGCCGCTGGTGGAAGATCGGGCACCTGGAGCGGGGACAGGAAGTGCAGGAGCGCGGCTCCAGTCTGCGCTACGAGCCAGGCTGGGAGCTAAAAATGGTCATCAATGGCTTTGGGGCCTTGTGCACGGCGGTGGTGGCGCTAGTCTTTGCGGTCACCAAGTTTCGCGATGGGGCCTGGATCGTGCTGATCCTCATCCCCACGCTTGTGGTCGTTTTCTACAGGATCCAACATCACTACCGGGAGCTGGCAGCGCATCTTTCTTTGGAGCGTTATGGCACGCCATCACGGATTGCCCGCCATCGGGTGATTATGCCGATCAGCGGCGTGCACCGCGGCACCCTGGCTGCGCTGCGCTACGCCCGCTCGATCTCCGACGATATCACGGCAGTACACGTGTCCAGCGACCCGGCTGAAGCTGAGATACTGCGTCGCAAGTGGGAGTCGTGGGGCGAGGGAGTACGGCTGGTGATCTTAGATTCGCCGTACCGGTTGCTGGTAGAGCCCTTGCTGGATTACATTGAGGAGATCGCCGCCCAGCGTCAGCCCAATGAGGCGATTACTATTGTGGTGCCACAGTTTGTGCCCAGGCGGTGGTGGCATAACTTGCTACACGCCCAGGCGGCCGTGATCTTACGTCTGCTCTTGTTATCCAAGCCGGAGATTATCGTTACCGACGTGCCCTATCATCCGTTGTACGCACCAGAGGTGGATGAGCCGATCTAGGACGAGTCATGATCAGCTTCCATCCTGACAAGTGGAGATAGCTATGAACGTAATTGTGGTTGGCTGTGGTCGAGTTGGCGCCCAATTGGCCTACCGGCTTTATCAAAAGGGCCATCACGTGACAGTGATTGATCAAGAGGTTGCCGCCTTTGACAATCTGCCTCCCGACTTTCGCGGGCGGACCGTAGAGGGTGAGGTTCTTGCCCATGGTGTGTTGCACCGGGCGGGCATAGAACAGGTCGATGGCTTGGCTGCCGTGACCAATTCCGATTCGCTCAACGCGGTGGTCGCCCACATCGCCCGCACCAAGTATCAGGTCCCCAATGTCGTGGTACGCAACTATGATCCGCGCTGGCAACCATTGCAGGAAGCCTTTGGCCTGCAGGTGATCAGTTCTGCCAATTGGGGAGCACAGCGTCTTGAGGAATTGCTCTACGGCGCTGATTTGCGGGCTGTCTTTACGGCTGGCAATGGTGAGGTCGGCATCTACGAGTTTATCGTGCCGGACACCTGGCACGCGCGCACCTTAGCGGAACTGCTCCCTGAGGCTGGCTGCGTGCCCGCAGCGCTCACCCGAGCTGGTCGGGCGCTTCTGCCTTCTCAGTCCACCGTGCTCGAGGATTGCGATGCCGTTCTGGTAAGCGCGACTCTGGAGGGGATTGAAGCGCTGCGCCAGCGGTTGTATCCAGAGAGAGAGGCTTGACATGTTTGTACTGATTGCTGGCGGCGGTCGTACTGGCACGCAACTGGCCGCCTTGCTCGTTGCTCAGAATTATGAAATATGTATGATTGAGCATCGGCGTGACGTGCTAACTCGCCTGCACCGGGAACTGCCCACCGAGGCCATCTACGAGGGCTACGCCACAGATCTGCGAGTCCTGGAGCAGGCTGGCATCCGCCGGGCTGAGGTGCTCGCTACTTGCACAGATAGCGATGCCGACAACCTGGCTCTCTGCTTTCTGGCTCGCACGCGTTACGACGTGCCGCGTACCATCGCTCGCATCAACAATCCGCGCAATGCCTGGCTGTTTGACGATAGATTTCACGTGGATGTGGCCCTCAATCAGGCTGACATCCTGGCCAGCCTGATTGAAGAAGAGATGTCACTGGGCGATATGATGACCCTGCTCAAACTGCGCCGCGGGGAGTACTCTCTGGTAGAGGAAAAGATCCCGGCCGGGGCCAAGGTGCTTGGCATTGCCATCAAGGACCTGCCACTTCCAGAACATTGTGTCATCGCCGCCATCATTCGCCACGGCGAGATTGTGATGCCCAGCGGCAGGACGACTTTCGAGGTAGGCGATGAGGTTCTTGCTGTCACTGACCGCCGCGGGGCACACGAGCTGGCTCAGTTGTTTGAGCCCCACCATGAGGGATATCAGCACTCAGGGTAGCCTGATATCGGGCAAGCTGTCTGGCTGGTGGCATCACCAGACTCTGCTGACGAAAAATGGGGTGATTGAGTTGGCAGCAGCGGGACGGCGTGGCTGCTTAAGCTGGCGCTAGAGATGCATCCTGTGAGCATACGCCCTGGCAGACTTTTGGCGAAGATCACGAGACTGTCGCCGGGCGCGTAAAAGTCTTCGATGGTCGCTACACAGGAATATCCACAAGCCTCGTAGAAGCGGCGCGTCGGCGCGTAAGCCGGCGTGCTGGACGTCTCTATCAGCATTAAGCGGCCACCCTGCGCTTGAACTTCAGCCTCCACCCTGCTCATCAGAGCGCGCCCGATGCCGTGCCCGCGAGCTTCAGGGTCCACCGCGATCCAGTACAGGTCGAAGCTGCCCTGAGTGAGCGGGTGCGGTCCAAAACAAGCATAGCCAAGGACCCGACTTGCATCTCGATATACCAGAAAGCTATATCCGCTGGCTTCCTCTCCCTCATCCCGATATGCGTTCCATAGCTCTTCGACGCAGTTTATTTCCGTTACGTTGAAAATGTCGATGGCGGCCGTCACTTGTAGGATGGACGGGCCATCGACGTTTAAGGCCTTCTCTATCATAAGCCTCCGCTTGCCTCAAAGCAAGTTCGAGAATGTGTATCACCATGTCTGTATAAGCATACCCGGCTGCCCAAGCCGCCCGGTAGAAACCAGCATCGGGCGACAGGTCCGGGTTGCAGTTCACTTCGATTACATAGGGTGTCTCTTCGGCGCTTACCCGCAGGTCGACCCTGGCGTAGTCCCGGCAGCCAATGGTTGTCCATGCCTGGTGGGCTGTGCTTGCGATGCGAGCACTCAGTTCAGACCCCACTAGCGCCGGGCAGCGGACCGGCGTGTGATAGTACTCAAAGGAGTTTGCGTCCCACTTGGCGGCAAACGACACGATGTGGGTGAAAGGGTCTGCAAAAGCGCTGAAATCGACTTCGGCCAGGGGCAAGAGTTCGGGGGGATCCCCCCACAGCGCAATGTTGAATTCCCGGCCGACTACGAAGGCTTCAGCCATAGCCGCCTGACGGTAGTGCTCCACGACGTAGCTTACCCGGTCGCGCAACGCACGAGCTGTGGAAACCACTGCTTCTGGGCCAACCCCAAGGCTGGCGTCCTCTGCTATTGGCTTGACAATCAGAGGAAAGGGTAGCGATTCTGCGAGATTTGGGTCTACGTCATTGGGGTCCCTAAAAACCCACCACGGTGGAGTGGCTAGCCCGGTGGCCTTGAACAGAGCCTTGGCGCGCGCCTTCTGAACAGAGATGGCTATGGCGTCACCGCGTGCGCCAGTGAAGCGATAGCCCATAGCTTCTAGTGCCCAGGCAATACGTGCTTCCTCGAACAGACGCCCCTCCAGACCTTCGCCAAGGTTGAAGATTATCCACTCGGTAGGTGGGTAAGGGGCTAGCGACAGCTCCAAGTCAGTACGAACCGGCACCTGCACCACCCGACAGCCCGCTGTCCGAAGCGCATCAGCCACAGACTGGGCGCACGCGATGACTGGCTGCTCTGCCAGTAGATCCTGTGGATCACCTTTGACCAAATGCTCAGTCACATTGTACAGCACCACAACATGGAGAGGCTCCTGGTTACTGTCCATCGTTGACCCTCGGCACCCGTAAAGGGTAAGGAGATGCGCATACCAGATTGACTCTTAGAAGATGCGGATGATATAGCGCGCCCAAAAGGGGAGCATAGGGTCTGCTGGGTGCATTGGACCGGCAGAATAAGGTTCTCCCCTGGCAAGAAAAAGGCCCGGCTGCCAGAAGGCCGGACATCCACACCATAGATGGACGCATAAGCCGAGCAATACGATGTATCTCAAACCCAATGAAACGATGTACCAATCGCCACCGCAAGTTGCAGCATTCTATGGGAGGCGTGGTTTTCCAGCGAAAACGCTGCCTCCCGGCGCTGGACGATTCTTCAGATTCACCTTCACTGCATAACATCTTGCCTCCGCTCACGGGGATCATGTCACCCCCCGTCATCCTGAGAGATATCCAATATCAACTGAATCATACTCTCATTGGCTTGCGGCTGCAAATTCTCGGGGAGACCAAGCAGCAGCACTAGCCTTCTGCGAAGCGATGGGTTGTGGCAAAAATTATACAGATTGGCCCCTTTTGTCACGCCTTTCGTAGCCTTTTTCCACCGCTTTGATACAAAGAAATACTAAAATAAATAGACTATTGATCGAGCCCAAGCGTGTGCTCATCACGTGCGCAAGCGATTTATCGATCCATCGGCTCGAGCAGCCAGAGTGTTGGAGGCCTGTGTGACGGATAGTTCACCCCCCTTGTCTTCTCCCAGCGCTCCCCTTAGTCACAGCCAGCGCATCCCGATTGTGTATGCCGCCGGGAACCACTACGATATGGGGGGGCAAATCGGTGCAGATCGGAAGCAGGTGATACAAGAAATGCTGGCGGTCTATCGGCGTCATTTCGAAGAAGAGGGAGTAAGGATGGGCATTGCCGATTGGGAGGAAGCTATCCTTCACGCCCGAAAATATCTTCCTTTCGCCGAGGAAAGCGTACCCCAATACGTTGAAGAACTGCGTGGTGTTGCTGAGGGTGCCGACGTAGACTTCAGCGATTTGCTGGTTCTCAACTGTGTCGAGGCCATAACTGAGGATGCTCTGCACACCGGCTGCACCAGCTTGGCGGCTGCCCCTGAGGTGACTGCCGATGGCTCGCTCCTTGTCGGGCATAACGAAGATTGGTTGCCTGATGACCAGGATACCGTCTACTTGGTCCACGCCAGACCTGACGACGAACCGGCCTACCTGGCCATCACCTATGGCGGACTGTTACCCAACATCGGTTTTAACGAACACGGCATCGCTCAGTGCTGTGACTCGGTTTACCCCAATGACGCTCGAATTGGGGTACCACGCATCTTTGTCTCACGGGCCGTCTTGGCTGCTCGCACTCTCGCTGAGGCCATCCGGGCTGCTCTAAATCGTCGACGGGCTGCCGGTTATAACCACCTCATTGTGCACGTCAGCGGGGAGATGTACAACGTGGAGGTCTCGGCCGAGGATTTTGACGTCATCTACGGACTGGACGGTATGCTGGCCCACACGAACAATTACATGTCGCGGCGTATGCGCGCCATAGAGAAGGATAGCGAGGAGTTGATTGCCTCTCGGGTGCGCTATAATCGTGCTTTGCGCTTAATGCGCAGCCAACGCGGTAAATTAAGCCTGAAATCTTTCCAGGCGATTCTTTCCGATCACGTCAATTACCCCCAGTCCATTTGCAGTCATAGTGACGAGACCGAAGCGCCACTGGAGCGTCAGCAGACCATCGCTTCCTTGTTGATGGATCTCACGACCCAGACCATGTACGTGGCCTGGGGGCCGCCCTGCCAGGCCGAATACCACAGTTACAAGCTGGAAGTGTAACCCCAAGAACCACGGGAGAGAGTCGATGAAACCCACCATCCTCAAAGAGGAGCGCAACGGCTGGCCCGCCCAGACTCGGCCCGATCGAAAGCTGCCAGCCCCCTGGACCCCGGAACTCCTGATGGGCGTCAACCGGGTGCATCATCATGCCCTTTCGCCTCGAGGGGATCAAGTTGTTTTCATCTGGGAACGAGAGGGAGACAGTGATCTGTGGCTAGCTCGCAGCGATGGAAAGGACTGGGCGCAGCGTTTGACTTTTGACAGGCCTGCACAGAACTTCTGGGAGGATGCCAGCCCTTGCTGGAGTCCTGATGGCGCTTGGTTGGCCTACGCCAGCCAAGGCGATATCGGCGATATCTGGTCCGTGCCCGGCGCCGGAGGCAAGGCGCGCAGACTGACTGACTATGGTCACGGCGACTCGAGGCCGGTTTTCAGCCCGGACGGGGAACGGGTCTATTACCTCAGTGGACGGAGGGTATTTCACAACCTGTGTTACACCACGCTCGCTGGAGCCTGGCCGACGCCTCTGACACATTTTGAGGCGGACGTGTCCGATCCCCGCCCGGCGCCGGATGGAAAAAGCATTGCCTTTGTCTACCATCCCCAAGATGATCTGAGTCGCTCAGAAATCTGTCTGGTGCCCGCTGCAGGTGGCGAGGTGCAGCACCTAACCGGCACACCTCAGGTGCGCGATGCTTATCCCCGCTGGTCGCCTGATGGTCAGCACATCGCTTTTCTCTCAAACCGAAGCGGTTGGCAGGAGCTTTACCTCCTCGATCTTGCTTCTGGTGAATTGCGACAGTTGACGGCATACAATGCCAATGTGCAGAGCTTCGCCTGGCATCCGGCGGGAGATCAGCTTGCGCTGGTCGTCAATTACCAAGGGGCTGGCGACTTGTACATATTGCAGGTGGAGTCTGCAGAGTCCCGGACATTACGCGCCGCGCGTGGCTGGCATAGCCTGCCCCAGTGGGGTCCAGATGGCAGCTGGCTGACCGTGGAGTTCGAGAGTCCCATCCTTCCCCCTGATATCTACCGCATCGATTTGGAGACTGGTGAGGTCAAGCAATTGACCTTCTCTCTGCCTCCTACCCTGGCGGCAGCCGATCTGGTCATGCCGGAATTTGTTGAGTATCTCAGCACCCACGGTAGCACTATCCCTGCCTTCCTCTACCGTCCCAAGGGTGCTTCCCTTGACACGCCTTGCCCGGCCATTGTCTATCCGCACGGTGGTCCGACCAGCGAGCACGCCCTGGAATGGGATATCTTGGTGCAATGGCTGGTGGCCAAAGGCTACGCGGTGCTGGCACCCAATTATCGGGGCAGCACTGGCTACGGGCTGACGCACCGGCGCGCTCTGCACAACAACTGGGGCGTGGTGGACACCGAGGACATGCTGACTGCGGCGGATTACTTGACCAAACTGGATTGGGTGGATGACGCCCGCTTGGGCATTTATGGGGCCAGTTATGGCAGTTACCTGGCGCTCACGGCGCTGGCACGTGACCCGCTCTATCGCTACCGCTGCGGCGTAGCCAAGTATGGCGATTGTGACATCCTATCGTCTTGGGCGCAGGGTGATCGACCCGGTCGAGAAGACCTGGAGCGCCAGATGGGACATCCCACCGCCAATCGCGCCGGTTATCGCGCTGGCTCGCCTGTTTACGACGTGGCCAACATCCGTTCTCCGCTGCTGATAATGCATGGGGAACGGGATGCGCGCGTCCATCTCAAGCAGAGCGAGCAACTCGTCGAGGCGCTCAAACGGGAAGACAAAACCTTCGAGTACGTCGTCTACGGGGGCGAGGCTCACGGATTCCTGGGGAAGGACAACATGCTGCACTTCTTCGCCACCCTGGAACGCTTCCTGGACTGGTATTTGCTCTAATATGTATCGAGGTACTGCGGGTAAGTGATCCAGTATGCCGATCTCACCTGGCCCGAGGTGGCCAACCTGCCGCGTCACCTGCCCCTGCTGATCCCGCTGGGCCGGGACCAGTATGACTGTGCGGCCATCGTCAGGGAGTTGGTGGCTGAGGGCCAGTTAGGTGGGACACGGTCCCATACTGCTCAACCCGACCAGGCCGTTATCCTGCCTCCGATACCCTATGGCTTTCGGCGGGCGGACGGAGATACGGGGAGCCAACTACACGTTCGGCCGGGGCTCTTGCGCCGGGTACTGCTCGGTGTACAGCGCGAGTTGAGGGCTCAGGCTTTTGAACACGTCGTCTTCCTGAACGGACATGGCGACCAGGGGTTGCGTACTCATGGGTTGCGGGTGATCGATGTACCCTACCGGCGCAAGCTGGGTATCGATTTTCCGGCTGACCTCTCGGATCGCGTGGTGATCATCAGCACTGGCCATATCGAGCAGCACGGCTACCATCTGCCGCTGAGCACCGACAGCCTGATTGTAGAGGCCATTGCTCAAGGGGTCAGCATCCGCGCGCCCACGGACTTCTTTTGCCTGCCGGTCTGGCCGTATGGTGTCAGCACCCACACTCGCGAGTTCCCGGGTACCTTGAACCTGGGCGGCCGAGTCTTCGAGGATTTCTTCCTGGAGATCGTAGATACACTGGTCGAGTCGGGCGCAAAAATGATCTATTTCTCTAACGGACACGGCGGCAACCATTCGTTTCTGATCAACGTGGTCAAATACGCTGGCGAACGTCATCCTGAGGCTTTCATTGCCACCGAGTGGTTGCACACCACAGGCCCGGAGTTGGACCGCTATCGCCAGAGCGGGCCAGGCGGCATGGGACACGGTGGCGAACTGGAAACCAGTTATATACTGCAGTTACGGCCTGACTTGGTACGTATGGATCGCGCGACTACCGAGGTGGAGTTCGTCAGCACGCCCAACTATAGTATGGATTGGGTGGAAGGGGGCAAGTTAGTCGCCAATCCTCCCTGGCGTGACGACACCGCCAGTGGGATCTATGGGGACGGCAGGCTGGGCGGGGCAGATAAGGGACGCCTGTGGCTGGCAGCAGCCATTGACCAGAAGGCGGAAATCCTTAAGGAAATCCGCGAACAGCATTCTCGACGCCAGATGAGGCGCAAGATGTACCAGGGGAGCTATGCTAGCCGAAGCACGAGGAATTAGGGAGCAACTGACCGAGTGGCGAAGGACCATCCACCGCCATCCCGAAATAAGCTTTGACGTTCACCGCACGGGGGAGTTGGTGGCGTCCATCCTGGCCGATCTGGGCCTTCGGGTGAAGACGGGCGTGGGCAAGACGGGCGTGGTCGGCTACCTGGGAGCCGAAAACGGCCCCGTCATCGCACTCCGCGCCGATATGGATGCCCTGCCCATCCAGGAAGAGAACCAGGTGGCATATGCCTCCCAGGTGCCGGGCTGCATGCACGCCTGCGGCCATGATGCGCACACGGCCATGCTGTTGGGGGCAGCCACGCTGCTCAGCCGCCAAGAGCTGCCGGGCCAGGTGCGCTTTCTCTTCCAACCCTCGGAGGAGGTGGCCGACGACGAAGGGATCAGCGGCGCGCCCCGCATGATCGCCGACGGTGCGCTGGACGGTGTGGATGTGGCGATTGCTCTGCATGTCGACTCGTCGCTGGACACTGGGCATATCTGTGTGGGCGATGGATGGGTCGGCGCAGCCGTGGATACCTTTCGGGCTCATGTCAAAGGCCGAGGCGGACATGGCGCGTTTCCACACAATGCGGTTGATCCCATCTGGCTGACCTCGCACGTGCTCAGCGCCCTGTATGCGCTCCCATCCCGCCGCGTAGCTCCTTTGCAGCCTGCTGTTGTTTCCGTGGGTGTAATTCGTGGCGGCAGTACCGATAACGTGATCCCCGATGGTGTGTATCTCGAGGGCACCCTGCGCAGCTTTGCCGATGAGGTCCGCGAACAGCTTATCCAGGAAGTCGAACATTCCATGATGATCACCCGTGCGCTTGGAGGTGATTACCAGCTAGAGATTGAGCGTGGCTATCCGGCTACTTACAACGATCCCACCGTCGTCGGCTGGCTGCGCCAGGTGGGAAGCGACCTTCTAGGTATAGAGCAAGTTGGGAGCGAGCAGAAGACCATGGGTGCCGAGGATTTCAGCTATATGGCAAAGGTCGCTAGAGGCGCCATGTTCCGCCTGGGTGTTAAGGCCCCAGACGCCGCGCGGCGCTATTTGCACACCTCCACCTTTGACCTGGACGAGGCAGCGCTGCCTGTTGGAGCCGCCATCCTGGCAGAAACAGCCCGCCGATTTGTCCTGGGCGAGTTTTTCTAGTGCCCTGGACAGGCCAAATCGACAGGCAATGCTGGTATTCACGGCGCCTACTCCTACTCGTGAGGTCACAGTTGATGGGGTACCAGTAGGGGACACCATGCAACTCACGATTCTATCGCAAGATGAAGTGCGTGCCATTCATCAAGCCACACTTCAGATATTATCCGAAGTAGGAGTCTTCCTTGATGACGACGAGGCAGGCGCCTTGTTGTTTGATCACGGCGCCCGGGAGCATTATGGGCGCGTGTGTCTGCCCCCTCATCTGGTTGAGGCTTGCTTGGAACGCTGCCCGCGGCAGGTAACACTGAGTGGACGAGGTACCCAGGTGACGCTGGGGGCAGGTGTCTTGCATGTCCACAATCTGGGCGGTGCCCGCGACGTGCTTGATGCGCCAGATGGTGACTTGCGACCAGCCACAACTGGCGATGTGGCCGACAGCGCGCGCTTGCTGGATGCCCTGGAACACGTGACCACGGTCACGCCGCTCTATACCCCACGCGATGTGCCGACCCTGGCAATGACCCCGGTCATGTTCGATCAGGTGGCACGCCATACCCTCAAGCCAATAAACGGCCCAGGGGTCCAAACGCGCCGGGAGGTGCGTTGCCTGGCCGAAATGTTGCGCATCGTCTTCGGCGATGCTCCGGCTGTCTCGCTGGCCGTCTCTCCCATCAGCCCTCTCACCTTTCCCAAGGACATTGCTCAGGCCATATTGGAGGTGGCGCGGCAGGGTATTCCCTTTGGACCGCTGCCCTGTCCCAGTCTGGGTGCCACAGCCCCTATGTCGTTGGCAGGGGCGCTGGCCCAACAGAACGCCGAGATCTTGGGTTCAATTGTCCTGGCGCAACTGGCGAGGCCGGGCCTTCCGGTGATCTATTGTGGACGCTTGGCGGCACTGAATATGCGCAGCGGTGCGCCTATCTGGGGCAATCCGGAAATTGGGCTTGTCTCGGCGGCCACGGTTCAGATCGGACATCACTACAATTTGCCGGTCAACGTCTACGGGCTGTCCTGTAGCGGATATGCACTGGATCTCCAGAATGGCTACGAGCGAGCTATGAACGCTATCGTTCCCGCCCTGGCTGGGGCTGACGAACTCTCCGGGGTGGGCGAGATGGCGGGCGGCCCCATTTCGTCCAATGCCCAAATAGTCATCGATAACGAGATTATGGGCACGGTGCACCGGGTGCGACGTGGCTTTGCGGTAGACCAAGCTGCCTTGGCGGTGGAAATTATTGCCCAGGTCATGGACTCCACCCGCAATTTCCTGGCCGAGCCCCACACCATCAAGTATTTGCGGGCGGGCGAGGTGTGGCAGAGACAACTGGCCGTCCAGGAG
>Ga0209536_100012361_pt1 | contig 12418 bp, 19 predicted proteins | sample DeeMarSeWOR28_12_FD_187461 | JGI IMG/M metagenome (GOLD analysis project Ga0209536, IMG submission 187461) | Marine sediment microbial communities from White Oak River estuary, North Carolina - WOR-2-8_12 (SPAdes) (version 2) | ecosystem: Environmental > Aquatic > Marine > Intertidal zone >...
GATTTCGGATTGAGATTAATAAAGCTCAAATAAAGGACTTATTTCTAATTCCGCAATCCGCATTCCCAAATCCACAATGGAATTACTCCACTACTCCAATACCACTATAGATGACTACGGGCATAGCCATTGAACTTTAACCTGGCCCAAAGGACCAGGGTTTCAACCCCAAATAAAAAAAGGCAACCTGCCGATCAGATTGCCCAGTTTCACCTCATGGTAGCATCAACCCTGCTATTCGTCCGTCTTTTTCTTTCCCTCCTTGACCTTGCCGTTCTTCTCTGGTTCGTCAGGCTCAGCAGCCTCTTCTCTTTCAGCTGTCTCAGATTCAGCTCCCGGTTCTAACGGCTCGTCTTCGCCCGGTTCTTCCGTTTCTGGCTTCTCTGTGGCCTTGGGTTCTTCCTTTTTCTCAAGGGGTTCCTTCATTGCCGTCTCTTCGTGCGCCGATTCTGAGACTTCAGCTTTTGCCTTGGCTCTTGCGGGGGCACCGCTCGCCTCTGGAGCTTTCTTGGCCTTGCGTCTTTTCTTTTGCTTCTTCTTTTCAGCCTCACCTGTCAGAAGTTCAACGAGACTTAGCGGGGCAGAGTCGCCAGCCCTAAAACCCACTTTTACAGTACGAGTATAGCCGCCACTGCGAGCCTGATAACGCTGAGCCAGATCTGTGAAGAGTTTATGAACCACACCCTTGTCACGGATGACCTGAAGTGCCTGTCGCCTGGCATGTAGGTCACCCCTTTTGCCCAAGGTGATCATCCAATCAGCCCAGCGTCTAAGTTCTTTTGCTTTGGCATCCGTGGTGTATATCCGTTCATGTTCCAGCAGCGAGGTGACCATGTTGCGAAACATGGCCAACCGGTGGCTGGAGGTGCGGTTTAGCTTTCTCCCGCTCTTGCCGTGTCGCATCTATTCCAGTTCCTTTCCTGCCTCGATTTCCTCCCTCGAAGGAAAGCTATCCACATTCATACCCAGCGCCAAGCCCATTTCCGCCAGAATCTCTTTGATTTCATTGAGCGACTTGCGCCCAAAATTCTTGGTTTTCAGCATTTCCGCCTCCGTTTTTTGGACAAGCTCGCCGATGAGACGGATATTTGCATTCTTTAGGCAATTGGCAGAACGTACCGACAACTCGAGCTCATCCACCGAACGGAACAAGTTGTCGTTCAGTTTGGGCTCCTCCACCACCTCTTCCTTGGGTTCAATTTCCGGTTCCTCATCGAAGTTGATAAAGATGGTCATTTGTTCTTTCAAGATCTTGGCGGCATAGGCCAGCGCATCATCTGGCAGTATGCTCCCATCGGTCCAGATCTCCATGGTCAGCTTGTCGTAATCGGTAATTTGGCCTACGCGGGCTTGGCTCACCACATAATTCACTTTTCGAATTGGAGAGAAGATTGCATCCATGGGGATGACTCCAATTGGGGCATCCTCTTCCACGTTGCGTTCTGCCGGTACGTAGCCCTTCCCGGTCTTGACCTGCATCTCCATACGCAGCTTGCCGTCTTTGGATAAAGAGGCAATATGCAGCTCCGGATTGAGAATCTCTACCTCGGGTGGACAGATCAAATCACCTGCTGTAACCGTGCCTTCCCCCACCTTGCTCACCTCGATTGTCTTGGGCTCATCTCCGTGCAGCTTGAGCTTGACCTCTTTCAGGTTCAGGATTATGTCGGTGACATCCTCACGGACTCCGGGAATGCTGGAGAATTCATGCAATACTCCATCTATTCTTACCGAGGCGATCGCCGAACCCTGCAACGATGAGAGCAAAACGCGTCTCAAGGCATTGCCAATGGTAATGCCAAAACCTCGCTCCAAGGGTTCGCAGGCGAACTTCCCGAAGAAACGAGAGGCGGTCTTGGCATCCAGCTCCAGCCGTCTTGGTATGATCAATTCGCGCCAATTCTTGTGCATCGTAACTCCTCTGATATAACCTCACTCTGACCGAAGTTGAACGGATCAGAAAAATAACTATCCGGGATTAGGCCAGAAATGGAGGTCTATTTGGAGTAAAGCTCAACAATGAGCTGTTCCTGGATAGGCATGGTCAACTCGTCGCGAGAAGGAAACGATTTGACTGTCCCTTTGAATTTCTCCTTGTCGACATCCAGCCACTGCGGCAGACCTCGCCGGGCTACCGCCTCCATTGCCTCTACAATGGGCACGATGGTGCGACTCTTCTCTTTGATCTCGACAGTGTCATCCTCTCTAACGAGATAGGATGGAATGTTCACCCTCTTGCCGTTGACGAAAAAGTGGTTGTGGCGCACCAACTGCCTAGCCTGGGACCTTGAGTTCGCAAAACCCATGCGGTAGACCACGTTGTCCAACCGTCGCTCCAACAGGACAAGAAGGTTGGTCCCGGTAACCCCTTTCTGCCGCTCGGCTCTGCTGAAATAAAAACGGAATTGACGCTCCAGCAAGCCGTACATTCGCTTCACTTTTTGCTTTTCTCGCAACTGGATGCCATAGTCTGAAAATTTCTTTCGACCCTGCCCGTGCTGGCCCGGGGGATAGCTACGTCTGTCATAGGCACATTTGTCCGAGTAACAACGATCGCCCTTCAAAAACAACTTGATGTTTTCGCGACGACAGATACGACATACAGAGTCAGTATATCGAGCCAAAGTAAACCTCCTTAGTCAGTGCTCGCCCGAAAACAGCTGTTTTCGGACCCCCGCGATCAGCGATCAGCTCTCAGTTTTCAGCTTTCAGGGGAAAAAAATTAAACACCATGGTCTGAGCTGACTGCTGAAAGCTCCATCCGGCGATCTGTGATTTCCGGATGGACACTAGTTAAACTCGCCTTCTCTTGGGCGGACGGCAGCCGTTATGAGGAATGGGCGTTACGTCCCGGATGAGCGTTACGTTAAAGCCGGCTGCCTGCAAGGCGCGCAACGCCGCCTCCCGGCCGGACCCGGGTCCCTTTACATAAACCTCAATGTTCTGGACGCCGTGCTCTTGGGCCTTCTTGGCCGCATCGTCTGCTGCCAACTGCGCCGCAAAGGGCGTGCTCTTGCGGGAGCCCTTGAAGCCCTGACTGCCGGCGCTGGACCAGGCGATAACATTGCCGCTTATATCCGTAATCGTAATGATGGTGTTGTTGAAAGTCGATTGGATGTGAGCAATGCCGTTTTGTATGTTCTTGCGCTCTTTCTTCTTCCGGGGACCTTTGCCCTTTGCCTTGGCCATCTCTCCTCCTGCCTGTTCACATTTCGTAACCGGTCACCATCGGCAAGAAACTGAACCACGGAGCACACGGAGAGCACGGAGAAAAACGACCATATCGCTGGAGTTGCCGACAATACAAGCGGTATTCATTTCCTCTGTGATCTCTGTGTACTCCGCAATTGAACCTTGCCTGTGACCACTAACCTCACCTCTTGCGGCGACCGATCATGGATCGCCTCGGTCCCTTGCGAGTGCGGGCATTGGTATGAGTGCGCTGACCGCGTACCGGCAAGCCCCGTCGATGACGAAGACCGCGATAACAGCCGAGATCCATAAGCCGCTTTATATTCATGGAGACCTCAGTTCTCAGGTCGCCTTCGACCTTGTGGTCACTGTCAATGACGCGGCGAATGGTGTTGATCTCCTCTTCAGTGAGAAGATCTGTCTTGGTACTGCGGTCCACGTTGGCCTTGTCCAGAATCTCCTGTGAAGTGGTACGCCCGATACCGTAAATGTAGGTAAGAGCTATCTCGACTCGCTTGTTCTTGGGCAAATCAATGCCTGCAATCCTTGCCAATTGTTACCCTCCGTTGTTATCCCTGACGCTGCTTGTGCCGGGGATTCTCACAGATGACGCGCACGACGCCATGACGCCGAATAATTTTGCACTTTCGGCAAATACGCTTAACCGAAGCCCGCACTTTCATAAACCGCTCTCCATCCCCGCCCGCCTTCGAGCGCTCACTGCAGTCAACCACTGCAACCGTGGCTATTTGGCCCGATAGGTAATTCGGCCTCTAGTCAAGTCATAGGGTGACAGCTCAACGGTCACTTTATCTCCGGGAAGGATCTTGATGAAATGCATACGCATCTTTCCGGAGATGTGGGCAAGGATTCGATGGCCATTTTCCAGCTCTACCCGAAACATGGCATTGGGCAGGGGCTCTACCACCGTCCCCTCAACCTCTATTGCTTCTTCTTTTGCCATTTACTCCTCCTCCAAATTGGCATTCCAACCTGGCGAAGAATGGACCCAAAAAATCCTACAGCTTGGAAAGAATATCAGGTCCGTTTTTGGTTATGGCAATTGAATGCTCAAAATGGGCCGAACGACTACGATCCTTTGTGACCGCGGTCCAGCCGTCCTCCAGAATCTCCACTTCGTGCTCGCCCTGATTGATCATCGGCTCAATGGCGAAGACCATACCGGGTCTGAGCCTTACGCCCAAACCCGGAGGCCCGAAATTGGGGATCTGAGGACTTTCATGCAGACTGCGGCCGATGCCGTGCCCCACAAACTCACGCACAACAGAAAAGCCTTTGCTCTCCACATGGCTCTGTATGGCATGAGATATGTCTGTAAGGCGATTCCCCGCGACCGCCTGGGCAATCCCTTGATACAATGCTTTCTCCGTTTCCCGTATCAGCGCTCTGGACTGTTCATCGACCTGCCCTACCGGAACCGTGATTGCCGCATCTCCATAGTATTCCCTGTGGATAACCCCGAAATCCAGACTGACAATATCTCCCTCCCGCAAGACCCGTTTGCGGGAAGGCATGCCGTGCACAACTTCCTCGTTGACTGAGGCGCATAGTGCATAAGGAAATCCGTTATATCCCTTAAAAGCTGGACGAGCGTTTCTTTTGGCCGCCAGACTCTCGCCAAGCTCATTCAGCTCCATAGTAGTGATCCCCGGAACAATCTGTGCCGTAAGTTCCGCCAGAATCTCCGCAACAATACGGTTGGCATCCCGCATGACCTCTATTTCTTGCGGAGACTTCAGATTGATCAACGTGTTCCTTCCCTATTCAGGAAAGTACCTGAGTAATCCGGCCAAAAATTCCCTTGATTTCACCGACGCCGTCGATGGACCTCACTTTATCCTGTGCCTGATAATAGTCAATGAGCGGCAGGGTCTGGGCCTCATAGACCTCCAATCGAGAGGTCACTGTCTCAACATTATCATCATCCCTCTGGTATAACTCACCGCCGCACTTGTCGCAGACCCCTTCCTGCTTCGGTGGATCGAACATGACATGAAAACCGGCGCCACAATCACGACAAGTTCGCCTGCCTGTAAGGCGCTTGACCAGTTCCTGGTTATCCACCTCGATGCTCACGACGTGATCGATTTGCGAACTCAGGTTGTTCAGCATTCCGTCCAGAGCCTCTGCCTGGGGAACGGTTCGGGGAAATCCATCCAGCATGTAACCCTTGTCGCAGTCAGGCTGCTGAATGCGTTCCTCTACAATGCCAATGACCACTTTATCGGGCACCAACTCACCTTTGTCCATGTAGCTCTTGGCTTCTTTCCCCATTTTGGTCCCCTCTTTTACGGCAGCCCGCAGAATGTCCCCCGTTGAGATCTGTGGAATCCCGTACCTCTCAACCAGCATCTTCGCTTGCGTACCTTTACCTGCCCCCGGTGGCCCCAGCAAAATAATGTTCATAGCACCCTCCCTTGCCATAAAAGATCAGAAACAGGAACAAAGCCAATACCACCACCAGCCTATGGCCGCGCTGACAGGAGGACCGTTTTTTACCGCCTCCCTTTCATCCGCGATTTCTTGATGAATCCTTCATAGTGTCGAGTCAGCATGTGCGATTCTATCTGGGCAACCGTGTCAATGGCCACACCCACTACGATCAACAACGCCGTACCCCCAAAGTAGAACGGCACCCGGAATTTCTGTATGAGTATCGTGGGTAGGACGCACACCGCGGAAACGTACAAGGCGCCCCCAAAAGTTATTCGGGAGAGAACGCGATCAATGTAGTCAGCGGTCCGCTTGCCGGGACGAATACCCGGGATGAACCCTCCATACTTTTTCATGTTGTCTGCGGCGTCAACCGGGTTGAAAACCACCGCCGTGTAGAAGTAGCAAAAGAAGATGATAAAACCCACGTACAGTAGGCTGTAAACTAGTCTTCCCGGAGCCACCGCGTCGGCAATCGACTTCATCCAGGGGAGCTGGATGAAATTGGCAATGGTCGCCGGGAACATGATGATGGAGGAGGCGAAAATGGGTGGAATCACCCCTGCGGTGTTAACCTTGAGAGGCAAATGGGTACTCTGGCCGCCGTACATCTTGCGCCCTACCACACGCTTGGCGTACTGCACCGGGATTTTACGCTGGCCGCGTTCAACAAAAATGATCACCCCTACCACTAGGACCATCATTACCAGCAGGATGAGCATCATAAAGGTAGAGAGTTCACCGGTGCCAGCAAGTCGCACGGTGTTGATAATGGCATTTGGCATGCGGGCGACAATGCCAGCAAAGATGATGAGTGAGATGCCGTTCCCAATGCCGCGCTCGGTGATCTGCTCACCCAGCCACATGATGAAAGCCGTACCCGCTGTGAGGGTAATCACCGTCATCAATCGAAAGCCCCACCCTGGACTCAAGACCACCATCTCTCCCCCAGGTCCGCTCATGCCTTCCAGGCCGAAAGCAATGCCGAAGCCCTGAATCAGGCTGAGTAACACCGTACCGTAACGAGTATACTGGGTGATCTTCTTCCGCCCTGCTTCGCCCTCTTTGTTGAGCCGATCCAGATAGGGGATGACCACAGTCAACAACTGTAAAATAATGGACGCACTGATGTAAGGCATGATCCCCAGAGCAAAAACAGACAAGTTGCTCAGGGCGCCACCCGCAAACATGTCGAACAGCCCTAGCAGGGTACCCTGTGCCTGGCTGAAAAATGCCTGGAGGGCCTCGCCATTGATACCTGGCGTTGGCACATGAACGCCTATCCGATACACCGCCAGTAGCGCAAACGTCATCAGAATGCGGCGTTTGAGTTCAGGGATTTTTCCGATATTTAAAAAGCCACCAATCACGTGAATGCTCCGCTTCGCTCCGCTGTTGGAGTGCTGGAGTATTGGAGTGTTGGAATAATGGGTTCAGCAATATCGAAGGAATCCAAAATAGCCCTTCTACCTTCACTTCCCAACATTCCATCATTCCATCGCTTCATTCCTCCAATAGCAAAGCGCAAAGTGAGGACGTTAGCAGTTGCCTCCGTCTGGAAGACAAGATTCGAGACCTCAGACTACCTCGATCTTGCCACCAACAGCCTCGATTTTTTCCCGGGCCCCAGCGCTGCAGCGGTGGACCTTTACCGTGAGCGGCTTAGAGATATCCCCAGTGCCCAAGAGCTTGACACCGTCCCATCTCCCTTTGACCAGCCCGTTCTGTCTCAAAAGTTCTTCATCCACCAGGCTGGCCGGAGCAAAACGCTCCAGGTCCCTGACATTGATTTCCGCATATGCCTTTTTGAAAGGATTGTGGAAACCCCGTTTGGGCAGACGGCGCTGCAAGGGCATTTGACCCCCCTCGAACCCGGGCGGTGTACCTCCCCCTGAGCGAGATCTTTGGCCTTTGCTCCCTCGACCCGAGGTTTTGCCACGTCCTGACCCTGGCCCGCGCCCTACTCGCCTGGCGTTCTTCTTCGCTCCTCGCGGCGGCTTCAATTCATCCAGTCTCATCGCTAACCCATTGATCTCAAAATGTTCTATTCCTGATGAAAAGGTCACTGTTCTCTACACTTGTGACACTTCCACCATGTGTTGCACCTTGCGAATTGCTCCCATAATCTGAGGCGTCTCGTAAAGTGAAACCGTCTTGTGCATCCGGGTGAGGCCGAGGCTCTTGAGGATTTTCCGATGTTTTTCGGGCCTTCCAGCCATGCTGCGAATTAATTTTACCTTGATCTCTTTAGCCATTTTGCTGCCTCTTCCGAATTCCACGTTCCACGTCCCCAGTTTGACTTTATGGGGTTATGCCCTGATCTCGTCGAGAACCTTACCGCGCCTCCTGGCAATCTGCTCTGGACTGCGCAGCTGACGCAACCCCTCTATTGTCGCCTTCACCACATTGTGGGGATTGTTTGAACCCAGACACTTGGTAAGGATGTTATGAACCCCGGCTGCCTCCATCATGGCTCGAACAGCGCCTCCGGCAATAACGCCCGTTCCCTCAGAGGCGGGTTTCAGGAGAACGCTGGCGGCTCCAAATTTGCCAAGCACCTCATAGGGAATGGTGTTGTTGACGAGAGGGACCTGAAACATATTCTTTTTAGCCAGCTCAACTCCCTTGCGGATTGCCTCCGGTACCTCGTTCGCCTTCCCCAAAGCGGCGCCAACCGACCCCTGACCATCACCGACCACTACTATGGCACTGAAGCTGAAGCGCCGACCGCCTTTAACCACCTTGGCCACACGGCTGATGTGTACCACCTTATCAATAAATTGCAGCTCCTTTGCATCCATCTCGTACAAGGCAACATCTCCTTTTCTTTGAGCGGTCAGCTAACAGCTGTCAGCCTTCAGAAAAACAATTTGTGAGAAGCCACTCACTGTGATCACCCAACCGGGTGTCTCTCAGTAATGTCCTCTCATCCTCGCCTCGCCGACAACTGGTCCCTGATAGCTGATTAAAACTTCAGTCCAGCTTCCCTGGCCGCCATGGCAAGGGCGCGCACGCGGCCATGGTACAAGAAACCGTTTCGATCAAATACTACATGGGTGATGCCCTTGGCCTGGGTTATATCAGCGACCATCTTGCCCACCCGCTTGGCGTTTTCAATCTTACCCTTAACCCTTTCTTGTTGGCGAATCTCAGGGTTTAAAGTGGAGGCGGCAGCCAAGGTCACACCGTTGATGTCATCGATCACCTGCGCGTATATGTGTCTGCTCGTCCGAAAGACGCTCAATCTCGGACGCTCAGCACTTCCAGATATTCTCGTCCTTATTCGTCTCTTCCGTTTGAGACGTGCCTCGTGTCTAGGGTTCAGTCTCGACGCCATGTTTCTACCTTCATAGCAGTCAGCTATAAGCGATCGATTTCACTGATCCTTACTGACAGCTGACGGCTGATCGCTTCGTTACTTTACTCCAGTCTTCCCGACCTTCCTTCGCACCACCTCTTCAGCATATCTGATGCCCTTGCCCTTGTAGGGTTCACAGCGACGAAAGTCACGAATCTTCGCCGCGGTCAACCCCACGAGTTCCTTATCAATGCCGCTCAAAGTAATGCGGTTCTGCTTGTCAACTGAAGCCTGTATCCCCTGGGGTAATTTGAACTCAATGGGGTGTGAATAACCCAGGCTCAGGTGCAGGGTATCGCCTTTGACATCAGCGCGATAGCCGACACCGTTGATCTCCAACACCCGGCTGTACCCATCAGTCACCCCCATCACCATGTTGTTAATCAAGGTCCGGGTCAGCCCGTGAAGCGCTCTGGCTTCCCTGCCGCCATCCGCAGGCCTTACCAGGACCTGCCCGTCAATCACTTCAACCTCCACTCGAGGTGGGAGCTCTCGCTTCAGCGCACCCCTGGTTCCGCTCACCTCAACCTCTGAACCGCGGCAACTGAGTTTCACACCAGATGGCAGCTGAATAGGTTGTTTACCTATACGAGACATAAAATTCCTCCTCAGCGGATACCAAGTTCTCTTCCATCCCTTACCATACCTTGCAGAGAAGCTCTCCACCGATTTTTTGTCTACGGGCCTCCCGATCAGAGAGAATGCCCTTTGAGGTGGAAAGGACTACCGTGCCGTATCCCTTCAACACGTAAGGGATCTTGTCGTGGCGCACGTATACCCTGCAACTCGGCTTGCTAATCCGCTCTAGACCGCCAATGATTGGAAGGTTTTCTTGATCGTATTTCAGGTACAGTCGCAAGGTGCCCTGTCTCCTGTCTTTGATGAGTTTATAGTTCTTGATGTAGCCCTCTTCTTTTAGCAGTTTAGCGATGCTCAGTTTCGTCTTGGAGGAAGGAATATCCACCCGTTCAAACCTGGCCATACTCGCATTGCGAATGCGGGTAAGAAAATCTGCTATGGGATCCGTCATTACCATGGACGTGTTCTCCTCTTTGCTACCAACTCGACTTGATGACGCCAGGAAGTTCGCCACGCAGAGCCATGTGCCGGAAACATATGCGACAGATGCCAAACTTGCGCACGAAGGCTCTCGGGCGCCCACATAGAGGGCAGCGATTGTATGCCCGCGCCTTAAACTTCGGTTTTCTTTTCGCTTTGGCAATAAGCGCTTTTTTTGCCAATGTTTTCTCCTCCGTGTTCGCTAGTGCTTCGATTCGCAACCTATTTGAGTTTTGATAAAATAAAAAACTTAATGGTATTGACTACTCAGCACCAGCCCTGAGGGAATAGGTTCTGAATAGAATCTATGAATCGCAGGACTAGTTTCTGAATGGCATACCCATCATTTTCAACAGTGCCTTGCCCTCTACATCGGTTTTCGCTGTGGTGACGATACTGATGTTTAGCCCCTTAATCTTGTCAATCTTGTCGTAATCGATCTCAGGAAAAATTATATGCTCTTTGATGCCCAGAGTGTAGTTGCCTCGGCCGTCAAAAGACCTGTCTGAAAGACCGCGAAAGTCCCTCACCCGGGGGAGAGCTATGTTGACCAGCTTGTCGAAAAAGTCATACATCCGAACTCTTCTGAGGGTCACCATACATCCAATGGGCATTCCCGCCCGCAACTTAAAGGAGGCAATGGATTTGCGAGCTCGCGTCACTATCGGGCGCTGCCCGGAAACGAGGGCAAGCTCCTCCATCGCCGCGTCCAACACCTTAATGTTCTGAATGGCCTCCCCCAACCCCATATTAAGAATCATCTTCTCCAGCTGTGGGACCTCCATTGGGCTTTTATATTTAAACTCCTTGATGAGAGCCGGCACATAATCATTCTGATACGTTTCTTTCAACTTGGACATATCACTAACCCTCTATGTTTTCGCCACAAAGAGCACAAAGTCAAAAACGCATGGCGCAGAGCATCTTGGTAAACAGTAAATGGTGAACGGTAGACGGATTAAGAGACGCTGCGGCACCAGTCGTTCCCCATGAACAGTTTACTATCTTTTGCGCTATGCGCTGTGCAGCAAGCTTGATCTTCGTGGTTGTTACACTACCTGGCTACTCTAAGATCTCGCCGCACTTCTTGCAGTAGCGAACTCTCTTGCCGTCCTCCAGCACCTTTCGTCCTGCGCGAGTAGGATCGGTGCACTTGCCACAGACCACCATGAGGTTGGAAATACGGATTGGGCTCTCTTTTTCGATGATCCCCCCCTGGCGGCTGTGCGCCCCGGGCCGGGTGTGTCGCTTGATGAAGTTCACCTTTTCCACCACGGCCCTGTCCTTCTTGGGGAAAACCTTGAGAACCTTGCCGGTTTTGCCCTTCTCTTTACCGGCAATAACCATAACCTTGTCGTCTCGCTTGATATGGTATTTCTTTCTCTGTACCATCAAATCTCCCTCTCGCAGAACCCTTTTCTAAAGCACTTCTGGCGCCAGAGAGATGATCTTCATAAATCCCTTGGCTCTGAGCTCGCGCGCCACCGGGCCAAAAATACGGGTACCGATGGGCTCACGCTGTTGGTTGACCAACACAGCAGAATTGTCATCAAAGCGGATATAAGAGCCATCCCTTCGACGAATCTCCTTTTTGGTGCGCACCACCACTGCTTTCATCACATCTCCCGGTCGAACCTTGGCGTTGGGGATGGCCTCCTTGATGGATACGACAATAATATCTCCGACTCTCGCATAGCGCTTCCGGGACCCCCCCAGAACCTTGATACAGTAAAGCTTCTTGGCTCCTGAATTGTCAGCCGCAAGCAACTTGGTTTCTGTTTGAATCATGACTTACTCCGCTCGTGTACCAATGCACAAGGAACATGTGGACTTTTTGATATAAAGCGTGTAGTAACGTTGCTTACTCAGTATGAGTCCTGAGGATTTCGACTGCCCGCGGCCTCAAGCTCCATTCGGTCTGAGTTCATGTCGAAAGCGGCCCGAATGGAGGGCTTCGAAGGAGGTCCGGTGGAATTCCTCGCCGAAGTCCAAATGCATTCTAAAAGAACTTATGAATCGAAGGATCAAGTAACCGCCTTTTCCACGATCTGACTTACACGCCAGCGCTTGGTCTTGCTCAGAGGCCGCGTTTCACGAAGCACCACTCGGTCGCCCAACTGGCAAGCGTTGTTTTCATCGTGGGCAGTATACTTGGCACGTCGACGTACGTACTTCTTGTACGTGGGGTGTCTGACCAGCCTGTCTACTCGAACCACCACGGTCTTGTCCATCTTGTCGCTAATGACGATGCCGGTTTGAGTCTTTCGTAAGCCTCGCTTCTTCATACTTCGTTCCTTATTGCGCCCGTCGTTTCTCCACCAATATGGTGTTTACCCGCGCAATATCCTTTCGCGT
>Ga0209536_100012362_pt1 | contig 12418 bp, 10 predicted proteins | sample DeeMarSeWOR28_12_FD_187461 | JGI IMG/M metagenome (GOLD analysis project Ga0209536, IMG submission 187461) | Marine sediment microbial communities from White Oak River estuary, North Carolina - WOR-2-8_12 (SPAdes) (version 2) | ecosystem: Environmental > Aquatic > Marine > Intertidal zone >...
CAACCAGCTGGTCCAAAAGGATCGCGCCATTGTGACCGATGTGCCGGGAACGACCCGGGATGTGATCGAAGAAACGCTAAATCTTGAAGGCATACCGGTCGTCATCAGTGATACGGCCGGTGTTCATCAAACTGACAACCCTGTTGAAAAGATCGGAATTGAAAAAACGCTCGAACACGTCAATGGATCTGATCTGGTGCTTTTTATGATTGAAGCCCACCGCCCGTTGGGTCCTGAAGATCATCTTATTTACGACCAGATCAATTCAAAACCCACAATCATCGTTCTGAATAAAATCGACCTCGTCCAGGGGGGCAACGAAACAGCCCTTCCGGTCAACTGGCGGTTTGATGATCAGGTGCGCATCTCGGCCTTATATGACCAGGGGATTGATCAGCTTAAAGACAAAGTTGTTAAAATGGCCGGAGGCCAGAATCCCCTTGATTTTAGCGGAGTGATTGTCCCCAATTTAAGGCACAAGCTGCTGCTTGAAACGGGTCTTCATGCTGCGGAATCTGTGATTGAACAACTGCAAAACGGAACCTCCTGCGATCTGGTGGCCATCCATCTTCAGGAGGCCATTGATGCTCTGGGGGTCATCAGTGGCGATAATGTAAAAGTGGATGTGTTGAAGGAGATTTTCAGCCGATTTTGTGTGGGGAAATAGGTGATGTTTCACGTGAAACCACCGTAGCGGTTTTGAGGGGCGAAAAGTTAATGTTTCACGTGAAACATTTGGAAGTGACTAAAGTGAACTAAAGTTGGAAGTGACTAAAGTTATGGTGTCGCCTGCGCATCGCAGGCGCTTGCGCCGCGTGGCGCCCCATCGTTTTTATAAAAATGATAGAATTCCTCAACTTTAGTCACTTTAGTTCACTTTAGGCAATTTAGGCACTTGTCTCATCATTGGCTAAATGCCCATTTAAATTTATCAACTTTATTTGAAAACGCGATAGGAGATAGCGAACACGATGGATTTTGATTTTACACCCTATTTTAAGAAATATGAAGCGCTGGTTTCTAATGCGGAGGATGCATTTGAACGTGTCAAACAGGCGCATGCGGACTGTGTGAAGTGCAAGGAAAAATGTACGGACTGCTGTTACGCGCTGTTTGACTTAACGCTGATTGAAGCCCTTTATATCAATCATAAATTTAATGAGAAAATCGGCGGCAGCGCAAAAACCGAGCTTTTGGACAAAGCAAACCAGGCGGACCGCAGGGTTCACAAACTCAAGCGTCAGGCTTATAAAGATTTTCAGGCCGGCAAAAGCGAAGACGAGATTCTTGCTGACCTGGCCCGGGAACGTATCCGTTGTCCCCTTTTAAACCAGACCGATCTGTGTGATCTTTACGACAACCGTCCGCTTACCTGTCGCTTCTATGGCATACCGACAGCCATTGGTGGTGAGGGTCATACCTGTGGAAAATCAGATTTTGAAAAAGGTGAGCAGTACCCCACTGTGAAACTGGATGCCGTATACAATCAGCTCCAACAAATATCGGCAGAATTGATTCGGGATCTTAAATCAAGGTATATGAAACTGTCGGATATGCTGGTACCGCTGTCCATGGCGTTGCTCACCACTTACGATGACGATTATCTTGGTGTGGGTCAGGAAAAAGCCCCCGAGCCGCCTCCCCCGAAAAAGCATCGAAGGAGAACCCGATGACCGAATTTTCTCCCGAAGAAGCCGAAAAGCGAAAACAGGCTGTTTTCGATAGTATGTCCCCCCGTCGCCAGAAGCACATTTTAAAAAGGGGTTATGATAAATGGGACCCGTTTGAAGAACCAAAAGATCCGATTGACATCCGCAAAGATAAAACCAAACGGACCACCCAGATGCTGGTCAGGGAGTTTTTACAATCCCGCAGTTCCGATGAATACAGTAATTCCTACGGACGCGGAGTTCTTGAAATCGCCCTCGGCATCGTCAACGAAGACGATTATTTTCGGGGAATGTACGAATTTTCCTGCTGGTACCGTGATTTGCTGAAAAAAGAAGGGCACAAGTGAATGCGGAATGTGGAATTCGGATTGCGGATTTAAAAATGAGATAGATTGAATTTCTGACAAAAAATACCGAATACCTCTTACCCAATACCATTTTTTAAAATGGAGACGTCCTGGAACATAATCGAAATGCTAGGCAGCGGTCCCTTTCCCGAGGCTATCGTCGCTCCTATTGATGGTGCCGAGATGGTATTGGTGCCCGCCGGGGATTTTATTAAAGGAATCTCCGAAGAAGAATTGGCCCAGATATACCTGCTGGACGAAAATGAGAACCCCGTCTTTGCCTCAGAAATACCTTCCAGAACAATTTATTTGAAAGATTTTTTTATCGACCGCTATCCGGTCACCAATTACCAGTACCAAAAATTTATCGACGCCACCGGCCATCGCGAACCGATTCTTTTGCATCATCCATTGTGGGGACAACCGATGAAGCCGGTCGTTTTTGTGGGCTGGGAGGATGCCCGTGCATATGCCGCCTGGGCGGGCAAATCCCTTCCATCCGAGGAGCAATGGGAAAAGGCCGGCCGTGGTGAAGATGGCCGTTGGTGGGCCTGGGGACAGGATTTTTTGCCTGAATGTTGCAATTATAATGAATACGGACTTGGGCACACCTCTGAAATCGGATTCTTCGACCGAGGCGTCAGCCCTTATGGCTGCTATGATATGTGCGGCAATATCTGGGAGATGTGTGAAGGCCGATGGCTGGAGGATAGCATGCCCATGCGGGGAGGATGTTTTTTAGGTTCCGCCACCTTTGTAAGAGTCACCTGCCGCTGGACCCCGGAAGACCCTGTAAACGGCGCGCACTGGATGGGATTTCGCTGCGTAAAAGAAATTCCAACCCAGCAGTAAGTTGATTTTTGTATCACCGCAGATACGCAGAGGTCGCAAAGAAATTTATTATTTCGTTTTCTGCTGGGAGCCCTGAAAACAAAAAAAGCTCAGCCAATATGGCGAGCTTTTTTTGTTAAATTATTAAATTATTTTTTCTCTGCGACCTCTGCGGTGAAAATTCCGACAATCAAATTAAACGAAAAAACTCCACAAAATTCCGGCACAAATCGCCGAGCCGATTACACCCGATGAGTTACACGCCATTCCATGCATCAGCAAAAAGTTCGTCGGGTCCTCTTTCAAACCCATTAAATGAACTTCCCGGGCGGAACCGGGCACGGCGGATACGCCGGCCGCGCCCAGCAGCGGGTTGATTTTTTCTTTAATAAACAGATTCATAATTTTTGCAAAAATGACTCCGGAGGCCGTGGCAATTGAAAATGCAACGGCTCCCAGAAAGAAGATTCCCAACGATTTTGGCGTCAGAAATACATCGGCCTGGGTGCTGCAGCCGACCGTAAAGCCGAGAAAGATAGTGGCGGTATCGATGATGGCGGATTGGGCTGTATTGGCCAGGCGATTCACCACGCCGCATTCTTTTAAAAAATTCCCCAAAAACAGCATTCCCAGCAGCGGTAGCGCAGTCGGCGCCAGAAAACAGCACAGCAAGACACCCGCCACCGGAAATATCAGAAGTTCCTTTCTGGATACTGTGCGGGCCGGCGGCATTTTGATAAGCCGCTCTTTTTTGGTGGTGAGCAGGAGCATGATTGGCGGCTGAATAACCGGAATTAATGCCATATAAGAATAGGCTGCGATTGCAATAGGTCCGATGAGATGCGGCGCAAGTTTGGCAGTTAAAAATATGGATGTCGGGCCGTCGGCCCCGCCGATAATGGCAATGGAGGCGGCTTCCCTGGGAGCAAACCCGAAAAACAAGGCCCCCAGCAGGGTAAAGTATATTCCCATCTGGGCTGCTGCACCCAATAGCATGAGTTTGGGCTGGGCCAATAGGGATGAAAAATCGGTCATGGCCCCTAAACCCAGAAACACAATCGAGGGATAGACACCCGTGGTTACGCCAAAGTAAAGATAGTGCAGAACGCTGTTGGATTCATAGATACCGATTCCAAAACCTTTGAAAAAAGGAATATTACCCACTAAAATGCCGAAGCCGATGGGAACCAGCAGAAGGGGCTCGTATTTTTTGGCGGTGCCAAGATAAAGGAACGTGCTGCCCACCACAATCATGACGTAATGGCGATAGTCTGCCAAATAATAACCGGTATTTGCTAAAAAATGTAAAAATAGATCAAACATTGCTTAAGCCTTAATTTCTTTTTGTTTATTCCAGGTGAACGTGCCATCCCCCCGGGCGACCAATATGTCGGCTTCCTGCAGACGCTGTATCGACAGATGAGGATGGGGCATGTCATTATTATTTGCAATTTCAAATAGTTGTGAAAGCTTAAAGGATTCTTCCAACTGGTCTACCAGGGGTTTGTAAGCACGGGCCAGCTCATCAACAGACGGCAGGTGGCGTTCCGAATAAACAGGGGAATCGACTTTCTCGGCAACTGCAGGAGGGGCCTTTTTTTTGAATCGCTCTAAGAGTTTTTCTCTATCGTCCCAGAGTTTAAGCAATTTGTGAATTTGCGAAATAACAAAAGACAAGACAACCAGGCCCGAGAATACGATCGTGGCGCCAACCGCTGCCATGGCCCATCCGTTATGGTTGGTTATGTTCTCAATACCAATCAATTTATGCCTCCTTGGTATAGGGTCTAGTTTCTGTTTTGGTTGGTTGTGCCAACGACCACCCGCACGGCGGGTAGCTTGGTTTTTACCGCCTGTGGCGCTAAAAGACAGGAGCGCAAAGTGCCCCAATCGAGGCCGCGATGCATGCAGAAAACAGCAGATCAATAGGTGCGGCGACAAGTGGTGGTATTTAAATGGGAAATGATACAACCGCAAACAAAAATTAAAGAAGCTTATCCATCACAGTTCGCTGGAAAAGTCAATACTTTCTTCGATCAGCGTTCCCCACGCCGGTAAGGTTCCGCCAGCATGGCCGGCGCGTTCATTTTACGGCTATCCCGCAGCGCACCAATGAAAAGCACAAATAAGGTGGAAATATAGGGCAGCATGGCCAAAAAATTGGGGGATATGCCCAGGGGTTGAAGCAGATACTGGATGACGAAGATACCGCCGAATAAGAAGGCCCCGATCACTGCCCGCATCGGATTCCATAAAGCAAAAATGGTGAGCGCGATAACGATCCATCCTCTGCCGGCGGTCATACCTTCGATCCAGGATTTACTGTAAGAGGTGGAAAGATGCGCGCCGGCCATACCGGAGAACGCGCCGCCGATGATGACGCACCAGTAGCGCACCCGGTAAACGTTAATGCCCTGGGCTTCGGTTGCTCTTGGATTTTCGCCGGCCGAACGAATGGTAATCCCGAGTCGGGTATATTCCAGCGTAAACCAGGCGAGAGCAGCCAGTACAATTGCCATATAAAAAAAGGGGCTGTGATCAAATAATATCGGGCCCACGATCGGTATATCCGCTAAAACCGGAATTGCCCAATTCTGCATCTTAATGGTCAGGGGTTTGCCGATATAGGGTTTTCCCACCAGCCCGGATATTCCCAGGCCCAGCATGGTCAGCGCCAATCCCGATACAACCTGGCTGGCCTGCAGGGTAATCGAAGCAAAGGCGTGAATGACAGAAATCAAAGATGCGGCAACAATGGCCGCCACCAGCCCGAACCAGGGATTGCCGGTGACAAAGGTAATAATAAAAGCGGTAACCGCGCCAACAGACATGACGCCTTCAACACCCAGATTTAGAATTCCCGATCGTTCGCAGATCACTTCACCGATAGTTCCTAAAAGCAAAGGCGTGCCGGCAACCAATGTTCGCTGCGCTACTGAGATAATAATATCTTCCAATGCTTAATTCCTTTTCAGACCCCATTGAAGCGCTACGCGGTTTTTGAGGAAAAAGTCACCCATAATCAAAAACACAAGCAGCGTGCCGTTAAAAACCTGCACGGTCGCCGCCGGCAGTCCCAGGGAGATCTGGATGGCATCTCCCCCCACAAGAATACCGGCAAAGAAAAGCGCCGACAGGATTACATAAACTGGATTCAGCTTTGCCAGCCAGGCAACGATAATCGCGGTGTAGCCGTAACCGGACGATATGGATTCCGGATAGCTCAAATAATGGTGAATGCCCGCGGCCTCGCCGACGCCCGCCAGCCCGGCCATTCCGCCGCTGATGACCATGATGATCAGGGTTGTTCTAAAAAAATCGATGCCGGAATATTTGGCGGCGTCCGGGTTTTCTCCGATTACGCGAACTTCATAGCCGAAGCGGGTTTTGTAGATGGCGATGCCCAGCAAAATGACGGCTACAACGGCGATGATCAGGGTGGCATAATGAATCCGGGATCCGGGAAGCACGGATAGGGTTGCCGACAGTGGCAGGTCATCGGTATAGGGGAACCCGTGTTTCGTTTTACCCCGCCAGGGGCCGACGATCAGCAGCTTCATAAATTCGTTGCAGATGTAGTTCAGCATCAGGGTTGAGATGACCTCGTTGATCGAAAATCTTATCTTCAGAATTGCCGGGATCAATCCCCAGAGGGCACCGCCCACAAACCCGGCAAAAAACATCAGGGGGACGATGACCGGCCAGGGGAGGTGCGGTCCCCAGTTTAGCCCCACCCAGGTGCCGAAAATCGATCCCATCAACAGCTGGCTCTCAGCCCCGATATTCCAGAATTTGGCCCGGAAGGCCACCGCCAGGCCGCCGCCGATTAAAATAAGCGGAATGGCTTTGGTAACCGTTTCTTTGAGGCCATACATACTGCCGAAGGATCCGCTGAAAATCTTGAAGATGGCGTACAGCGGATTGACGCCGGAGAACAGAAAGATAACACTGATGGCCAGGAGCCCGGCGCCCAGTGAAAACACAAGCGACAGCAATGAATGCCTTGGCAGGATGTTCATTCGGTCGGTGACCTTAAATTTTAGCATGTTTGCACTCCGGGTCTAAACGCGCATTGAGCCGGCCATCATCAGGCCGATATCTTTCAAACGCGGGTCATCGCTGTTTAAGATGCCCATGAATTCACCCTGAAACATCACCGCGATACGGTCACAGAGTTCGAAAATTTCTTCAAGATCTTCAGAGACGAGCAGAACAGCACCACCCTCCCTGCGGCGTTTCAAGAGCTGTTTGCGCAGGTATTCCGTTGCGCCGACGTCGAGCCCGTAGGTCGGGTGTGAGGCCACCAGCAGAGATGGATCTTCGCTGATTTCCCGGCCCAAAATCAGTTTTTGGATATTGCCGCCGGACAGGTTCTTGGTCTGAACGTTAATCGATGGGGCCATCACCTTAAAGTCGGAAAGCAGGTTTTTGGCATGCTGTTTGATTTTGCTGTAAGCCAGAAAAAACCTGTTTGAATACTTTGGCTTGTGGTGCTGTTTTAAAATGGCATTTTCATACAGACACAGGCCGGGAGCGATTCCGAATTTGATGCGCTCTTCCGGCACGTGGGCAATGCCGCAGTTGTAAATGCAGCGCACCGATTCATTGGTAATGTCATCACCATCAATGGCAATTTTGCCGGATTCCACTGCCCGCAGGCCGGTGATGGCTTCCACCAGCTCCCGCTGCCCGTTTCCGGAAACGCCGGCAATGCCAAAAATCTCATTTCGATAAATGTCAAAAGAAATTCCTTTGACCGCTTCCAGGTCTTTGTCGTTTTTAATGACCACATTGTCGATCGTGATGACCCTTTCGCTTCTTTCCATCGGTTCTTTTTCAATCTGGAAGATGATGTCTCTGCCGATCATCATTCGCGCCAGGCTCTTTTTATCAACATCTGCGGTTTGGGCTTCACCGACGATGCGCCCCTTTTGCAGCACCGTTACCCGATCGCAAATCTCCAGTATTTCATCCAGCTTGTGGCTGATCAAGATGACCAGATGCCCCTGGTTCTTCATTTCTCTCAGATTTTGAAAAAGATCCCGGGTCTCCTGGGAGGTCAACACCGACGTGGGTTCATCCAGAATCAGCAGATCGGCGCCATTGATCAGGGCTTTGATGATCTCCACACGCTGCTGTTCACCGGCGGATAACTGCCAGACCGGCCTGGATGGATCGATATCAAAATTGAATTTCTTCGAATAGGCGATAATATTGTCTTTGATCTTACGCTGGGGAAAAAGCAGGGGAGTCATTTCATAGCCAAGGGCAATATTTTCGGCCACGGAGTGATTCGGGATCAGCATAAAGTGCTGATGAACCATGCCGATGCCGTGTCGCCTGGAATCACTTGGAGAGTTGATGCTGGTGTCTTTTCCGTTGATCCGGATCTTCCCGGAATCCGGCTGATAAAGACCGTATAAAATATTCATCAGCGTGGTTTTTCCGGCACCGTTCTCACCCAGAAGGCCCAGGATCTCCCCTTGCTTAATGGAAATATTGATATCGGAATTTGCTTTAACATCTTGGAATGATTTTGAAATATTGACCATCCCAAGACTTTTCATCTTTTCCATGATGTTGGCTGGTATGCTGCTTTTAGCGGCCGGATCCGGCCAATGAAAAAAAACGGGAAGCCGCAGAAATGCAAGCTCCCCGTTTTACTTGGTAAAAAACATTATTTCGGGATACTGCCGACGACATTATCGACGTAATACATAATGCTCAGAAGGTCGCCCTTGGAGGCTTTCGCTCCCGCTTTGATCTGGAGCTTGCCGGTATTGTCGTTGATCGGTCCGGTAAACGGGTCGAACAGCTCCGGACCGCCGGTCTTCATCTGGTCGTAGCGTTTGGTGATAAGCTCATAAACCGAAATCTTACCGAAATCTTTCGTTTCCACCATCGCCGCTTTCAAGTCTCCGGCAAATTTCGGGTTGATGATGTTATCGAAGCTACCGCCCAGGATGGCTGCATTTTCGCGGGCCAGCCACCAGTAGTCCACAGGTTTCCAGGTGCCGTTATAAATATCGCTTAAAATTTTGACATACATGACACCCCAGTCGATAAGCTGTCCGGACACCACCGAATCTTTGCCGTATTGCTGCATCGGGCTGTAATGGCTGTAGGTGTAAATCTGTTTGCCCTTTTCGCTGTGCTCCTGGCCTACCTCGATGACCGCCGGTGTATCTTCGGTAAAGGCCAGGTTATCGCAACCTTCGGCAATCAGGGCTTCGGCCGCTTCCCTGGCTTTGTCTGGGCCGTACCAGGCAAAGATCCACTTCACGTGAACTTTCGCTTTGGGATTGACCGCTTTAATCCCCAGGGCGAAGGCATCAATATGGCGGACGACCTCCGGAATCGGAAACGCTCCGACATAGCCGATCTTATTGGTTTTGGTCAGGGCCCCGGCCATCAACCCATTGAGATAATAGGTCTGGTACAGATCGCCAAAATACGTGCCTACATTCGGGGCCTGTTTAAACCCGGAGCAGTGCATAAACAATTTATCCGGGTACCGGCTGCCGGCCTTGACCGTGTCATCCATGTAACCGAAGCTGGTCGTAAAAACGACATCGGCTTTTTCACCCTGAATGAGGCGGTCGATAATTCGGGAAGAGTCTGCTTCGGGCACCGACTCGATAAAGACGGTTTCCAGCCATGGGAGTTTCTGTTCGGCGAACTTGCGGCCCACGTCATGGGCATGGGACCATCCATAGTCTCCCACCGGTCCCACGTAAATAAAACCGGCTTTCAGCTTTTTATCCGCGGCAAACCCCACACCGGCGGCCAGAAAGAAACACAGTCCAATGATGATGAATACTTTGGTAATTCGCATGTTTTACTCCTTTTTATGTAATATTAATTGCTAAATGAATTCCCTCCAAGTTCCGATTGACGTAAATACTGCACTATAAAGACAAAGAATTTTAGGGTCAAGCAAAAATCAACCCGGCGATATGCAAATTTTGCTTATCTTCAGAGATCCGCCAAGACGGGTCATAGACTGTGACGGCTCGATTTAGATCACCCAGATCTTATCGCGTGCTTTCCATGGATTCACTCTTGACCCGGTCCGGCCTTTAAATATAATATGGCGTGGATTTTTTTCACATGTAATCCATAATCGGCAGATTCCAAGGCGATTTTTTTTAATCTGGAGGCGATGTTGATGCTTGTCAAAAGACGATTGGCTGTGGCGGCGCTCAGTTTCTTGGCAACAATGGCAGTCATGTTCCCGTCAAACGCGATTGCAGCAGAGAAACCCTTTGTTTTTGGATTGCTCTTGGTTGGCCCCCATGATGATCAAGGGTTAAACCAGGCGCATTATGAAGGTGGCAGATATGTTGTCGAAGCCATGGCCGGAACCAAGATGATTTACATTGACCGGGCCAACCCGACCGATCGCCCGGACGTAACGATTGCCCAGCTGGTGGATGATATGGTGGAGAAAGGTGCCAAACTGATCATCGCCAACTCGGTTGACATGCAAAACGACATCCGTGAAGCGGCCCGAAAGCATCCCCGCATCAATTTTTTACAAATAGCCGGAGATGACGTGCTCACCGGAAAAGCACCCAGGAATCTCAGCAATTTAATGGGCCGGATGGAATACGGTAAAATGATGGCCGGATTCGCAGCGGCCCTAACCACCAAAACAGGGAATATCGGTTATATTGGCCCGCTTAACAACGAACAATCCCGTCGGCTGGCTTCGTCCTGTTATCTGGGTGCCAGATATGCCTGGACAAACGTGCTAAAAAAAGACGCGAAGGATTTGAAATTTCATGTGACCTGGATTGGCTTCTGGTTTAATATCCCCGGCACCACAAAGGATCCCGTCCAGGTTTCCAATGATTATTTCAATACCGACTTCGATGTCGTCATCTCCGGTATTGCGGCGACCGAAATCCCGGTCGTCGCGAAACAAGTACGCGAGAAAGGCAAAGCCGTATGGGTGATACCCTATGATAATGCCGCCGCCTGCGAAGGCATGTCCGATGTTTGTCTTGGGGTACCCTTTTTTAACTGGGGCCCGGGCTATATTGATTTTATCAAAGCTGCCAAGTCCGGAAAATGGAAACGCAAATGGATCTGGCTGAAACCGGACTGGAAAGATATCAACAATCCCAATACCACCACTATTGGTTTCGCTGCCGGCCCGGCCCTTTCGGAGTCTGCAACCGCGCAGCTGAGTAAATTCATCAACGATCTGTCAACCGGAAAAGTCAATCTATTTAAAGGCCCATTGAATTATCAGGACGGCAAACCGTTTGTTAAAGCCGGCCACACCGCCGGCGACAAACAAATCTGGTATATGGAACAGCTGCTGCAGGGGATGGACGACCAGAGCATTCAGAAATAGTTAATCATTTATCTTCATTAAACTCGGTGCAGGGCAAGCTGCACCACCCTTACATCTTATCTTTCCATTACGCCACCACGCCATCAGGCCCAAAAGTTGCTTATATCTTTATGTCCCCCTCAATAACGTGTTGAAGAGCCGGTTTTTAGGGATCGTTATGCAAATACCGGCGGGCGTTTATCGAACCAGGGTTGCGCTTCTTCCAGTTGGGCGGCCAGTCTTAGCAGGGTGGCTTCATCTCCGTAGCGTCCCATAAACTGCAGGCCGCAGGGCAGGTTATCCGGAGTCCAATGCAGGGGCACGGACATCGCCGGCTGCCCCGTGAAATTGGCCAGCTGCGTAAATGGGGTTTTTGAAAGGTTATCCACCGCCAGTTTGTCGGTTACGCCAGAGGCGATCAGCAACCGGCCCAGCCTTAATGAATTGATCACTTTCAGTAATACACGCTCAAAGGGTTTGAGCGCCAGTTCGCCGATTTTAACGGGCGGGTAAGCCAGCGTGGGGGTCAGGTAAAGATCATATGTCTCATGAAAGCGGCCCATGATTCTGCCTGCCAGTTCCCATTCTCGATTGGCTTTGACAATTTGACCGGCAGAATAAGTGCGGCCCAGCAAGCCCAATGTCCAGGTAACGGTTTCCACGTCGGACGGTTTTACTTTTCTTCCCAGAAGTTGAACCAGCGCGTCAAAGAGCGTTGTGACTTCAGCTGAATACAGGATTAGAAGGCCCTTGGCCAGGGCCTGGCCGTCGACCTCCGGGCGCGCTTCTTCCACCTCGTGGCCCAATTCTTCCAGGAGGCTCACCGTTTGTTCCACCGCCCGGATGCATTCCGGATGAACGCTGGTATCGATTGGCGACCGGGTGTTGAAAGCAATTCTGAGACGATCGGGGCGCTGTTCGATTTCCTTCATGTAGGCTCGTTGCGGCGGCGGGATGACATAAGGGGCGCCGGCATCCGCGCCCTGGGTTGCATCCAGACTGGCGGCGCTATCCCGCACCGACCGGCTGATGACGTGCTCAACAACGGCCCCCTGCCAGGTCCGGCCGTGGATCGGGCCGTTGGGCGTACGTCCGCGGGTCACTTTCAGGCCAAACAACCCGCAGCAGGCCGCCGGAATACGGATCGACCCCGCTCCGTCATTGGCCGAGGCCAGCGGGACCATGCCGCTGGCGACCGCAGCGGCGGACCCGCCGCTTGAGCCCCCCGG
>Ga0209536_100012363_pt1 | contig 12418 bp, 9 predicted proteins | sample DeeMarSeWOR28_12_FD_187461 | JGI IMG/M metagenome (GOLD analysis project Ga0209536, IMG submission 187461) | Marine sediment microbial communities from White Oak River estuary, North Carolina - WOR-2-8_12 (SPAdes) (version 2) | ecosystem: Environmental > Aquatic > Marine > Intertidal zone >...
AGTACATATTGATCCAAGCTGTAAACATCCACTTTGGGAATATAGAAATAATTACCATTCTGAATTCCCTCTATAATCTCCGGATTTAGTAATTCGCGGACATTCTGAGATACCGGACCCTCAGAATCAAGACGGCCAATGATGAAAATATTTTTATAATTTTTATAATGGTCATACTGTGTAAAAGGTTTCCATACTAATACGTATTCAGGTTCCATGATCGGTGTCCGAACAAACTGCCCAAAAATCGTATTGAAGGGTTGCTCATATTTAAGCCAATCAGATGAATCCGCGAACACGTAAATGACGTCATCTTCACCATATGCCTTACCCGTGGTGTCACAATGCCGAGTAAAAAGTGAAATTCCCAGGACCAAAATAAGTAATAAAAAAGGTGTTTTCTTCATGCGACTTTTTCCTCCGTTAAATGCGGGCCTTCGATACCTTTCTGACGATACAGAATGAGAAATATTCCCCCGGCCAGACTAATTAGGATGGGGATAAATGTAACGGATAACGAGAGGGAAAGGATTTGTGAGGTCTCCAGTCCCTGTCGACTCAAAAGAATAAGATAACCGGTATCTCTAACCCCAATTCCATTGATGGATGGCAATAATCCGATTACAAAGGTGATGGGTACTACCAGAATGAGATAGCCAAGAGTAACGCTGCTGAGTCCTAATGCCCGGGCAAGGACATAATTCATCAAAATGAGGAGAAATTGTGACAGGATTGAAAAAAGATAAGTTTTTAGAAGTACAATTTTTTTATCCCTGTAAAAGTGCAGGGTATCCAACACTTTAATAATCTTATCCCCTATATCATAGAAAGTGATGAGGGATATCAGACCGTTGAATCGCTTATAGAGCCTTCTACTCATAATACTGGCCAGAAATATCGCAATGATTCCAATGATGACCATAGTAACATAGATAATTCGATTGCTCTGAAAATATTGGATGAGCCAATAGAGTGATATAAATGCCAGTGTCAGCGTTGCCAATAAACCAATAATTCTTTCTAAAAATACCGTGCCGATACTGGCAGAACGATTTTGAGAGGATTTGGAAAGATAATATACTCGTGCCAGATCTCCTCCAATACTGGTCGGTAAAAAATTGTTAAAAAAGAGACCTATCAGGTAAAACACATACAGTTGCGAGGTTCCGGTCTGGATACCATGGGAATGATTTAAAACTCGCCAGCGCACCGCCATAATTAACAGCGAGAGCAAACAAACCATGATAGCAAGAATGAAACCCCATATATTCAGACTTTTTAAAATCTCCATTAATTTTGCTACATCAGCAATGTATAAAAGATAAGCAATTAGTCCAAAACTAATGGAAATCCGCAGAAGATTGAGAAGTATTTTTTTCATCTAGGTAATATAATTAAACCAGTTTAGCTTCTAAATGTATCAATTTTTTTTAAAAGAAGAAATACCATATAATAAATGAAGGAGGGTATAACCCTCCTCTATTTATAATTTCGAAAGAACGTATTTCTGACATATACTGAGTTTTTGATTAGAACATCATCAATACTCCGCTAGTTGTTCTTATCGTTCGTCTGCATTTTTTTATATTCATCCAAACGCCGCTTTGCCCCGACATCGCCGGGATTTTGTTCAACCCACTCTTCTAAAATTTCTATGGACTTATCATATTTTTTCTGATTTCCATATATATCCACCAGATAGGCTTTGGCCTGAATATTCTGAGGATTATTGTTTAACACCTCCTGAAATGCCTTTTCGGCTGCTTCCATTTCTTTCAGATTAGTCAGAATCCTTCCGATTTCAAAAAGCCCGTTTTCGCCGTAATTACCAATTTTTAAGGTATCCTTATTGAGTATTCCGGAGTAAATCTGATACGCTTCGATCCAATTTTTCAAGAGTGAATTGGTATAGGGGATAACCGATGGTGGCATAACCTCATTCATCTTCTGGATTAAAGCTTTTACCTTTTCCCGATTTTCAAACGTGGCAAAGTGATTGGAGAGCTGTATAAAAGCTGAACGATAATTTTGCAACAGGGCTATGATATTCTCGTTATAGTAGACATCGGGATTGTTCAGATTACGGTATATATATTTGTTCATCAGATTATTATATAGGGTATCGGGATCAATTTGCCAATTCGGAATCGTGGTAATCTTGAAAGCGAGTCCGTCCATCCTCAGATATTTTTGCAGCTCATCCAGCATATTATCTTTGGAGACGGTGACTGCAAAATACAGCGGTTTTCTGAATTTATTAGCATACAGAGTATTAAGAATCATCCAATCCTGAACCCGCAAATATCTCCCAAAAAACTTTGGACCCAGATTAAATTTCATTTTGGAACTGACCTGAGGCTGCCGCAATTGCATTGAGCTTTTAAACATTTCAGCTTCCCAATTGAGATACCCTTCTGGAATATCAATTTCAATGGTCTTCTTTTGGGGCCAGGGAACCGGTGCAATTCGGGAAATCTCTTCGTCAGAGAGGGATATGGGTACTTTTGGATCATGATGTTTTAATTGGTCAACATACCAGTTGGTATTTAGTAGACTTAAATTGGCTACCCGCACATCCGTCCGGACATATTCAACTTCCTGCAGGTACCATAATGGAAAAGTATCATTGTCTCCATTGGTGTATAGCACACCATCTTTCTCACAACTCATGAGCATATTGTAGGAATAGTCCCAGGCAACATAATTACCGCTACGGTCATGCTCCGGATAATTTTGGATAAGTAATTGCATGGGAGACACAATAAATAAAAAGGCGGATACGGACAGTGGCACAAAATTTCCCATGGAAGCTTTTCGGGCCTGTTTTGTCAGGGCTTCGATGATAGCAGCGGCTCCGATACCGATCCAGATGGAAAATGCAAAAAATGAACCTACATAACTGTAATCCCGTTCCCGGGGTTGTGGATCCGGTTGATTGAGATAAAGAATAACAGCCAAACCGGTCATGAAAAACAAAACGAATACCGCCAGTGCATATTTCCAGTCTCGTACAAAATGATACCAGGCCCCAATCAGTCCCAGTATTAAAGGGATAGCCAGAAATTTAAAATTAAATTGATCAGTAGCAGCATCCTTACCAACAAAATTCCATAAAAAATATCGGACGTACATCTTGTTCACCTGGTAATTCCAGAAAAAATCCCAGACGCTTCTATAATTGCGCCCATTGGGGGAATCTGCCAATACCTTTTTACGATCCAGTGTATGCTCCCCATATTGTTCTCGATTCATATAACTGATAAATTTTTCTATAGTCTCGGGATTATTTTCATCAATATTCGGATTCAAATTTGAACGAATGTAAATCATCGCATAAGTTGAATAACCAAGAATGACTAATAAAATAGACATCAATATGAGGGCTGGTAACTGTTGTTTTTTATCAATCATATAGGCAAGGATGATGAGCAACACAATAATGGAGACCAGCAGTCCCAGAAAACCTCCTAATTTAGCAAAAGCCGGAATACCCTGCACCAAACCCGGATAGATCATCCCGGTTAACAGGCCGCCTACCAGCATCAGGAAGAAAAATGTGGTTCCATTCATGGGATATTTTTTATAGTAGATGATCATAAACACCGTGGGAAGCGCCAGAACATTCAGAAGGTGAACGCCGATGGCCAAACCCACCAGATACATGATAAAAAGGAGATACTTTTCATTGCCGATACTCTCGGATCGTTCACTCCACAACATGACCAACCAAACCACCAATGATGTAAAAAGCATGGAAGGAGCATATACTTCTGCCTCCACGGAATTAAACCAGAAGCTGGTGGTAAATGCAAACGTAAGTGCTCCCAAAAGACCACCCACATAAGGTACATATTTAAGGAAGCTATCCTCTTCATCGGATTTCATATATTGTTTAATCAGAATGACCGTGGTGAGATAGAGGAACATAACGGTAAACGCACTGGATAATGTGGAAATAAAGTTCACTCGTTTGGCAATATCACCAAAAATGGGCAGCAAGGAGAAAATCCTGCCCACTAGCAGATATAAGGGAGCTCCAGGGGGATGCGGTACAGAAAGGCGGAAGGAACAAGCGATAAATTCACCACAGTCCCAGAATGAGACCGTAGGTGATATCGTTAGATAATAAATAATAAAACTGAAGGAGAATATTAAAAAGGCAAAAATTTTATTTAATTTTTCATTTTCCATATTTTGCAAAACTCCTCGGTAGTTATCATGTTATTTTTTTTATCTTTTTAAGTGTATTGAATTTGCTCCGGCCACGAATAAAATATTCCCAAACAATGCTTCCCGGATAAATCAGCTTAAAAATTTCCGGATCCGGCACGGTCCGCATCTTCTGTACGGAAGATCTTTTCTGTAAAATTAGCCGGCCATTAACGATGATCCATCCATATCCTTTGAGAATAGCGAAAGCACTTTTAAGCTTACCCTGAAAGATTTCTCTGCAGAAGGCCAAACCGTCCAGAAAAATTCTTATTATAAAAATTCTTGCTAAATTAAGCATTGCTAGGTTTTTTGCCAATAAAAAAATGTTGTTTCTAAAGTTCCAATAAATTTTGCGGGGATTTTCTGTAGAAAGTGTCCCTCCGCCTTTATGCCACACTTTTGCAGCAGGGATACAGTAAATTTTATAATTGCGTAGATGCATGCGCCAGCAAAGATCAATTTCTTCCATGTGCATTTTGAAATCTTCATCCAGTTGACCCAATTCTTTGAGTACAGATTTTCTCATAAAAAAGCAGGCACCCGTACTCCAGAATATTTCTTGAATATCATCATATTGCCCCTCATCTTTTTCAAGGCTGAAGAAGATTCTTCCCCTCATGAAGGGATAACCGTATTTGTCGATAAAACCGCCCGCAGCACCTGCGTATTCAAAATGATCTGGCTTATTCATATCCAAAACTTTGGGTTGGCATGCAACCATTTCAGGATTATTCTCAAACTCCCGTATAATTTTTTCCAAAAAATCCGGAGCTACTATGATGTCGTTGTTCAATAAACATACAATTTCTCCTTTCGCAGCAGCAATACCCACATTGTTTCCACGGGCAAACATATAATTATCCGGATTTTCTATAATTTTTACCTGGGAATAATTCTCCCCGATAAAGGCCACACTATCATCAGAGGAGGCATTATCAACCAGTATCAGTTCAACTGGTTGATATGTCTGCACTCTCAAGGATTCATATAAATCCCTGAGATACGCCTTCCCATTATAATTTACGGTGATAATCGATACCAGGGGCGCGGAAGGATTCTTCAATACCATGTAAACATAACCAGTTAGAAAAATTCAATTCAGTACTAATTAATTTGATGGTACTTCTCAACGGGACAGCAAATTTCAGGATAATTTGAATTTAAATCAAGCTTAAAAAATGATAATGATACCATAATTTAATGAATTTTTTGAATTTGTATTCATCTACAGATTTTCTCATTATAAAAATGAGAAGTCTATGTTTGAAGACGAACTATCAAGTAGGCATAAAACTCATTGCCATTATTTTGAGACACATTGATCATAATTCTTCTGATGACTGGTCCTTCATTGTATTTTTCAATGACAGGATCAATAAACAGCTTTCTATAACTACGGAGTTTACCATGATCAGTTCCCAATAATCCATAGTTTTCCTTTTCACCGGACTATTTTTTAATTAATTTTGGCTCGGTAGAAACGCATAACTTTTCTAGATCTGCCGAATTATAAATAGTACACATTAAAAACGTAAAAGTTTTATGCGTATAAAAAAATCATAAGTTGAGAATCAGTGGATAATATTCAATCTTTGTTGGGTTCAACTAAAATTCAAATTTCCGAGGCTCTTAAACCATTTAAGCAACCGGGATATCGGGCTGACCAGATTTTCAAATGGATTCATCATCACAATATAGATTCATTTGAGGAGATGAGTAATATTTCCAAAGAATTTCGCCGACAGCTTTCAGACCACTTCACTATAAAAACTTTGGAATTAGTTGAAAAAAAAATCGCCACTGATGGAACCGAGAAATATCTCTGGAAATTACCGGACGGTAAACATATAGAGAGTGTCCTAATTCCAGAAATGAGGCGGAATACTATTTGTATATCCTCTCAGGTTGGTTGTTCACTGGGTTGCCATTTTTGCGCAACCGGTACCATGGGTCTTCTACGAAATTTGACACCCGGAGAAATTGTGGAGCAGGTTCTTCAGGTCATGAAAATAAGCCAGAACCGGATTACCAATGTAGTTTTTATGGGAATGGGAGAACCGTTTATGAATTACCCCAGGGTAATTGAGGCATGTAAAATCCTGGGAGATCCCGAAGGCGTGGCTATCGCCACGAGGCGGATTACCATATCGACCAGTGGTGTTGCTTCTAAAATATACCAGTACACCAACGATCAACTGCCGTACGGATTGGCCATTTCTCTCCATGCCCCGGAGCAGGCACTACGGGAAAAAATTATGCCCATTGCCCATAAATTTCCGCTCGATTCTCTCATGGAAAGTATCAGATATTTCATGAATGCCAAGAAACGCAACCGCATTACCTTCGAATATGTCCTTCTGCATGGCATTAACGACACACCGGCGGAGGCCCGCAAACTAATCAGTTTGCTATCACCAATCCGCTGTAAACTGAACCTGATCCCATGCAACCAGAACTATTTGGGATTCAATGCACCTCCAGCTGACGCATTGGAGGAATTTGTGGCTCTGATGATGAAAGCCCCCTTCACCGTGACCGTTAGAAAAAACCGCGGTGAAGATATAACCGCTGCGTGCGGACAATTGGCGGTAGAAATTGCGGAAAAATCTATTTTTATGAAGATTTGATATGTATTGGACCGTAGTCACAGAAAACTCAGAATAATTTTTTCCGTTTTAAAAGATACCTGATCAGAGCTCGATCGAATGGTTCATTGGTTAGAATATTTTGAAAATCGATATTAAAGTTTCGGCACTCTTTCTGCAATTTACTGTAAAACTCTTCAATGCGCTCCCGATATTGTTGCTGTAGATAGTACGGTTGGGTTTTTAATTTCTCTCCGGTTTCAAGGTCTACAAAGGAAATCTCATTCTGAAAGTTAAAATATTTATCATTTGGATCCAAAATATTGAACACCAGGATCTCATGCTTATAATGACGAAAATGTTTAAGACCCTCCAGAATTTTTTGAGGATCTTCATAAAGAAATTCCGTCAGCAGAATGATCAAACCACGTCTCTTTATTTTTTCAGCCAAGGTATGCAATGTTTCACTAACCACGGTCTTTTTACGCGCCAATTCAATATTCGTTAACGCTTCAAAGATATAATTCATATAACTGGGAGAAGATTTCGGCGGTAAAAATTTGTGAATGGTATCCGAGAAGGTGATTAAACCCACTGCATCTCTTTGTTTTATAAACAGATAAGTTAATGCAGCCGCCAGGAAGCGGGCATAATCAATTTTGCTAACTTTTCCACTGGCATATTGCATCGATCCTGATATATCCAGTAAAATATAGGCTTTAAGGTTAGTCTCTTCCTCGAATTGTTTAATGTAAAAACGATCTGTTCTACCATATACTTTCCAATCGATATCCCGAATATTATCCCCTGGCATGTACTGCCGATGTTCGCTGAATTCTACACTGAATCCATGATACGGACTCTTATGTAATCCAACCAGGAAACCTTCCACAATCATTCGGGCAACAAAATCTAAACTTTTCAGGGAGGTTACAAATTCAGGCTGAAGATACTGCTGAAGACTCTGATATCTTTTTCCCATAGATAGACCTAATTTAGAATTAAAAAGTAAGAAATAATTTCAGTGTTCTAAAATATTTTTTTAACTTACTGTGTAACCTTAATATTCAGGGTACATCTTAATACTTAAAATGATGAGGAGAATCCTTCATGACTGATGCCACCCATTATAAAGTTATTATTATCGGTTCAGGAGCAGCCGGTTTGACTTCTGCATTATACACATCCCGGGCCAATTTAGATCCCCTGGTTATTGAGGGAATTCAGCCGGGTGGTCAATTAACCATTACAACTGATGTTGAAAATTTCCCGGGTTTTCCAGGAGGTATTCTCGGGCCCGAATTAATGGATCGAATGCACAAACAGGTTGAAAAATTCGGTGCGAAATTTGTCTATGGAACCGTGACCCGGGCTGATTTAAAAAAGGTTCCCATTGAGCTGGAAGTGGAGGGGAAGAAAATAACCAGTGATGCATTGATCATCGCATCCGGAGCCACTGCAAAGTTATTGGGACTTGAATCTGAATCAAAACTCATGGGTCATGGCGTCTCAGCCTGTGCAACCTGTGACGGTTTTTTCTTCAAGGAGAAGGAGATTGCCGTCATTGGAGGAGGTGATTCGGCGATGGAGGAGGCGACCTTTTTGACAAAATTTGCATCAAAAGTAACCGTCATCCACCGTCGGGATGAGCTCCGCGCCTCGGCCATTATGCAAGAACGTGCCTTAAAGAATCTGAAAATTGAATTTCTATGGAATAAGACCATAACGGAATTTCTCGGAAATTCTGAGACGGGCCTGGAAGGTTTGCGCTTAAAAGATACCAAAACCGGCGAAGAATCCGATTTTGCGTGTCAGGGTGCCTTTCTGGCCATTGGGCATGTCCCCAATACCGGGATCTTTAAAAGACAACTGGATCTTGATGATACGGGATATATCATCACCAAACCAAAAAGTACCCGGACCAACATAAGTGGTGTTTTCGCTGCTGGTGATGTGCAGGATTCCATTTACAGGCAGGCTATTACTGCTGCAGGTTCAGGATGTATGGCTGCTCTGGATGCCCAACATTACCTGGAAGAGCTTGAATTTAGCAAAGGTTAAAGAATTTACACAAAAATTGTTGGGCTCATTCTAAAAAGTCGATTTTTAGAGTAAACTCATCAAGATAATAATTCGAGTCATTGGGAGAAATTTCTTATGTTCACTTTCTGGGATGAAGAATTTACTGAAAGCTGTAATTTTATCTCCCGAAGTAAAATCACTTTTACGGTTCGATAGACTGTTATAATTTTTAAACAAATGGGTTTGAAGTTTCCAAAAAACAGAATCATATAAAGGGGCTATTTTCTTTTCTCAGCGTTCAGTAAACAGAGCGAATGCACACCTCAACAATAACTGAGGGTTGACGTTAGCGCTTTTTTAAAATTTCCAATATTTCCTGAACCTGGGGAAACCGAAATTGCTTCTTTTTTGAAAAGATCAAATCACCGTCCGCCATAACCTCAAACACACCTCCACCGGATTTTATTAATTCCGGATTTACTCCAAATTCTTTCTCAATGGCTTTGGCCAGACCGGCCGCCTGAGGATAATAATTTCACTCCACACAATATTCAATGCTCACTTTCTGAAACATATACTTCTCCATAATTAAATGAAAATTCTGTAACTTTAATCGACAAATACCACAAAAGTATTAGTTCAACCATAAAAAACACTTTTAAACCGGGTCATTCGTTTTACACCCTTTAAAATAAAAATGTAGTCTGGATGGTACTGTTTACAAAAACGATGAAATCAAATTCATTTCGTATAGAACAGGGCAAATAATGTAATTCGGGAGAAGCGGGAAAGTAGATATCTGTGATGGAACGCATGGCTTTTTCTCCATCTAACCATTCGGATCCGGTCGGATTACCATGATACCGCAATGAAAGAATGTACGCTGGTATCTCCGCTTTATTAAAATAGTATTCATACAGATTCTGTGGAGCTGAGGTGGCTTCCTGAATACAGGGAGCAGCCAGGGTGTTCGTGAGGGTATCAAATCCCTGGGCATTAAAAAATCCTTTCGAGAATATAAAGCCCATCGTTTTTACCTCATAACCATATTGATTTATCAGAAGGTCTACCACTGATCCCGGTTTTTTAGCGACATCCTGACTATGTGATAACAGGATAATTTTTGTCCCCGGTCCTCCCCTTGTATAGAAGTAATCCACATTTTCAGCCATAATTTCATATTGAATATTTTGACTGAGGGTAGCCAGATAGCGTTCCACCTGAATCACGAAATAAGCCAGACGAAGAACCCTGGCAAATTCTTCTTCTGAAGTTAAAGAGATATAAAGTGCCTGGTTTTCAAGCAGAATATTATGTACCGCAATGATGCCCTCCCGGCAGACCTGCTTTAACCACTCTTTTTTCCGATCGTAGTAGCTTCGATGCTGTAACCTGAAATATAAATAGAGTGAATCCGCCTTAAAGGCTGCCGTCGTATCCACCTGGTTTAAGTAATATACCACTTGATACATGGCATAGAGGGGATATCGGGCTAGCATTCCCTTAAGCTCAAGGGGGCCGTTATGTCTGAAATTTCGCATCCAGTAGATGATATCAAGCATTTCCTCACTGTTGTAGTTCCATTTATAAAACAATCCAAGTAGCTCACGCGGTTTGCCCAAACCTTCTTGGATATAATCATTCATGATTTCTGCTTCGGGCATATTCACATCTAAAAAAACTAAATTAAAGTTCAGCTCGCGGGCCAAAAAATCAAGTAACCGATTTTGAATCGTAAAAAATTCGTGAGTTCCCAGGGTTGAGCTTCCGAGTGCAACGATCTCAGCGTCCCCAATCAAATCTTTTAAGGGTAGTAAATCATCATAATTTGTAAGCGGTTCAGTTGATGCAAGTGAAATAGCGTTCTCCTGTAACCAATGGGTTATTTCGGAAGGTTCCTCTACAGGTGGAGCTGTTACCGAGGGTGGGGACGTCTCAGGGGTACACGTTACCACCAGTCCGAGAAAAATGATGGAATAACCAATTCGAATAAATATGTTCATCTTACCTCAATATTTGTATAGAAACTACCTGAATCCATCAACCAAAATCCTTTTAGGATGGACTCCCTCCCGCTCCTCTGCCCGGGCTGGGATCGATCCTGAACTCTCCTCCGCGGCGTTTCACAGGAATTTTCAAATAGTCCAGAGAAATCTGGTGCGGAGGAATTCCCAGGTTTTCAAAAAGTTCGGGTGGGATTCCCAGCTGTTCCACCCACAAAAAGGGAATAATCTGATAATCTCCTGCAGGAAAACTGCAGTAGTCATATTTATAATATGAGACATATTCCTTGAAACCAGAAATGATAATCTGAGTATTCAACTGAGACATATGTGAACGAATAATTGTGGTTAATGCCTCTTGACTATGAATTCGTTTTAAAATAATTCCTGATATATTTTGTTCATAATCCGTTAAAGCTGCAATATTAACCTGAGGAGAAAATGCTTTTAAACGGAGTTTTACAACAACAAATTTATCATAACAGGAGGTGAAGGTATCCGGGGACACCACGGTTTCAATTTCCATTAATTTCTGTAGTACTACCGGCTGGATCAATTCACCCTGGGTATTTATACCCGCACTCCCATAGACAAACTCACCATTTTTTACAGCTAAACTGACCGAATCAATCCTAAAATTGCTCACATAAAAAAACAGGTTAAAAATTCCATCTACACCGCCCCCTGCTTGCTTTTCCGGAGGTGGCAAACGCATTAAAAATTGACCATTCGCATCCGAATAGGTACTGATATCAAATTCCTCCAGCCACACAAATATACTGTCAGGTGTATTCTGATCATTCAGGAGGACCTGGCCGGTAACTGTCCGTTGTGTTTTAACCTCTTCAGGATTCTTATAGAACGGATTTTCAGTGCAGCATAATCCGAAAAAGAATATGACCCAAATAAAAAGAAAAATTGACTTTTTCATCATTTTTTCCAGATTCTCTGTTTCATTAATATTGTATTCCAGCGGTTAGATAATAGCGCCGATCCCTCAAGGCCAAACCACTTACAATGTATTCTGTTGATAGTATGTTTCTGAAACTGGCATTGAAAAATGCTTTGAAGCCTCTGAAATCTATGGTCTTGTTAAAATGCACATCTATGTTTGTATATGCAGGCAGAGTTATTTCAGCGAGGGCACCGCCGGTTTGCCGAATCCAACCCGATTGTACTCCCTCTTTAAAGACCATAAAATGAAAGCCATAACCTGCATGATCAATCATTAAATTAAAAACATATTTAAAATCATATTTAAATGGAAAGGCAGATTTTTCCGAAACATTATATTTTGAGAATCCAAACTCAGTTAACACCTTTTTCTTGAATAAATAGAGTGAAGGTTTAATTTCAATTCCAGAAATAGAAGCCGCGGGGACATTATCATAAAAAGCAATCGGGATTCCAGGCGTGTAATATGTTCTGAATTTGTTCTCATATTCATTTTTAAAATAGCTCAGTTGCAGCTCCCACCCAAAAATTGTTGGGTATTGACGCATTTCCCGCATGAAAACCAAGCCCACTTCAGTACTTCGATTTTTTTCAGGATTAAGTTTGTCCCCCTCGGAGACTTGTCGGGTAAGTGTTCCGGGT
>Ga0209536_100012364_pt1 | contig 12417 bp, 10 predicted proteins | sample DeeMarSeWOR28_12_FD_187461 | JGI IMG/M metagenome (GOLD analysis project Ga0209536, IMG submission 187461) | Marine sediment microbial communities from White Oak River estuary, North Carolina - WOR-2-8_12 (SPAdes) (version 2) | ecosystem: Environmental > Aquatic > Marine > Intertidal zone >...
GAGCCACGAGGTCCAGGCATGGATGGCTCGTATTCGGGAGGATCAGGGTGCCGTTCTTCAGCTCACGCCGGAGTCGATGGATCTCTTCGCGGCGACCGTCGAGAATCGCCCGGGCTTGAGATATCAATGCACGGCGAGCTACGCGCCACCCAGTGATTCGCGCGATTGGCTCTCGCACCTGCGCTCGCCCTGGTCGGCCGTTTCTGCAGCTCTCTTCCATCTCCTCTACCGCTCGACCGCTGACCGGCATCCACACTATCCATGCGCCCCCGCCGATGGTGGCGACGCGATGCTCGAATCGATGCTCGGCCAGTCCGTGCCTCTGGAGGCCAATGATGGCATCGTCCCGCTTCGCTCCCAGCTCTGGGGCGAGCCCGTATGGATCGGGCAGGCCGATCACCTCGATGTCGTCGGCTACTTCGGCCAACGCAAGGGCTCCGGAGGCTGGCTTACATGCGGCGCCAACTTCGACCGGAGACGCTTCGGGGAGCTGATGGACCGGATCGTCGCGGGCATGCTCGAAGGAGAGGCAGGGCTTGCGGCCGAGGGGATGGCCTCCACGCGTCCCGAATCGCGGTAGCCTATCGGGCGAACCGTCGAGAGCCGGACCCCGTGAGGAGGAACCTGCGATGAGCGAAGCGAGCGAAACCCCCTTCCCCTCCCGGGGCCAGGCCGGTGCCGATCCGTACTCGATCCCCCTCGACCGGATCGACGTCGCCGATGCCGAGCTCTTCGAGACCGACACGCTCTGGGGGTACTTCGAGCGCCTGCGCAACGAGGACCCGGTGCACTACTGCGCCGAAAGCGAGTTCGGCCCGTACTGGTCGGTCACGAAGTTCGAGGACATCGTCTACGTCGAGAAGCACCCCGAGATCTTCTCGTCGGTGCCGACCATCGTGGTCGCCGATCCCGACCCGGAGTTTCCACTGGCGGCCGGCTTCATCACGATGGACGGGCTACGGCACCAGGCCCATCGCAAGACCGTCCAGCCCGTCGCTTCGCCGCGCAATCTGGCGCGCCTGGAGCCCCTGATCCGCGAACGGGTGGGCGAGATCCTCGACGGGCTGCCGACCGGCGAGACGTTCGACTGGGTCGATCGTGTCTCCATCGAGCTCACGACCGGCATGCTCGCCACGATGTTCGACTTCCCCTGGGAAGATCGGCGGAAGCTCACCTGGTGGTCCGACATGACCACGTCGAGCGATCAGCAGCTGGCCGAGCTGGGCATGACGCGGGAAGACCGGCAGGCGGTCCTGCTCGAATGCCTCGAGTACTTCACCAATCTCTGGAAGCAGCGGGAGAACAAGCCCCAGGACGGCGAGCTCGACTTCATCTCGGCGCTCGCGAACTCCGACGCGACGAAGGACATCTCGCCAGACGTCTCGCCACTCGAGTACCTCGGCACGCTCATCCTGCTGATCGTCGGCGGCAACGACACGACGCGCAACTCGATCTCGGGTGGCGTACTGGCGCTGAACGAGAACCCGGCCGAGTACGAGAAGCTGCGGAACGACCCGAGCCTGATCCCCAACATGGTGAACGAGATCATCCGCTGGCAGACGCCCCTCGCGCACATGCGGCGCACGGCGACCCGCGACACCGAGCTCGGTGGCAAGCAGATCAAGCAGGGCGACAAGGTCGTCATGTGGTACGTATCGGCGAACCGCGACGAGACGGTCATCCCCCGCGCGAACGAGTTCCTGATCGATCGCGCGAACTCGAAGCAGCATCTCTCCTTCGGCTGGGGCGTGCACTTCTGCATGGGCAGCCGACTCGCCGAGATGCAGCTGCGCGTGCTGTGGGAGGAGATCATCAGGCGCTTCCGCTTCGTCGAGGTCGTGGGCGAGCCCGTCCGCGTGAAGTCGCCCTTCGTGAAGGGCTTCGCGGAGCTGCCGGTGCGCGTGCACCCCTGGTGACGGGAAGCGCGAAGACCCCGGGCCTTCCTCAGATCCCCTCGCAGGCTTCGAAGGGCAGTCCGCCGAGCGTGCCGGTGAGACAGACCTCGCTGGCTCCAGCGGGAATCCGAGCGTCCTGCGCGTCGAAGTAGAAGAGCAGGTCTTCGTCGCCGTCGTGGTCGGCATCGACGCGACTGAAGTAGTAGTGGACGGCCCACCAGAAGCGCCACACCGGCTCGGCTTCGCCGGGCCCGAAGCGCAGCGAGAACGGGTCCAGCTCGCTGACGTCGATCTCCGGAGACCCGAGCACCGCCACCGGAACGCGTCCGTGGCGCCGGATCGAGGCGCCGCGGAACCCCGGCTGGACGTCGATCTCGACCTGAGGTGCGTAGATGGGCTCGATGCGAACGGTCGAGCCGTCGGTCCACATCGTGCGCAGCACGTCGATGAAGATCGCCCCTTCGACCAGCTCCACCCGGGCCGGGTCGAAGAAGAAGCTGGACTCGACCTCCAGGCCGACCGGCGGCCCGGGCGGTGTCGACCAGTCGAGACCGGTGAGCGCGAAGCCGTTGAAGCTCTGGTTCGTGAAGCCCGTGTTGCAGAGGGGGAAGTCGCAGCCCAGGGTCAACGTGATCGCATCCGGGTCGACGTCGATGCGCGGCGCGTTCTGCCCCGGAAATACGATCGCATCCCCGCCACCCTGCTCGACGACGACGTCATAGGAGAAGAACACCGTGTCCCGATCCAGGAAGCGTCGGTCGACGGTGACCACATCCCCGTCGAGACCCGCCTCGGCGGGCAGGCCCGGGAACAGCAGGAGCAGCGCCAGGAAGCCGGGTCGGAGTCGAGCCATGCCGTCCTCCGCGGTCGGGAGCTGCATCGGCGGGTGATCGGCCCGGGCGAAGGCGCGTGCCCGCCGCCCGAAGCTGCCGGGATCTCGCGTCGACCGCAGGTGCATTGGACCACGTCGAGGGCGCACGAGACAAGGCGAGCAGAGCGGCGCCCACGAGAAGGACATCGGAGCCAGCGGCCAGCCCGGAACCCCCGAGGGCGATCCGCCGGGTACCACCGGCTCTCCCCCGGATCGCGGCAGCAGTGCCCAGGGAACGGGGCCGTCTCCCCGCCAGGCTGTGCGGCCGGCCGGAGAGCCCTCAGGCCATCCGACGTCTGGCATACTCCACGTCACGCCTGGGTCGCCCGGGCAAGCTGCCCCGCCAGCCGAAGTCCGCAACCGTCAGGCGACGGGCTCGCCGGCACCACGGATCCTCGCCATGTCCGACAGAGCCCGGTCCCTCGCCGCCCAGCTGATCCGCAACCTCGACGAGGTGCCCAGGCAGCGGATGCTGCGAGAGCCTCTCTACGACGGTGAGAGCGCGAGATTGGCCGAGGGAACTGCGGCGGAGAAGCTCGGGGCGTCGTTGGACATCCTTCCTCCGGGCAAGCGCGGCTGCCCCTACCACCTCCATCACGCGCAGGAAGAGATGTTCTTGATCCTCGAGGGGTCGGGCACGCTCCGGGTGGCAGACGAGATGCTCCCCCTGAAGAAGGGAGACGTGATCTTCATTCCAGCCGGGCCGGAGTATCCGCACCAGATCATCAACACCTCCGATGCGCCCCTGAAGTACCTCTCCGTCAGCACGCAGCAGACACCGGAGATCTGTGAGTACCCGGACTCGCACAAGTTCCTGGCGGAAGGCAGCCCCGGCTCGGGCAAGCCATTCGAGGCCATCCGTCGAGATCGAGAGAACCTCGACTACTGGGACGGCGAGCCCTGAAGTAGCGGGAAGCGCTCGAGGCGGTCGTCGAAGGTTGGACCGCAGCAGCGACCTGCACCTCGCGTGAGCGTGACACAGGAACTATCGTAGACGCGTGGATGAAGTCCGTGTTGTCGTCGCGTCGACCAGTGGAGTGCGACGGCAGGAGTGTCGCATGAGGACCGCAACCGTCCTGTTTCTGGTGTGCGCCGTGCTGGCGCCGTCCCTCGGATGTTTTGGTCCGCGCGGCTCGGACGCCGCGCAGAAGCGCCAGTACGTCCGCGACATGCGGGACGAGAGCCGCCACAAGTTCGAGGCGGCGAACCCGAACATCATCGCGAAGACGCGCAAGGCCTATGGCTACGCGGTCTTCAGCAACCTCTCCACGAAGTTCTTCCTGCTCTCGCCCGGACAGGGCTACGGCATGGCCGTGGTCAACGGCACGGGCAAGGAGACCTTCATGCGCATGGCGCAGCTCGGGGTGGGCCCGGGGATCGGGGTCGTCAACCAGACCGTGCTCTTCATCTTCCCCAAGCGGCAGGCGTTCGACCGCTTCGTCACCGATGGGCTCCAGATCGGCGCGAGCGGCGAGGTCGTGGCCACCTCGGAAGACTACGGCGGCGGCGGCCTCGAGGCCGGCGCCAAGGCGACCACCGCAGGAGCGGGCGGCAGCGGCATGGGTCAGGCCGGATCCGCCGGCGAGACCGGCGGGCTCGGCGCCGGGGTCGAGGTCTACCAGCTGACGAAGAACGGTCTCGCGCTGCAGGCGACGATCAACGGGACCAAGTACTGGAAGGACAAGAGCCTCAACTAGGAGGATGGCCCGGCGCTCCGGGTTCGTCCGACGCAGTGGAGCATCCTCGTCGGCCAGGCCATGCCAGGAGGAGCTCGAGCCCCGACCCTTGCGTTCGGAGCCCGAGGGGCATCGCGAGGATCGCGCTAGCCTCTGGCCGGGGGGAACGCGATGCAGGACCTGCCCCATCGTTACCACGTGGAGGCCCGCGCTACGGCGCAGGGAGACGTGACGCTCGAGGCCGCAGGCCTGGCGGCGTTCGAGAGCCAGCCCCCGCGAGAGTTCGGCGGTCCGGGCGACCGCTGGTCGCCGGAGACGCTGCTGCTGGCGTCCGTCGCCGACTGCTACGCCCTGTCGTTCCGCGTGCTCGCGGCGAACTCCAGGCTCGACTTCCACGCGCTGCGCTGTCGCGCCGAGGGTGTCGTCGATCGGCAGGACGGCCGCATCCGCTTCACGGAGATCGCGCTCGAGGTCGACCTGGTGCTCCCCGCCGGCGCCAACCAGGAGCGCGCACGGCGCCTGCTCGAGCGCACGAAGGACGCCTGCATCATCTCGAGCTCTCTGGCCACGCCCCTCCACCTGGAGGCGCGAATCGCCGAAGAGACCCGCTGAGACTGGAGGTCGCCGCTTGTCTCAGCCGCCGTTTGCGATCCTGAACGAGGACGGGAGCTGCCCCGAGGAGTTCGGAGAGCTGCTCGAGGACGAGGCGCTGCTGCGCGCTCTCGACACGATGATCCTGAACCGCGTGCTGGACGAGCGCTTCCTGAAGCTCCAGCGCCAGGGACGCCTCGGCTTCTACATGACGAGCCGGGGTGAAGAGGCGACGACCATCGGCTCGGCCCTGTGCCTGAATCCGGACGACCCGATCTTCCTCTCCTACCGGGAGCTCGGTGCGCTGCTGCATCGGGGCGTGCCGCTCGACGCGATCCTGAACCAGTACATCGGCAACAACCGCGATCTGTGCCGCGGACGCCAGATGCCCGTGCACTACTGCTACCGGGAGTTCGCGATTCCGTCGGTCAGCAGTCCAGTGGGGACCCAGCTGCCCCACGCCTGCGGCTTCGCGTATGCCGCGAAGCTCCGGGGCACCGGCCATGTGACGCTCGCCTTCCTCGGCGAGGGGACCGCCTCCCAGGGCGACTTCCACACCGCGCTGAACTTCGCCGGCGTCTTCCACGTGCCCGCGGTCTACGTGATCCGCAACAACGGGTACGCGATTTCGACGCCCGAGTCGGTGCAGACCGCCGCGACGTCGCTGGCCGGCCGCGCCGAGGGCTACGGGCTGCGCGGCTGGCGCATCGACGGCAACGACCTGCTGGCGGTCACGAACGCCGTCGGCGAGGCCGTCGAGCGCGCGCGCGGCGGCGAGGGCCCCACCCTGATCGAGGCGCTCACCTACCGGGTGGGCGCCCACTCGACGGCGGACGACCCCTCGTCCTACCGCAGCGACGAGGAAGCGGCGCGCTGGCAACAGCTCGACCCGCTGGCGCGCCTCGGGCGCCACGCGCGCTGGCGCGGGATCTGCGACGACGAACGCGAGCGGGCGGTCTTCCGGGGCTGCGAGGAGCGCGTCTCCGCGCTGGTGGCGGAATGCGAAGCCTGGCCCCCGCCCGAGCTCGAGTCGCTGTTCGCGGACGTGACGGCCGAGATGACCCCCCAGCTGAGCGCCCAGCGCGAGGCCTACCTGCGCTTCGTCGCATCGCGCGAGACCGACTTCGAGGACGTGCCCTGAGCCATGGCGGAAGCCCGGCAGCAGAACATGATCGAGGCGCTGAACGCAGCGCTCGACCTCCAGCTCGGGCGCGAGCCCGGCGCGGTGATCCTCGGCGAGGACGTGGGCCACTTCGGTGGCGTGTTCCGCGTGACCCGTGGGCTCCAGCAGAAGTACGGCTCGGAACGGGTGTTCGACACGCCGCTCGCCGAGGCCGGCATCGTGGGCATGGCGCTCGGCATGGCGCTCGGCGGCCTGCGCCCCGTCGTGGAGATCCAGTTCGCCGACTTCATCTACCCGGCGTTCGACCAGATCGTCAGCGAGCTGGCGAAGTATCGCTACCGCTCGGGCGCGCAGTACGCGCCGCAGCTGGTGATCCGCACGCCCTACGGCGGCGGGATCCGCGGCGGCCTCTACCACTCGCAGAGCCCGGAGGCCTACTTCGCCCACACGCCGGGGCTGCGGGTGGTGATCCCGTCGGATCCCTACCAGGCGAAGGGTCTGCTGCTGGCGGCCTGCGCCTGCGACGATCCGGTGATCTTCCTGGAGCCGAAGCGCCTGTATCGCGCCAGCAAGGCCGAGGTGCCCGACGAGTACTACACGCTGCCCCTCGACCGGGCGAACGTGGTGCGCTCCGGCGTCGACGCGACGCTGGTCGCCTACGGCGCGATGCTCGCGGTGGCCCGCGAGGCGGCGATGCTCGCCGAGGGCGAGGGCTACGACGTGGAGGTCATCGACCTCGTCAGCGTCGCCCCCTACGATCTCGACTGCGTGGTGCGCTCGGTGGAGAAGACCGGCCGCATGCTGATCGTGCACGAGGCACCCGGCAGCTGCGGCTTCGGCGGCGAGCTGATGGCTGCCGTGCAGGAGCGCGCCTTCGAACGGCTCGAGGCTCCGCTCGCGCGGGTCACGGGCCACGACACGCCGTTCCCCTACACCCTCGAGGCCCACTATCTGCCGAGCGCGGAGCGCGTCGCGTTCGAGCTCCGGCGCCTCGTCGAGTACTAGCGTGTTCAAGTTCGAGCTACCGGACATTGGCGAGGGCGTGGTCGAGGCGGAGGTGCTCGCCTGGAAGGTGCAGGTCGGCGACTGGGTCGACGAGGATCAGGTCCTGGTCGAGCTGATGACCGACAAGGCGGAGATCGAGATCCCGTCGCCGCGCGCCGGCCGCGTCCACCGGCTGCACTTCCGGGTGGGCGAAGTGGCGCCGGTCGGCGCCGTGCTGATCGAGATCGACGACGAGAGCGAGAGCGCCGGGCGCACGGCGCCGGCCCCGGCCGTCGCGCCGCGCGAGGCGCCGGAGGAGGCTGAGCCGCCGGTTCCCCTGCCCGACCGCGTCGAGCCCGCGTCCGAACCACGCGAGCCCGCCGCACCCGCGGCGCACCCCCCGGAGCTCCCCGCCCGACCGCGCTCCGAGCAGAAGGCCACCGCCGCGCCGAAGGCGCCGACGGGTCCGCCGGTGCGCGCGGTGCCGGCGGTGCGCGCGCTGGCGCGAAGGCTCGGCGTCGACCTGGCCGGGGTGCAGGGCACGGGACCCGGCGGGCGCATCATGAAGCGCGACGTCGAGGCCAGCCGCGCGGCGCTCGCCGACGAGACCCCCGCCGAGAAGCCGCCCGCGGCTCAGGACGAGCCGGACTGGCGCCGCGAGCCGCTGCGCGGGCTGCGCCGGGCGATCGCGCGGCGCATGATCCGCGCCCGGCGCACCGCGGCCCACTTCACCTACGTGGAGGAGCTCGACCTGACGGCGCTGCTCGAGCGAATCGAGGCGAGCCCGCTGCGCGGAGTCTCGCCGCTCGCCTTCCTCGCCCACGCCGTGGTGCGCGCGCTGCCCGACTTCCCGCTGCTGAACGCCAGCATCGACGACGAGCGCGAGGAGATCGTGCGCAAGCAGAAGGTGCACCTGGGAGTCGCCGTCGCCACCGAGAGCGGACTGGTCGTACCCGTGATTCGCGACGCAGCCGCCCTCTCGGTCCGGGGGCTCGCGGACGCGATCGAGACGCTGGCGCGGAAGGCGCGCGAGGGCGAGCTCTCCCCGGCGGAGCTGCGCGGTAGCACCTTCACGATCACCTCGCTGGGCAAGCTCGGGGGCATCGCCTCCACGCCCATCCTGAACTACCCGGAGGTGGCGATCCTCGGCGTGAACCGCATCCGGGAGGAGCCGCGCTTCGCCGACGGAGAGCTCGTCGAGCGGCGCCTGATGAACCTGTCGATCAGCGTGGACCACCGCATCGCCGACGGGCTGGTGGCCGCGCGCTTCGTCCAGGCGCTGCGCGACACGCTCGAGGGCGTGCGCTTCGCCGAGCTCGGCTCTGGAGGAGATCGGTCATGAGCGAGAGAGCGATCGAGGAGCTTCGCATCGGAGAGCGGCTCGAGGAGCTGCGCGGCACGCGGGGGCTCACGCTCTCGCAGGTCGCCGAGCGCTCGGGGCTGCCGGAGGCGCGCCTGCGCGCCTTCGAAGCCGGCGACGAGGTGCCGGGCGTCGGCGAGCTGGTGCGCCTGGCGGGCGCGCTCGACGCGAGCGTCGGCCACTTCTTCCAGCGCGCGCTCGCGACGCGGCGGGTCGAGGTGGTGCGCGCCGCGGACCGCTGGATCGTCGAGCCGCGCAGCAGCGCCGCGCGCACGTTGAACTACCGCTACCAGTCTCTCTCCTACACGCTCACGGACAAGCTGATGTCGCCCTTCCTGGTGGAGATCCCGCCCGACGAATCGACCACCGTCCCGAGCTCCCAGCACGAGGGCGAGGAGTTCCTGTTCGTGCTCTCCGGGCAGCTCGAGGTGCGGGTGGGCGAGGACGTACACCGGCTCTCGCCGGGTGACTCCATCTACTTCGACTCCCGCGAGGAGCACTCGCTGCGCGCGGTCGAGGGCGGTGTGGCGCGCCTGCTGGCCTGCGTGGCCGAGACGCGGCGGCCGCGAACCGACGACGACATGCGCCGGGCCTACGAGGGGCACTGAAGGGTCGGCGTTCAGCCCATCGGCCCCTGGTACACCTCGACGAAGCGCAGCAGCGGGTCCGGAGGCGTGGCCAGGTTGGCGGCGTGGTCGGTGCGCAGGCAGACCACGACGGGACCGTCGGCGGCCGCCGCACGCGCGAGCACGTCGTCGAGGGCATCGGGCCGCTCGACGTAGAAACCGCGGCAGCCGAGCCCCTCCCCGACGACGTCCCAGCGGATCGTCCCCTGATCGGTGCCGAAGGTGCGCCCGTAGCGCAAGCGCTCGTTCGGCTCCTCCATCGTCCACGATCCTTCCGCGAACACGATGGTCGTGAGCGGCAGGCCCTCGCGGGCGGCCGACTGCATCTCCATGAAGTTGAAGCCCGCCGCGCCATCGCCGGTCACGCACACGACGCGGCGCTCGGGGTTCGCGAGCACGGCGCCGAGCGCCGAGGGGATGCCCGTACCCAGCATGCCCAGCTCCAGGATGTTCAGGTACGAGCGCGGCCGCGTGGGCGGCAGGAACCAGTGCGCCCACAGCGACGTGTTGCCGCCGTCGGTCACGTAGATCGTCTCGCGACCGAACGCGCGGCCGATCGCCTGCATCGCGCGCGCCGGATGCAAGCCCGCGCCCGACCACTCCTCGACCGTCCGGAACTGCTCCTCCTGCCAGGCGCGGTCGGCCGCGCGGTAGCGCTCGAGGTCTCGGCCTGCCTCGCGGCGCACCCCGCGCTTCTCGAGCACGCGCACGAGCCCCTCGAGGGCACTGCGCGCGTCCGCGACCATGCCGAGCGAGAGCGGACGCGTCACGCCCAGATGGCGCGCGTCGAGGTCGATCTGCACGAGCTGCTGCCGCGCGGGATCGCCCCAGTACTTGTCGTAGGGCAGGTCCAGATTGCCGAGGCGCGAGCCCACGGCGAGCACGACGTCGGCTTCGCGGCGCGCCAGGTCGCCTCCCGCGCCATAGCCGTATACGTAGTGGTCGTGATCGCGCGGCACCACCGCGCGCCCGGCCATGGTCGGGATCACCGGGCAGTCGAGCAACGCGATCAGCTGGAACAGCGCGTCGTTGGCCCCGGCACGGTCCACGCCCGAGCCCGCGACCACGACGGGGTGCTCAGCGGCCGCCAGCAGCTCCGCGGTCTGCTCGAGCTGCGCCTCCGAGGGCTGCGGAGCTGCCGCGCGGTACGCCTCGGGCCGCAGCACGCGAACGGCGCTCTCGTCGCCCGCCTCGTACAGGATCGGCGCCGGGATCTCGAGCTGGACCGGACCCGGACGCCCCGTCCACATCTCGCGAAAGGCGATGCGCGCGACCTCGGGGATGCGCCCCCACGAAAGGATCGGCCCGCCCCACTTGACCGCCGCCGCGAAGACGTCGAGCTGGTCCTGACCCTGGAAGGTGGAGGGCGGCGAGGGGTACACGATCTCGAGTCGGTGCTGGGCGGTGATCGCGACCAGCGGCACGCCCTCGTGGCGCGCCGTGATCACGCCCGGGATCAGGTTCGCCGAGCCGGGCCCGGGGTTCCCGAGCACGGCCGCGACCTGGCCGGTGGTCTTGTACACGCCCTCGGCCATGTGCGCGCCGGCTGCCTCGTGGCGCACCGGTACGAAGCGCATCCCGTTCGCGTCGAGCGCAGCCAGCAGGGGATCGACCTCGGGACAGGGCAGCCCGAACACGAGCCGCACGCCCTCGACCGCCAGACACCTGGCCAACAGCTCACCACCGCTGATCTCGCCCATGTCGGTGCCTCCCCGCAGCGAGCCTACTCCCCCGGGCCGGAGTCCGTCCACCGCCCGATGCGCTCGACTTCGCACGAGACACCGGCTGCTATCGTGAGGAGCGCCGACCCCGTGAGGAAGCATGCGCCCCCACTCCCTGCGCTGCGAGTACCGGATCGACCCCATCGGAATCGGGTCGCTGCGCCCGAGGCTCTCCTGGCGACTCGGCGACGAGCGTGCCGGCGCGGTCCAGCGCGCGCACCAGGTGCTCGTGGCCTCGCAGGCTTCACTCATCGACGCCGACCGCGGCGATCTCTGGGATCCCGGTCGCGTCGAGTCGGCCGCAAACGCGCAGGTCGCGTACGCCGGGGCGACCCTCGCGTCGCGCCAGCGGGTCTGGTGGAAGGTGCGCACCTTCGACGGAGACGGGGAGCCGTCTGCGTGGAGCGAGTCCGCGCGCTTCGAGATCGGCCTGCTCACGCGCGAGGACTGGGCCGGCGAGTGGATCGCCGCGCCGCTGTTCGGCTCATCGGCTGCGTCGGCAGCGGTGCCCGCGTTGCGGCGCGAGTTCCGCCTCGAGCGACCGGTGACGGCTGCCCGCCTCTACGTGACCGCCCTCGGGTTGTACGAGGCCTCGATCGGAGGACGGCGCGTCGGTGACCAGCAGCTCGCACCGGGCTGGACCGACTACCGCAAGCGCGTGCGCTACCAGGCGTACGACGTGACCGGGCACCTCGCGCAGGGAGCGAACGTCATCGACGTCCTGCTCGCCGATGGCTGGTACTGCGGGTTCATCGGGCTGCGCGGCGCACGGGAGGGATACGGCCGCCGACCCGCGCTGCGGGCCCAGCTCGAGATCGCCCACGACGACGGCACCACGCTGCGGATCTGTAGCGACTCCGAGTGGCGCTGGCAGGGATCGGCCCTGCTCGCGGCCGACCTGATGCAGGGCGAGAGCGTCGATCTGCGCCGCGCCCTCGACCCGACGGCATGGAGCCCGGTGGAGCGGCTGGATCCGCCGGATGTGGCGCTGGACGCGATGGTCGGACCGCCGGTGCGGGTGGTCCGCGAGCTGGCTCCGGTCTCCGGGCCGGTCGCGCTCCCGGGCGGCGCCTTCGGAGTGCGCTGGGTCTTCGACCTGGGCCAGAACATGGTCGGACGCGTACGCCTGAAGATGCGCGGGAACGCCGGCACGACCGTCCGCGTGAGACACGCCGAGATGCTGAACCCCGACGGCTCGCTCTACACCGCCAACCTGAAGAGCGCGGCCGCCACCGACACCTTCACGCTGGCCGGGACCGGAGAGGCCGAGACGCTCGAGCCGCGCTTCACCTTCCACGGCTTCCGCTACGTGGAGGTCTCCGGGAGCTTCCCGCGCGACGCGATCGAGGAGCTGACCGGTGTCGTGCTGTGCTCCGACATGGAGCGGACCGGCGAGTTCGAGTGCTCGGACGCGGACCTGAATCAGCTCCAGAGCAACATCGAGTGGGGCCAGCGAGGGAACTTCCTCGACGTGCCCACCGACTGCCCGCAACGCGACGAGCGGCTCGGCTGGACCGGCGATGCACAGGTCTTCGTGCGCACCGCGGCCTTCAACATGCACGTTGCGGGC
>Ga0209536_100012365_pt1 | contig 12416 bp, 9 predicted proteins | sample DeeMarSeWOR28_12_FD_187461 | JGI IMG/M metagenome (GOLD analysis project Ga0209536, IMG submission 187461) | Marine sediment microbial communities from White Oak River estuary, North Carolina - WOR-2-8_12 (SPAdes) (version 2) | ecosystem: Environmental > Aquatic > Marine > Intertidal zone >...
GCTGAAAAGTAAAATGCCCGCCAGGGGGTTGTTAATTTCATGTGCGATCCCTGCCGCCATTCGACCCAGCGCCGACATCTTCTCGGTTTGAATAGCGAGGTGATCATACTGGGCCTTCTGGTTTTCAATGAGCCGGGCCTTGTTGATCGCGCAGGCGCACTGCTCGCCGATGGAAACCATAAAATCCAATTCATCATCTAAAAATTCTCTTTTCTCCAGCAGGTAGATTCTCAGGAGACCGATCATTTGATCCGCAACCGTCAGCGGAATATCCAGGATCATCCGGATGCCTTCATCCCATGCTTCCTGCGGATATTCAACACGGGGGGCTTTCCAGATATCGTTGATGATCAGAACACGGTTTTGCCGGATTTCCTCTGTGAGGATTTTTTCGCTGGTAACGGGACCCTTGCGCAGATATCTTTCGCCCATGCCGTGTGCGGCAACGACCTCAAATTGCTGTGTCTCCAGGTTGCGGATCCTCAGTAGCGCTCCCTTGGCATTGAGAAGCTCGGTTGCCTTCCAGACAACCCGATCCAGAACCTCCTTTAAGCTTTTGCCGGTATGCACCAGAGTGCTGATGTCCCGAAAAACCCGGTAAAAGGTTTCGATACTGATCTCAGAATCATTTGACAATCCGCTCTGTAAGGTATTCATTTTATTGTCACCACAGGACACGGCGCATTTATGATCACGTGCTGAGCGGTCGAACCGAAAAAGATTTTTCCGAATTTCAATCTTCGTTTAACGCCGATAATGATTTCGTCAATTTTATGGTGCTTCGCAAATTCAACTAGCCCTTCTCCCGGATTCAAATTCGTTATCATTAAACGAGCCTCGTAAGGGATGCTATTTCCGTTGAAGATATTCGCAACTTCCCTTTGCATCATGCGCTCCACTCTTTGGATATCCAAATATTCCAGTTCACGATTTTGGGCCATTGTATAAACCACTTCAATGCTTGCCTCGTAAGCCTTGGCCCGCTCATGTGCCAATTTCAGTGCCTCCTTGCCAACAATTGATCCATCATAGCCTACCAAAATTTTCATCATGATCTCCATTAGTTAGATAGTGCGTCTTTTTGGATAAGATCCATGGCATGGGTTATTTTTTCTTCTTGGATTTTCCTTTTTAATCTTCTGTTTCCAGAATGACCGAATGATCATCGACAAAATCAATTTTTTTATCCGGATAATTTCATTCTTCTCATCCCCTTATTTTGATTTGTCTCTGGGACGTCTGGCGGCCTTTCTCCAAAAATCTTCAGACCGTAAGGTGCAATTAACGCGCAAAGCTATCCCGATTACCTGGTTCCAATTACGCTATTCTAAAAATGTCTCTCGTGTTATTGCGGTAATCCACCCAATAAAGAAAGGTGGTTTTTTTCGCAATGATCTCTCTCATCTTATGAAAATTGTCGCGGTCAATACCATACATCCGTAGATAAACTCTTAGATATCCTTTGGGCGCATTATTATAATTGGTCAGTACACTCATAATGCGCCCCCCGTGATCACGAATAATGTCTGTAATCTCCTTGATTGCTCCGGACTGATCAATCACAAGTAAAGCAAGAAGAATTCCCTTTTCCTCTTTACCGGTATGCGTGACAAGCACCCTGCTAATTTCCTTATTAATTCGATCTACATAATATTTTGCTTTTGATTAAAAGTGTTTTAGCAAACAAAGGTATTGTTATCATCTTTCGGAATTACTCAGGAGCATAAAATGTGCCATGAAGATGATGGGTTAAATAATGATATGATTTTAAAAGGTTAGATTTGTTACGATTTTTCTTTGGAAGAGTTCGGCATCGAAAATTTGGAAAATTGCTAAACCTAATTTAGCAAAACTTCGAATCTATAAACACAGGGAGTAATTGATATGGAATGTGATATTCAGTTCTCATTTTTGTAATTTTATAATATGGACCGGCTTGTCTGTTCGTCGAATTACACTTCGCGCTACACTGGGCAAAAAGATTCGCCCTAAAAACCTCTTTCTGCGGGGTCCAAGAAAAATCAATTCGCATCCCCACCTATCGGCTTTTTCAACAATTTCATCCGCTATTCTTCCATAGTGAATGACAAGGTGTTCAACATTTTTAATGTCTTCACGATGATTTTGGGGATTCTCTTTGCAAACTATTTTCACTAGATTTTCCATACGCTTTAATGCGGCGGCCGAGTTTTCGTGCCTGATTTTGTATTCCGGGCCTTCGTTTAAAAAGGTCGCCGCTATCTTTGAGCGAATAATCAATTGTTGATTGATCACATGAAATACAATCAGTTTTATCTTGTGCTGGTTGGCATAATTGACGGCATATCGCAGCACGCCGATAGAATCAGATGATAGATCTGTTGCATAAAGAATTCTATCCGTTAGAGGAGTCAATTTTTTTTCTTCGATACGCTGGCCTATAAATTTTGGGCTTACATCGGTTTTCGTCACTAGCCCGAAAGCCTCTCCACCCGGCATTTGATATACTTTAACAAGGGCGTGCCGCCCATATCTTCGGTGGTATTCGGTTTCTGGATGCCCGGCGGATTGCTTCCACCGAACTGTGGAAACTTCGGGTCACCTTCAAGCCCCCGGATATGGCCGAAGCCGCCACCCGATCCCAAGGTTCCCGGCATTATATTCCAGGTGGGCAGAGCGACCATTTCGATCTCATCCCAGGGGGATTTGAGCCGCACCCTGTCGCCTTCCTCAACACCCAAATCGTGAGCGTCCATTTTATTGATCCACAGAGGGTTGCTGCCCACCCGTTTCATCAACTGGTAGTTGTTGAAAGTCGATGAGTGTTCGTGGTGAAAAATGCGAAAGTTTCCAAACAGGAACGGGTAAGTGGCGTCTGGCTGCAAATCGGTCGGCCCGTCGTGATGATCGGGCAACGGATCGACACCTTTCTCCAAGGCCACGGGGTTGACAAAATTATACTTTCCGGTTTTGGTGGTCCCCGATGAGCCATATCCGTCAGGCGGATTGAGTGAACCCCACTTTTTGTACTTGTAATATTCCGCCTCGTCGGTGATGGCAAAACCGTTTTCCTTGAGCTGAGCCAGAGTGAAGGGTAAGCCCTTGAGCTGGTTTTCAAACGCTTCATCGATGTGGTTCCAGGGAAAATAATGGCCTAGCCCCATGCGTTTGGCCAGTTCCAGAGTAATCCAGTACATGGGCTTGGAGTCATACTGCGCTTCGACCACCTCAGCCCAGTAGCTGATCTGCGCTTCATAAAGCCAGTCGGGCTTTACCTGACTCTGCTCGAGCCATGTGCTGTCGGGCAGGACAACATCGCACAGGGTGGCGGTATTGCACATGAACGCATCGATACACACCTTGAATTTCATCTTTTCGATCGCCTGGGTGATCGCCGCCTGGTTGCCCCAGCTCAAGACCGGATCACCATAATAGCAGATCATGGCCTCGAGCTTGCCGGCCTCGACGTCCTCGAGCAGAAGGGCCGGGGCCCAGCCGGCCCACATGCTGAATTTATCCAACTTGGGCGCATCACCTTTGGGCGGCTTTTCCTGGCCTTTCCCCCAAGCGGGACTCAATTTTCGCTTGAACGGCAAAGATGGACCACCGGGGGCGTCAAAGGTACCGCACAGTGCGTTGAGCGCCTGGACAGCAGCGGTTGCGTACATGCCGTTGGGCACCTGAGCCAGGCCGGTCCAGGAGATGGCACCTTTGGCTTTGGCCTTGGCGAATTCCAGGGCGATTCGCTCGATGGTTTCAGCCGGCACGCCACTGATCTTGCTGGCCCACTGGGGCGTCCGGGCGATGCCATCTTCTTCGCCCATCAGGCGCTTCTTAAACTCGTCAAATCCGTTGCTCCAGTCGGTGACGAACGCCTTATCATGAAGGCCGTTTTTGACGATAACATAGCACATTGCCATTGCCACAGCCGCATCGGTAGAGGGCTTAATCGGAATCCACTCGGTGGCCGCCGCAGCCGTTTCGGAGCGTCGCGGATCAAAAATGACCAGCTTGGCGCCGCGGTCCAGTGCCGCCCTGAGCTGCGCTGTCTTGCGCGATCCATAGGATGTGGCCAGCTCGTTCATACCGAAGTGAACAATGTAGTCGGCTTCCTGGTAGTTTATCCAGGGCCGCTTGTCATTGAGGTTGTGTTCGTTTGCCATGCGGTTGGCATTATCGCACATGGGCCGATGCGTCGTTTTGGGGTAGCCCAGGTGATCGAAGAGGGCCTCGTGAACCCAGTTGGCCCAATCATTGCCCCGCATGTAACCGATTTTCTGCGGCGTTATGGCTTTCAGGCCTTCAATGACTTTATCCAGCGCCTCGTCCCAGGAAGCCTTCCGAAAGCGTCCGTTTTCTCTGATCAGGGGTGATTTGAGGCGATAGGCCGAATAAACGTGAGCTCTATTCGCTGACCCTTTGGGGCAAATCCGACCGCCACCTTTGATATCGCCATGCAAACCACTACAAGAGACCAACACACCGTCCTTAACTTTTGCCGTTATTCCACACAGCGCGCCACAGGCGTAGCAATGGGTTGGGATCGTCCTGGAAGGTTGCGGGTCGACGGCGCCCGGCTTGAGCAGAAACGATTCCTTCGCCAGCGGAAGCGCTTTTAACGCCCGGGCCAGTTCGATCAGGTCTGCGCCGGGTTGTTGCGGCGCAACCTCTTCAGGCGGCACGGAGGATAGATGGGCCACAAACAAATAGCCCAGGGTCAGTTCAGCCAGGGCCTGATAAAATCCGGATTTATCGGCTGAATGAAGCACGGCACAAAACTCGGTGCGCCATGCCATATGTTGTTTGCCGAAATCAGCTCTTGCCTGGCCGGCGGCCCTATCACCCGACGCTTCGCGGCGATTCATTTCAGATAGAAAATCGAACTCCACTGCAATGTGGTCTTCAGGCTCCCAATAGTTGGGATCTTTATGAAGACCATATTTTCGAAGCGTCTCCCGCATCAGAAACAATGATTCGCCATGCGTGATCGGTTCGCGGTCGGCATAAAAAGATTCGTAGGGTAAGACCGGATTATTACCGGCGTTTAGAAACAGATCGGCATACGCATACCGAAGTTGCGGGTAGGTATCCACGCCGGCCCTGTCCATGAACTCAAATAAAACCATCGCGCCGTGCGCCAGTTCTTTGGAGTAAAACTTCTGCGAGACCGCCTCGAGATCCATCAAAAATTGATCCGATTTCATGGCTTGATAAAGTTCAGCGCTGATCTCATCGGCAAAGACAGTGGCAAAAAATCGCTGGATAGTGGTTTTGGCAGCTGCTAATTCTTTAGCCTCCATGATCCCCTCCTTTTCAATGCTTCTCTCTTATAGCTTGAGGCTTCCTTTAATGGTGCTCTTGCCTTTCAACAATGCACGCTTGAGACAGGCATCCAGTTCTTCCACCACGACGGGTTTGAACAGGACGGAACATGGGGCAAGTCCCAAAGCGCGGCGAATCTCTTCAATCTTAGGCGAATCACAAAAGACAACCACCTTGAACTGGGGTGAAATCTCTCGCAGGTGCCGGATTAAATCGATGCCTTCGGTACCGCCGAGAAGTGCAATGTCCACTTGATTTTCGCGTGCATAATCCAGCGCTTCACCGGAGTCGCTGAATGTTTTGACATCATGACCTAATGTGTCCACCATGTTCCAGTTCATGTTGGGATCCGCATCGTATGCCATTAATTGAGCCATAACGGCCTCCTCTTTTAGTATGATTGTTATTCGATTAAATTGCGTCCCCAATCGAGAACACGATCTTCTGCCAGAATTTCTTCACCCGGCGCGCAGATGTCTGAGGCTTCCGGTGTTAGGTGATTAAAGATATTAATCGGAGCAAACTGCACAAAATATGCCATTAAGACACAATCCTAAAATGCATATAAATTCAGGCAGATAAATCCAATATTATTTGGAGATCGCTTTGACAGGTCCTTAAATTTCGAAAAATTTCGAAAAATTTTGGAAAATTTTGGAAAATTTCGAAAATCTAAAGTCAGCAGAATTCGTTACCCAATTGGATACACATCGTCAGACAAACGGAGGGTGAAAAGCAGCGGGTAGAATGACAGGTAGTCCGATTGATGTCATTGCCGGTTGTCGCAGTTTATTCGCCCAGCAATTTCTTTTTACGGTAACGAAAGGTGTGATGGTTCATATTCAATAATCTGGCAGCTTTACTTTCGTTTCCGTTGGCCATTTTAAGTGCCTGTTCAATATAGCGCCTTTCAAAAGATCTAAGCTGTTCGGAAAGGTCCATACCTTCGAGCGGGAGTGCCGGAAAGCTGGAACGGGCTTCTGCAGAACTTGAGGTACTCTTATGCTCTTGTGGCTCCAATCCAAGATCTTTAACCTTAAGTTTCGGCCCTTTACCCGTCAGCACCACGCCTTCCATGAGGTTTTTCAACTCCCGCACATTGCCAGTCCAGTTGTGAGCCATTAAAGCATTTTCAGCTTCAGGAGAAATTTCGCTAAATTTCTTACGAAATTTTTTGCTAAATTGTTGGAGAAAATATTTTGCCAGGGGCAGGATATCGTCAGGACGGTCATTTAAAGACGGTACGTGGACTTTAATCACTCCCAGCCGGAAATACAGATCTTTTCTAAATAGACCATCTTCGATCATTTTATTGATATCTTTATTGGTGGCAGAAATCACCCTCGTCTTGATATGCATCTTTTTTGTCCCGCCGACTCTGTAAAATTCACCGAGTTCAAGGAACCGAAGCAGCTTGGCCTGGGCTTCCAGACTCAGGTCGCCAACCTCGTCCAAAAAAAGCGTTCCGTTAGCTGAATCTTCTATTAATCCTTTTTTACCGGATGCCCCGGCACCGCTGAAAGCACCTTTTTCATAACCGAAAAGCTCGCTTTCGATAAGGTCCTTGGGAATGGCAGCACAATTCACGGTGGCGAAAGGCGCTTTGAAATTCGGGCTGTTATAGTGAACGGCGCTGGCAATTAATTCTTTACCTGTTCCGGTTTCACCCATAATCAGCACCGGGGTATCCGGACTTTTTGCCACCATCTGGACGAAATCCATCACATCCTGAATCGCATTGCTCTCACTAATAAAACACGGGATGTTTTCCTTGAGGTGAGTTTCCTGAAGCTGCTGAATTTCCTTTTTCAGCCGTATCGAATCCAGGGCATTGCGGATGGTGACCTCCAATCCATCCATGTGAAGCGGCTTGATCACATAATCATAGGCACCCAGCTTCATGGCCGAGATCACCGTGTCGACATCTTCGTAGGCAGTAATCATGATAACCAGAATATCCGGATTTGAGGATTTGATTTCACGAAGAGCCTCAATTCCATTCATTCCCGGCAAACCCACATCAAGCAAAATCAAATCGGGCGGATCCTTTTCCAAAGCATTAATGGCAGGCTCTGCCTTTGAAAAAGACCTCACACGATAGTCGGCCTCGAGGGTCATCATGATACCCTCTCGTATCGTTTTTTCGTCGTCTATGACGTATATGGAAAAGGCAATCATAATTGACTCCTGTTTTCTGGATAAGGGTTAACAGTTCGATTTAATAGCGTTAATTGGAATTTCAATTTGAAATTCCGCACCCCCGATTTCGCTGTCCGATACAGCCAATGATCCACCGTGATCGTTAATGATTCGGTGACATAAGCTCAACCCGATACCGGTACCTTCATGTTTCGTGGTAAAATAGGGATCGAATATTTTATCCCGGATTTTTTGTGGAACCCCCGGACCTGAATCAGAGACCCGGATAATAATTTGCTCACCCTCAACAAATGTGGCAACGACAATTTTTTTACCGGATTCCATGGATTTCATGGCTTCGGCCGCGTTATTCAACAGGTTTAAAACCATCTCTTCAATTAGATTTTCATCAGCATATGATCGAGGTAAATCATCTGCTAATGATTTCTCAATTTTTATGCCACTTTTTCGCATCGTCACCGCAGTAAGGTTGATGGCATCTGTGATGGGTTCATTGATATCGATTAATGTCAGCTTCGGCTCACTGGGCTTGGCGAAATCCATGACTCTGCGAATAACGGATTCAATTTTAATGGAGGCGGATTGGGTGTTTTTCAGTATTTGCTCAACCTTTTCTTCGCTTCCATCCTGGTGATGGAGCTTTTTAAGGGTATTTAAATAAATATTGATCCCCGAAAGGGGATTGCGTATTTCATGCGCAATCCCGGCAGCCACACGGCCCAAAGAAGCCATCTTATCCTGGATGGTCAAAAGATGTTCCAGTTCTTTGGCTTGGGTCATGTCCATCATATTCACCAACATGGCATCTTTCCCTTGATATTCTATCAAGCTGGCCTGGCAATGGACCCATTTCATATTTCTCCCGTTGGCGGTCTCACCCGGCGGATAAAACCTGAAATCCGTGGCCCCCATCGGTAAATCCCCTGCACTGATGTGTTGATAAAATGCATTTACTTTTTCGACATCCTCCGGGTGGATAGAATCGGTGTCTTTGAATTTAATCGTTCGCGGCAATGGGCCCAAAAGCCTTTCCTGCTCCGGATTCTGATAAACGATTTGGCCATCTTGAATGATGGAAATGCCCGTTAGAGAATGCTCCACTAGATCCCGAAAGCGTTTTTCACTTTCGACTAAAGCCGCCTGCGCTTTATTGCGTTCTATGATTCTTCCAATTCGCTCCGCAATCGTATTGACCAGATCTCTTTCTTCTTTTAAAAAAGGCCCTTCATCGCTTTCCGGTTTATCTTTAAGATAGTAAACAGCTAAAGTGCCAGCTGTTCTTGCATCAACAACGATATTCTGGGTAAGCTTCCATTGGGTTTCCTCAAAGTTTTCTGTGCTGAATTCCTGACTATCGATCATAATTTTAGCACAGGTGATTTCTGGATACTGCCAGGCGGGCGGAATGAGTTCAACAATACCCTGGAGTATCTGTTTCAGCGTGAGTCTGCGTCTTTCCATCAAGCGCGATATCTTAAAAAGACAGTTTAGCTCTTTGATCCGTTCACCCACTTCATTCATACTTTTTTGTAGCTCTTTCTCAACCTTTCTGCGTTCCATTATCTCTTTATCCAGTTCATCTTTTGAAGCTGTGACGGCCTTTAGCTGGTCTGTCATTTGGTCGAATGCCTGTCCAAGCTGCCCGATTTCATCTTTGGCATTGGTTGCGACTTTATGGTCTAAATTGCCTTTTCCGATTTCGAATACACCTTGCTGCAAGGCTTGAATTGGATCAGAAAGAGACTTTGCAACGATAAAAGCGACAAGTATGCTCATTATAATAACAGCCATTATGAGCACGAAGACAAAATCTCTTAAGGTGGTCACAGGCTCAAAGGCTTCCGCGAGATCGATCTTGGCCACAATTCCCCAGTCCAGTGAGGGAATGTATCGCCAGGCTGCAATTACCTTCCGGCCGCGATAGTCCACGGACACACCGGATCCATTTTTGCCTTTAAGCGCTTCTTGCACGGGGATGGCTTCTCTTTCTCCAAAAACAATCTTTCTTTTTAAGGCGGCATTCGGGTCATGACGAAGCGGGTTGAGAAACAGTGCCTGATCTCCAACTTTTTTGGCGATTAGGGTTTCACCGGTTTCTCCCAAACCGGTTGTATTTTGAATGAGTTCATAGATCGGTGCCATGTCGGTCTCAAAAGCAGCCAGCCCAACAAGCTGCCCCTTATCTGAATGAATCGGTGCTGAAAAGAACATTGAGAATCGGCCGGTTTCGATTTTATTTGCAAAAATATCCGAAATTTGGATTCTGTTTTCTGCAAACACTGGTGATTTTCCCCAAAAATCCGGCAGGGCTCCGCCAAGTGGACCCCGGGTTGAAGCGCGATCCAACGCGTAAACGATTTTACCTTCCGGATTTGTTATAAAAACATTTATAAAGTGATAAACGGGCTGGTAGATTTTAAGCGCTTGGTCCAGTTCGTCTCTGATGGTTTCATAAGTCCGGCTGGAAAAGTTGCCCGAAAAATCTGCAAGCATGGCGGCAGATTTTTTTAAGGTCAGGCGTTGTTGTGCAATCATGATGTGTCTTTTCTGATCCGCATAAAAATCTTCAATTCTTTGGACCTTCAGATCGGCAATACTTTTCAATTCTTCCATCCGCAGGGATTCCAGGGTCTTTCTGGCGTGATAATACCCAAGCATACCGACAAAAAACATCGGGACGATGGTACAGGCCAGAAGAATCAGGATCATTTTTTTTCGTATGGTCATATTAAGATCCGCCTTTTAAAGGATCCGCTTTTTAATTGTTTGAATGGTTGAATCATTCATACTCAAAACCATTTTCAAACCAGCGTTTTCATCAACCATAACAAAAAATTTCGAAATTTTGCGAAAAAAATTTTGAAATTTTCCAAAATTTTAAATCAATTCAATCCTGCCCCATCATTTAAATATAGGTAACTGACTAATTTCGAATGACTTTTCTCCAATAAGCGCTGCTGGCATATTCCATGCTTTTGTATGTTTAATGAAAAAAACGTACCACCTTCACTGCAGCCCCTTTCTTTGAAAAAGTTTTTATGGATGACGCGCAGCTCAAATGAATATGGAAAAAGCCGTTAGCCCTAAAAAGCGAAATTTAAACCCCCCTCTGGATATGCCGGGTTCTCAGGATCACCATTTGGACATAAAGGCGTATTTCAGACAACTCAGATTCCGCTTGAAGATTGGCCTTCTGGGCGCCTTTATCGTGCCGCTCGCGGCTTTGTCGGTCTATTTTCATTTTCAGTATCAGATCACGTTAAAAGCGACGGCAAAGATGAACCTAATCACCATCTCTGAAAGCCAGCGAAATACGATCGATCTGTTTCTGCAAGAAAGGGTCGTTAATATTTTCAGCCTGTGGCACAGCAAAGAATTCAACACGACTCCAACCCGAGCCACAATGGATAACTACTTACAAAATTTAAGGCGGGTCAGCGATGCGTTTATCGATGTCGGCTTTTTAAATGCGAGCGGCATCCAGATCGGCTACGCCGGCCCTTTTCCGCATTTACAGAACAAGGCCTATGTCAATGAAAAATGGTTTTTATCGCTGATGAAAATGGATCGGGGTTACTATATCAGTGACATCTACCTGGGCTTCAGAAATAAACCGCATTTTACCATCGCCGTCAGGCAGATGATTGACGGCCAGTTGTATGCCATGCGCTCGACGCTTGATCCGGATAAATTCTACATGTTTTTACGCACAATCAGTCATAACAAAGGCGTTGAATGCGCTCTGATCAATAATGCGGGCATCTATCAGATTGTCGATCCGGGCCAAGGAGAATTGTTCGGATTAAGTGATTTCATTCCTACTGAGCCCACGTTGTCCGGGGTTCAGGAAATCAAGAAAAACGGCGACTCCATTCTGGTGGCCTACTCATGGTTGAGAGAAACGGCGTGGGCTCTAATCGTCAGAGAACCTTTACGCATCGCCCATGCTCAGATGTACCGCGTACGGCGGGTACTGACGGCCGGCACTGCGCTTATTATTCTCATCGTCGCTGCGGCAATCTGGCTGACGACGAACACCCTTTTGAACAAAGCCCAGGAAAACGCCGAAAAACGAGAAGAGCTTCAGCAGCAACTTCTGCATGTTTCAAAACTGGCCTCTGTCGGGGAGCTGGCAACCGGTGTGGCGCATGAAATCAACAATCCGCTGGCCATTATTCTGGCATCCAGCGGCGTGATCCGGGATATGCTAAACCCCGAGTTCGCCATGGACGGGGGGCCTGAAAATATTATCAAGGAACTCGAAAATATTGAGGCGGCAATCTTCCGGGCGCGCGGCATCACCCATCAGCTGCTCGATTATGGGCGCAAAAACACCCCGCAGCCTGTGGCCTGCAATCTGAATCAAATTGTGGACGACGTCATACACGGCTTCATAGAACGCGAGTTTGAGATCGCCAACATCAAAGTCAATCGTGATTATGACCCGCAACTGCCGGAAGTCATGGTAGACCCGGATCAAATCAGGCAGGTTTTCCTTAATCTAATCAACAATGCAGGCGACGCGATTAGCGCATCGGGAACGATCACCATCTCGACCAGCAGGGATAAAAAGTATATTCGAATCGCCGTAACGGACAGCGGCAAGGGCATGAGCTATGAACAAATCCAAAAAATCTTTGACCCCTTCTATACCACCAAACAGGCGGGCAAAGGAACCGGCCTGGGTCTGAGTGTTTCGCTCAGCATTGTAAAATCAATGGGTGGATCCATTGATGTTCAAAGTATGCCCGGCGCCGGCAGTACCTTCACAGTGTTGTTGCCAATTCAACCAGAAGCGATTTCAAAAAAAGGAGCAGAAAATGAATTACAGTTTAGCGGATAGTGCACAGAGCTCAAAGCGGACGGTATTGCTCATTGATGATGAGGACCGATTTCGCCAGGCACTGGCCCGGCAGCTTCAGGTCAGAGATTTCATTGTCCTGGATACCAGCAAC
>Ga0209536_100012366_pt1 | contig 12416 bp, 10 predicted proteins | sample DeeMarSeWOR28_12_FD_187461 | JGI IMG/M metagenome (GOLD analysis project Ga0209536, IMG submission 187461) | Marine sediment microbial communities from White Oak River estuary, North Carolina - WOR-2-8_12 (SPAdes) (version 2) | ecosystem: Environmental > Aquatic > Marine > Intertidal zone >...
GTATGCAAGGTGTGAATGCTATCCCTTGGCAGCAGATTGCTGGTAGTAAAGGAGGGGGTTTGTAATGGATGAACAGCAACTAATGGCGATACTTGCTGCTTTAGCTGGTACGTCACCTAATGAGGGTTTTAATGTGCAGGCACCCCAGAGACAGCGTGGACTGGAGCCTACTGGTGATCTTGGTATGAGTCCACAGGCTGCAATGATCGGAGATGTACTGAACCAGTTGCAGGGTGCGGGTATGGCACCACCAATGCCATCGGAAACTGGTGGTGGGCCAGAGACTCAGATGTTGATGATGCAGATTCTTGAGGCCATTAAGCAGCAGCGTTTGGGTGAAATGAATCAACAGCCTGGAAATCCAGCTTCATTGGGTAGTCAGCAGAATAGGGAATTGCTTAAGGCACTACTTCAGTAATGGCTGTTAAGAAGCTAAGTAAGTCTGTGTTTCTTGAGGAGCTTGCCAAGGGCAAGGGTGTTAAGGCTATCTGTAAAGATTATGGTATGAAGACGACTAGCACTATTTATACATGGCGTACAAGAGACGAAAACTTCAAGAAGCAGTATGACAAGATCATGTCATCTCCTCACCATAAGTCTAGGATTGCTTCTCATACTACGAAGAAAGAGGCTGAAGAAGGTTGGAGAGAACGCTTTGTCTTCAAGATGGTTGAAACCGGAGACAGAGTTATGGCGGCAGACTATGCTGGCAAGACAATGAAGTATATCATGGATGCTGCTGATCCATCACATGAAGACTATGACGAGAAGTTCCATGACATGATTTATGAACAGGAGCTAAGGGAAGCAGTTCAGATAGAGGATGAAGTAAAGCGCAAGGCTTTAAAAGAAAATTCCGTACAGATGCAAAAGTATCTTCTTCCCTACTTGCCAGTTGTTGGTGAGAAGTATTCAAGGGGCAGGGAGAACAGATTAGAAGCGTCTGAAACCAATGTGTTCATTTTTAATCCACAATCCATGCAAGCTGCTGAGAGGCAGATTATAGATGTCTTTGGTGCAAAGAGCCTTCCCGCTACCGAGCAGGATTGAAGACTATACTCGTCTTGAGGAGATACTAAAAAAAGTATCCCCTGCCGAGAATTTGAGAATATCTTGGATTCTTGCAAGACAAGACTTGTTCTTTTTATTGCGCTATGTGTTGTCAACAAGAGAGTACTTTAAACCTGGCAAGGATGGGATGCTTACGTATCAACCTATCCTTGACTGGTGTAGAGAGATAGAGAAAGACAGAAATAGGATTTTAGATGTTAAGGCAAGATTCCACTGGAAGTCAAACATCAAGACCTATGCACTGCCGATTCAAGATATACTTAATGATCCCAATGTAACTGAATGTATTTTTTCTTATAACAGGCCGGGTGCAAAGAAGTTTCTTGGTCAGATCCAACGTGAGATTATGACCAATAAGCTTTTGCAGAAACTATCATGGCATCCGTTACTAGATGGACAGATTTTTCCAGATAATTATAGGGACTTGCCACGCAATAGCTTGGACGAGGGAATCATTGTCAACCGCACTACAAACCCCAGAGAGCCTACCCTTATGGCAACGGGGCTGGTTGATAGCCTGGAAGTTGGGCCGCATTATAAGAAGCTGAATTATGATGATGTAGTTACCAAGGATAGCGTGACTACACCAGAGATGATTAAGAAGACAACTGAATCATGGGAACTTAGTCTCATGTTGAGTATGCCTGGATCAGAGTTTCGCTATACTGGCACTTTTTACGCATACGATGATACCTATAGCGAGATGCTGAAGCGTGGTATCAGGTTGCGGGTGAATCCGTGTTACGAGATAGATGCCGAAAACTCCATTCTTGCTGATGATAATAGTGGCAGGTATTTGAAGATGGCTTGGCACTTTGACAAGCCAGTTCTTTATGAGGAAGATCATCTACGGCAATTGTGGGACGACCTTGTTGGAACAGAAGGTCCGAAGACTGCAAACATGCAGCTTCTATGTGATCCATCTGCTGGCCTTAGAATGGGGTTTGACAGGGCAGACTTGCGCTTTTACGACCAGCAACCCTGGGAAATCAGACCAGGGATGAATGTTTATTTCCTTGTGGACCCTGCCAATGAGAAAAAGAAGGACTCTGATTATACTGCTATCTGGGTTATTGGTACTGCTGAAGATGAGAATATCTATGTACTTGACATGGTACGTGACAGGTTGAATCTTGCCGAGAGAACAGATGCAATCTTCAGGTTACATGCCAAGTGGAAGCCAGTTGAGGTTAGATATGAACGCTATGGATTGCAAGCAGATGTACAACATATTATGTATGTGCAGGGTCTAAAAAACTATAGATTCCATATAAGAGAAGTTGCTGGTAACGTAAGGAAGGATGACAGAATTGAAAGGCTTATTCCTGTATTTAAAGAACACAGGATATGGCTACCAAGGACTCTTCCGTATGTAAACGTTGAGGGTGTTGACGTAGACCTTGTTAAAGTTTTCATTGAGGATGAGTTCAGCACATGGCCGAATTCCTATTACAAGGATATGCTGGATGGGCTTAGTAGGCTTGCTGAACCAAATATGCCGCTGTCGTTCCCAATTGGTCAGGAGTATTACAAGGAAGCATGGGCAGAGGAGCGGAGGAAGAACCGATACAGTATGAATAAACCATCTCGTAGACAAACTACTTGGATGAGCATGTAATGGCGAAAAGAATTGAAGAGTTCAAGAAGCGATATAAGGCTGGTATGGATGCTCATTCTTCTGGGCATGAAGAACGTGGTAGAGCTTTTCGCTTCTATGGCAACGACCAGTGGGAACCGGAAGATATTGAAGCGATGGAGGAGCGAGATAGACCAGCTCTTACCTTTAATAAGGTTACTGCAATTATCAATGCTGTGTCTGGTTCTGAGATCACTAACAGGTTTGAGACAAAGTTCTTCCCGCGCACTGCTGAAGATGAAATGTTTGCTGAGGTTATGACGGAAACAGTACGGTGGATCAGGCAAAGTGCTGACGTAGAGCATGAGGAGTCTGCTGCGTTTCAAGATGCTGCTATCTGTGGCATGGGATGTACTGAATTTTGGCGTGACTATTCAGAAGAAACTGATGGAGTAGATAAGGTAGACAGGGTTCCAATCCATGAAATGCTGTGGGACCCAAGCGCAAGGAAAGCAAATCTTACCGATGCTCGTTGGATCATTAGAACAAAGGATGTAGACGTTGATGAGGCAATTGCCAGGTGGCCCAAGAATAAGGACTACTTTCAGCAGATGCAGACTGACTTTGCATTTCCTGACGTTGGAAGCAGCCAGCCACATGACCAGACCAAGGCGCATGAATATGAAGAGGGTTGGGTATCCTACAATACTGGAACCCATAAAGTAAAGGTTTCTGAGTATCAAAGATATTACTTGGAGAAGTTTATTGTTTTCCAAGATCCTGTTAGTGGTGAAGTTTCGGAGATCCATGAGGATATGTGGCCCGAATATAAGTCTACATTCATGGAGGGGTTTGCTCCTGTAACAGCAGACCCAGAAGCAATGCTTGACTCTCTTACAGTTGAAGTTAGGAAGAAGGTCTTTTATAGGGGCTTCTACTGTGGTGATGTAGAGCTGGAAGATGATATTGCTGACATCCAAGATGGGTTCACTTACAACTTTATTACTGGGTTCAGGTCACAGAAAGAACAGCGAGTTGAGTACTTTGGTCTTATTAAGATCATGGAAGACCCTCAGAAGTGGCTGAACAAGGCTGTGAGTCAGATCATTTACATTATGAGTACAAATCCAAAGGGAGCTATTTTAGCAGAGAAGGGTGTTTTCTTGGACTCTGAAAGAGCTTCTAAGGATTGGAGTGCGCCAAGTGCAAGGATAGAGCTTGCACCTGGTTCAGTAGAAAATAAAAGGTTCCAGATTGTCAAGGGAGAATACCCTACAGGGCTGGACAGAATCATGGAGATCATGCGGGAGTTTGTCTCTGAGTCAGTAGCAGTCAACCCATACTTCCTGGGTAATGTGGATGACTTGCGTAGAGTGGCAAGCTCGGCAGTTACCTCTGTACAGCAGCAGGCAATGGTTGTTCTATCTGTACTCTTTGATTCTCTTAGAAAGTATAGGAAGGCAGCGGGTAAGATGCACCTTGCCTTTATTAGAGAGTTTATGCCAGAGGGACAGATTGTAAGAATTGCACTTCCGCAGTCAGGTGGAATCCAGCAACCCATTCCATTCAAGAGGACATGGGTTGAGAATGTAAGGTATGACGTTATTGTTGACGAAGCGCCAGCGTCAAAGAACGCTGTTCGGGAATTTTGGAGTAGTCTACAGCAAACGCAGAGCTTGGAGCTTCTGATGAATGCTGGCATTATGACTCCAGACATTATTGCCGATACTGTACCTGATGTACCTACAAGCATCAGGGAGCGCATGAAGATGAATGCAATGAAGCAAGATGTATTTGGACAAGTTATGCAACTGCTTGCTAATGGGGATCAAGCAGGGGCCTTGCAGCTTATCTATCAGCTAGGGCAGCAGACAGGTGCGCTACCAGGCCCATCCGGTAATGGACCGCAGGCGTAAAGGAGAGTAAATGTCGTTTGATGAAGTGGAGTTCACTCCAGAAGAGCTTACAGTATTGGAAGGTAAGGATGTGGAGGAGGTAGTTCGTCCCCAGGTGGATGATTATGGTGAGCCTATTGGGGATGTTCCAGAAGAGCGGCAAGAAGAAATAAGTGCCGACGAACAGGAACAACAGGAGCCTCAGGAAGAGGAGCCAGATGAGTTGGAGCAGTTACGTAGGGCTAATGCTGGATTGCTGAATGACCTGCGTAATACAAGAGGAGAGCTTAAAGAGGCGCGGGATTGGAGGCGTGGGATTGAGAGCCGTCTTGAAGCTTTGGCAAAGAAGGATGCTCCAGAGGGTATTGATCCAGAAGCGGAGCCAGATAGGGAGGAGGACCCGCTAGAATGGATTGCATGGCGTTCTCGTCAAAATGTGAGAGAAGAGTTGGAGCCTTTGAAGCAGAAGGAGCAGGAGAAAGAGGTACAGGAATTAGAAAAAAGGGTGGCTGAATATGCCATTGCTTCTCAGACTCAGTATCAGGAGAAAGAGGGTATTGATGAAGAAGCATTCAACACTCGCATGGGAGAGGTGAGAGAGAATAGGTTGAAGTGGCATATTGCTGCTGGTATGGACCCCGCTTCTGCGTTTCATGTGTTGCAGCAAGAAGAGAAGGCATTCATCTATGATGCCATTAGAAGGGGTGAAGATCCTGCTACAGAGGCAATGAAGTTGTGGAAAATGTTTAGGGGGGGAGTAGATGAAAAACCTTCTTCGCCTACTCAGACTGAAGCTCCTGATAAAGCTTCTTCGTTTAACAGAATAGAAGCTATTAAGAAGGGAAAGAACACTGCTGGACTTGGTGACGTTTCTGGCAGTGCATCCGGTAGACGCATTACTTGGGATCAGTTTTCCAATTTGCGTGAGGATGATCCCATTGCACAGAAGATTTATGGAAATGAACGACTACTAAAGCAAATCTCTATTCATGGGGAAGTAACGGTATAACGTGCCACCGTCTATGACGCTTCTGCCACAGGCAGTATCCTGTGATTCGGTTGCTCACCGTCACGAGCAGCGTATTAACCAAGTGTTAATTTCAAGGAGGACTTCTATAAATGGCTGTTAAGGGTTTCGGTACTAATGATGCTAGTACCGTAAAAGTTTGGTCAAAAGCCGTTGATAGAGAGGTTCTACCAAAGACCCTGATGGGTCGCTTTATGGGGGAAGGTTCCAGCAATATTATTCAGGTCAAGAATGAACTGGCTAAGAATGCTGGCGACCGTATCCGCATGAATCTTCATTACCTCCTTTCTGGTGACGGTGTTACCGGGAACGAAGTTCTTGAGGGTAATGAGGTTACATGGAGTGAAGCGACCGACAATATCGTTATTGACCAACAGCGGCAAGGTGTCCGTGTGTATGGCAATATTGACGACCAGCGTACCGTGTATGATATGCGGGGAACTGGGCGGGATCAGCTTTCCGACTGGTGGGCTGATCGTATTGACAGGGTATGTTTGAACCATCTCTGTGGTAACGCGGCTGAAACTAGGTCGGCGTATAATGGTTTCAATACCATTACTTCTCCGACTGCGAATAAGGTCATCTATGCTGGTAGTGCTAATAGTGCTGCCACATTGACCAGTGCTGATGTATTCAGTTATGCAGTGGTTGACAAGGCTCTTCTGAGAGCCAAGCTTCTGCATGAAACGTATGGTGAGCCTGTGATGCGCCCGTTGCGTATTGCTGGTGGAACTTACTACGTTATGATTCTCAGCCCTGAGCAGGTTGATGATCTTCAGACTGACACTTCTACCATGTCTTGGAGCGATATTCAGAAAGCTGCCATGCAGGGTGGAGAGGTCAGTGGGAATCCCATTTTTACTGGTGCCTTGGGTGTCTACAAGGGTGTCATCTTCTTTGAGTCTGAGCGTATTCCTCTGGCTCAGGATAGCGGCACTCCTGTTGCAAACACCAAGAGCGCACCGCTTCTTGGAGCGCAAGCTGCGTGGATGGCTTATGGACGCAGCGAGTATGGTCGCCCCGAGAAGATGAAGTGGGTGGAAGAGACTTTTGACTTCCAGAATGAGCATGGCATTGCCTGCGGAATGATCTGGGGAGTTAAAAAGGCTGTGTTTAATTCTGTTGACCACGCAGTAATCGTCGTCAACACCTACGCTGCGGAATAAGGGGGTGATGTAATGGCTGTTTTCACTTCTAAGTATGCGTCGGGTGAGTTTGGTCGGCGGCTTCATAACGGTGGTGTTCAGAAGGTGAAGTTCAAGATTAAGATTCCTACTGAGGCACTGGACAGTAATGATGAACAGGTTCTTCTTCTGAAGTTCCCTGATGATGGTGATGTAAGTCTCCGAAGGGGCAGTCAGTATGATGGTGTGTTTGTGTTTGACGCACTTGACGGCTCTGGAACCGCTGCTGGCAACATTGGTATCGGTGGATCTGATGGCGTCATCACCGCACTAACAATCGCATGTGCCACTTCTGTTCTTGACGGTGGTACTGTTGACTTTAGTGGTGCCACTGGAGTTGACCTTGACGTTACCGGTAAGTATCTGATTTATGATAATACCGTTGCGGCGGGGGCTGCTGCTGCTGGTTATATTACTGGTCACGTATTTGTTGACCCTGGTTATAACTTTAACACTGACGACAGTTTGGTGTAAGGAGTATTTGGGGGGAGGTAACTCCTCCCCCCACCTTTTCTTATGACGTTTGACGAAAAAGATAAAGCTGACAGGGTATTGCTTGTAATACCAGCCATGCCTACATCTGGCACTTCTGCCCTAGCCGGGGTTCTTGAGAAACTTGGCGTTTATATGGGTGAATATGACAATGTAGAGTATGAGAAGAGGCGTGGATACGAGATGTTTGAAGACACTCGTATTACTCGTTTCAGTGCTGTCCCAAATGATGATCTTATTACAATCTACGGCGGTGGCAAGATCATGGCAACGCAGGTAAGGATCAGGAGTTATATCAACTGGAGATTTCTAAATGATCCTCCCGGTCCAATTGGCGTTAAGTTACCTGCAAATTATTTTCTGTATGATCCAGATATTGCCTCTCTTCCAATTGCTACACTAGATGTTGACAGACCACTTGAGTTGGCAATTGAAAGGGATAGGGAGCATTTAAAAAGGTCTGGATATAAGGATAAATACCCACCCGGCGGTGGTCAGTGGGGGTTGCATGAAGCTTTTAGAGCCAGTGACATTGCTGCATGTAGGCGATGTAAAGAGGTTCTTTTTGAATTCCACCCACCAGTTGCACAGATGACATTTGATGAACTTGTAGAGCATAGAGAGGTTATTATTCCCAAGCTTGCAGAGGCGTTGCAGTTGAACCCAACTCCACTACAGCTTAATACTGCGATTGCCTTTGTAGACCCAAATAAAAAACATTCATAATGATTGTACCCAACGGATTACAGCAGCGTTTAGCAGCATGGTTGATGGAGGATATTACTCCAGACCTTCTGTTTGAAGATCCTTTTGGGAAGAATCCACTGGAAACTTCTCCAGAAGAAACTTTTGGTGCCATAGAGCAACTTTTAATACCACAGACTCGCCTTGATTATGGACTAGAAGCTTTATTCGGCCCCGGTGGTGTTGCACTTGGTGGTCTAATGACAAGGGGTCCAAAGGGCTTAGCAAGGGCTATTAGCAGAGGTATTGGCACTAGGAGCGTAAGAGAGGGTGAGGGTCTTATGCGCCTTGCTGACGCACGAATTGGCAAGAGCCATGAGGGTGTTTTACGCGCACTTATAGCCGATGACCCTGATGCTGCCCTGGCAATTGCAGAGAGACAGCTTGCCAGTGAATCATCAGAACCTACTGTGCTTGGTATGCGCGTTGCTGGAACCACCAATCCAGAAAAGCCCCTTGTTCAAAAGATGCTTGCTGAAATCCAAGAGCGTATTAGAAACCTTACGAGACAGGGTGCTTATGATGAGTTTATAGACGTACCTCCAACAAGGCAGAGTATTGAAACAAAGCGTACTGACATAGTAAAAGGTAAGAAGTCTGGCATACCAGAGGAGGTTGAAAGGGAAGCCAGTATAGTTGACAAAGCATGGGGTTATGGTGATCCAGATTATGGGCGTGGATGGACAGTAGAGTATCCATCTGGTGGGTATGTAGACCCAGAAACTGGACTCAGACTTCCAAGGACTTCCGCTAGCAGGGATTTAAGAACTGCAAGAAGGGTTGAAGCAGATACTCGGGGCATTGAACACATAGAATACACAAATACAATGGACACTCTGCGTCCAAATAGATTTGAAGACGTTCAAGTACGCAGGCCAGTAGAAAGAAAGTATAACCTTCCGAAAGACCAGCAGGAAGAGTTGTCTAACCTTATAGAGACGAGGCTATCTGTCTTGGATGATGCAGACGTAAACTGGATGCCATTGGCGGAACAACCAACTCACAAAGTTGTCCGATATGAAAGTGGTATTGATCCAAAGTATGCTAAGTATAAGAAGGAATATGATTTTCAGGATGCGGTTGCAAAGGCTGAGAGGGAATTGGAAATAGAGGGTTTGCCAAGTGGTCAGTCTGAGGCTAGTTCCTACCCAAGTGTGCAGAAAAAGAGGCTTAAGGATCTTGAGGATTTAGAAAAAACTCTTACAGAAGAATATGGCATTGATTGGGCCACAGAACTCCCAAGCACAAAAAGACTATTGGATGCCAATAAGGATTTTTCAAGATATTTTAGTAGTAAGAAGAATAAGATTCTTGACTTCAAAGATCCAAATGAAACAACTAGAATGTTTAAGCTTCGCTATGATACTGGTACTTGGTATGGAGGAGTGAAGCATCCGAGCAATTGGTTAGTTGAGCCAACCAAGAACTATATGTGGGTTAGGGTTAGAAGTCTCAGAGAGAGGGCTGTTCTTGCGAAAAGTCTTGGTGAAACCAAGGTTGCAAATAGACTGAATAGAATGGCAGATAACGCTGCTATGGAAGCTGTCTACGTTGAAAAGATCGGTTTTGATGACGTTGTTATGAGGTCAATGTCTGAGTCTGCCGGTGGTAAATCTTTTGCAGAAACTGGCGATGTGACAATTTCACAGCTTGGTGACGCAAGAGCTGGTACAAATCCGTTTACTGAACAGCGGTATGCAAAAATTGTAGAGAAGAATAAGAGTGTTCCACAAAAGAAGCGTCACATTGGGAGATATGAGGCTACTGAAGATATAGGCAAGACTACCGTAAGTCGTACAGGAGAATATAAGCCACCTCCTAAGGTTCAAAAGACTCATCCATTGCCAGAATCTCCTGGTCCAAGGGCAAAGGAGATTCGTCTTAGGCAAAAGGGGTCTGAGCAGGTTGCTGCTGAGATGGAAGAAGTTAGGAAGATGATTGACCAACTTGGCACTGTGCCGCCAACTGTTAGGCAAGAGTTGATTAAAGAAATTGTTGCAAGGATTAGAAGCAGTAAGGCGTATAAAGATATCAACCTTGGTACTAGAATGTCTCCAGATCAACCATTGGTTCCAAGGTTCCCTAAACATTTTGAGAAGGTCAAGAAATGAACTGGATTTCTACTGTACAGCGCACCAAGGAGGAGCTTCATCGTTTTGGTACTGCTGATGCTGACACTGTTAAGAGGGCATTAGCCAGGGCTATTGAATATTATAAGGACTTTAGTTTCTTTTTCAATCAGGCAACTTATGATATTACTCTGACTGCTGGCACTTTAGCATATGGGGAAGAAAGTAGTTCTGGCGCAGCAGATGGTTATCCATCTGATTTCTATAAACCATTGTCACTGACTCTCATTGCTGGTGGTTATGAGTACCCACCAATGGATCAAGTGGACATTAAAGAGTTCAGGCGTCTACAAGAGCTTTCTACTAGCCGTGGATATCCTTGTGAGTACACTATTCTTGATGGTGATATTCTGCTGAATCCAACTCCAAGTGACGATTTTACATTGCGTCTGGATTATATTCAGGATATTGGTACACCAACTGCTACGTATGATGGGTCTACATGGTCATATACGGTTGGTGGTACTACGCTATTGGACAGTTATACAAATGCCTGGATGACACATGGTCAGGATCTCATTGTAGAGAGAGCCAAGGCTATTGTACTTGGCAGCAACTTCAAGGATCTTGAGGCTGCACAGGCAAGCAGGATTCTTGAGAATGAATACATGAGTGCACTCCTCAGGAAGAATGAGAAGGGTTATTATCCATCAACACCGGAGCCTTGGGTGTAATGAGAAGAACTTTATCAGTTGGCGGGTTTGCTCCGGATTTACACGACTATGGACAACTCCATTTAGAGAGATGTGTAAACTTAATTCCGATACATGGTGAGCTTCGCCCGGTAAACTGGTATCAAAGCGTTGCAAGAATAGCAAGTTCAAATAATGTTACGGGTGGATATTGCCACATATTAACCAGGGATCTTGACGTTCAGACAGCAAGGGCTTTTTCAACAAATACAACTGGCAATTGGGATGAGGATTTTGCAACCCCTGGTGGTGACTTGCATGAGCAAATAGATGAGGTCACACCAGATGATACTGACTTTATTGTTGCAAAGAGTACGGCGCAAAATCCATCCTTTAGTCAGTGTAAAATTAAGATTGATGATCTTGACGATCCTGACCCTGACAATACCAATCACAAGCTTACGGTAAGAGTCAAGGCGCAGTACAACCCCGACACATATACCGGAGCAACCAGTAACTTTATTGCCAACATTTATCATTATGATGGTGTAAGTACATGGACTCAGGTTTCTACCGCTGACCTTATTGATGAAACTGCTCTTGAAAATGATGTATGGTATACATTTACCGGTACAATAGACACTGCTGACATTACTGCATTATGGGCATTGGGTCCGAATGAGTATGACAATCTATACCTTGTATTTGAAGGTGACTTTGCAAACTCAGCGACCCCTTCGCCGTACAATGCAGACCCCACAAACGTTGAGGATAATGAGGGTAATTGGGAGTGGTATGACGAGACTTCAGTAGCTTCACATATTTCCGACCTTGCTCAAGGTACTGGAAGTTATGCTACTTCTCATATGGTTACTCCAGGGTTGTCTAGGGACGAAGAAGCTTCTATTGAACTTTATATCCCAAGCATCCCTGTCCATGTACAAGAGAGTCAGAACACCTATGTTGGCTACGTTGCCATTACTGACAACACTGGAGAAATGGACATCAGGGCAGAGCTTATTAACGCTGATACTGATGAGGTGATTTCAGTAGACGAGGAAACTGTTTCTGCCGATGACTGGGGAACACCACTGATTAGAGAATGGGGTCTTAGTGCTGGAGAAAACATTGATTACAATAGTGGAAAGAGTAACTGCAAACTAAGGATTACTGCACAAGCCTTGTCTGATACTGGTTCATCTACTCAGTATAGACCAACTGCTCACGTTAGTAATTTCTGGGATTCTCAGAACAATATTCATCTGCTTCTTGATGATACTCCAGATAATGATAGTACATATGTTGAAACCGTTAATACACTTAGCGCACAGGGACGTTTTGAGGTTTCAATGGGATCTCTTGCGAAGCCAACTGACAAAAGCGGTGTCAAGTTTCGCTTTCGCGCACAAAAGGTCAGTGGGGCAGACAGGACATTTAAGGTTACTATTACTGACGGAAAGGGTGGAGAGGTTGTATTAAATTATAACAACGTTACTGACTCATCGTTTAAAAATTATTACGCCAGCATTAGCGAATCAAAGGTTGATGAATTAGATTGGGATGAGACTTGGAATGTAAAGGTACAAGTAATTGGTGGTAACACCGGGAAATATAGAGTTTCTGAGCTTGGTCTAATTGCCCAATCTGAAGGCAGCAAGCTTTATGT
>Ga0209536_100012368_pt1 | contig 12412 bp, 9 predicted proteins | sample DeeMarSeWOR28_12_FD_187461 | JGI IMG/M metagenome (GOLD analysis project Ga0209536, IMG submission 187461) | Marine sediment microbial communities from White Oak River estuary, North Carolina - WOR-2-8_12 (SPAdes) (version 2) | ecosystem: Environmental > Aquatic > Marine > Intertidal zone >...
TACCAATTCTCCTGCCAGTAATACTCAACCTAACTTTAATTCATTCTGAAATCACAGCTGTATAGAAATTGCGATGAGGATTTCTTATAGACCAACATAAATTTGCTGGTCTCGTTTTTTTGAACCAATAATCAAAAAAACTAGAGGACACCCAATTCGTTTTGTAAAACCAGTGCAGCGGCACCTTTGATCACAATATCAGATTCAGTTGAGGCGATACCCACTACGGAATCCCGGGATAAGGCTGGGAGTGCTCGCTGTTCCATCGTCTCCCGCATTGGATTCAGCAGGAGCTGTCCGAATCGAGCCACACTTCCGTGAACCAGTATCTGGCAGCTTCCTAAGACACCAACTAAATTTGCAGCCGCGATTCCCAAAGCTTCTCCAGCTTCCCTTATCACCTGGCGCACATCCTCATTGCCGATTTCTAATGCGCCATATATCGTCTCCAAATTGATTTTCTCTGGATCAGAAACCAGGTCTGAGAGTGCAGAATGAGGATTAGTCTTAATCAATTTCCGGACTCGCCTGACTATCCAGCGACTGCTTGCGATGGTTTCCAAGCATCCATAATTCCCGCAAGCACATTGGTCGCCATCAGGATCGATCATGATATGACCTATCTCACCCGCTCCAACCGGATTTCCATGAAGCAGCTTGCCATCAAGTATTATGCCTGCTCCAACACCTCGTCCCAATTTGATCACGACCAGAGGAAGATGACTTTCATTTCCCTGGCCAAATGTATATATAGCGAGGGCACCTGCCTGGCTGTCATTTGCCATATAAACTGGTAAGTTATAGCGTTTCTGAAGCAAATTCGCAAAAGGTATAAATCGCCAGTTCAAATTTACGGATTGTTGCAGCACTCCCTTTGAAGCATCAACCAATCCAGGTGCGCCAATCCCAATTCCTGATACCACCCTGGTCGCTTCATCGACCAATCTATCCACCAAATCATAAACAAGGGCTAATGCAGCATCACCATCTCTGTCCTCAAGAGGGATCACATTGCGATGACTGATATGCCCGCGCAAATTCGTTAAGGCTCCCCGAAAATCCTCCCTGGATAAATCTACACCTATGATTTGGCGAGAGTCATCAATAACCCTGAGCAAAATTGCTCGTCGGCCGCTGGATGAAGGTGCTAATCCAATTTCTTCAACCAACCCTATTTTGATTAAAGAAGCGACAACATCTGAAACTGTTGGGGGAGTAAGGCCCGTTTCTCGTGCCACGTCAGCCCGGCTGATTGGTCCAATCCCATAAATGGTTTTCAAGATCAACCGGGTATTGCGGACTCTCGCCGGTCTGGGACTTGGCATCTGCATACTTGCCTCAGAAAGAATTCATATTAATAGTAAACTTTATTAATTATATAGTTTACTTCAAACTCTCACCTTGTCAAGGACTGCCGCTTAAGAATGGATAAACATGTAAATTGGACCAATTTTCTCTCATAAACCTGGTGAACATCGGAGACTGTTGACAAATAATTGATAATAGTCTACTATATTTGAAAATTAGTTAATCTTATTAAGTTAGCTCTTCAATTTGCGTGCGTACCCCCAAATTGATGAGTTTATGTAACCATGCAGCATGTTGTTACCTGGGATAACTAAGACTCGTAAGTTTCCATAACTCGTTTGATGAAAAATTTCGACCCATGAAAATATTTTATTGCTCCAGTACTTTCTTGTGGAGATGTTTCAGGTTGTCCAATTGGGCCAGTATCTAAAGGAGGTGAATGATAGTTATCTAATCGGGAAAAAATCCATATCAAAATCTATATTTATGTGAATGAGAATGGAGAGATTAACATGACGAAGCTCTTTCGAAAATCGATTTTTCTTGTACTCGCTATATTCTTGATCGCCTCACTGGCTGTAGCTTGCGGCGCTCCCGCTGCAGAAGCACCTCCTGAGGAAGAACAACCGGCAGCCGAGGAAGAACAACCTGCCGAAGAGGAGGAAGCAGCCGGACCTGCATCGCTTGATTTCGTCGTCTGGTCGTACGGAATTGAAACCATTCAAGATAATATTGCGAATTTCCAGGCTGCCAATCCTGAATGCGAAATCAATCTCCAGGATTACTCCTGGCTTGATTATCACGACACAATGGTTGGTCGATTTGCGGCTGGCGACCCCCCACCCTTGCTCTATGGCTCGGATCACTGGCTGCAGGAATGGGGCTCCGCAGGCTGGTTGGGCTCCATCAGCGATAACTTTCCCCAGGTCTTGGAGTACGATGACGAGCTGGCCCCATACGCTCTGCAAGGCATGACATACGAAGATGCTGTATATGGTCTGTCTTACTACGCCGACACGATCGATTTTGTCTATAACGAAGAACACCTCCAAGAAGCAGGATTCGATTCACCTCCCGAGTCATGGCAGGACCTCTGGGACATGTCAGTAGCCCTCAAGGAACAGGGCATCACTGAGTATCCCTTTATCCTGGCTTTCTCCCAGGAGGAGGGAGCATCAATCGAGGCTATGATTTCCATGATTTACGGACGCCACGAGGGATCTGGTGCACTGTTTGATGAGAACAATAACCCAACCTTCAACTCAGAAGGCAGCGCCGCTTATGAAGCGATTGAATGGCTGCGTGAGGCCTATGAGGCTGAGCTATTTGATCCTGCCAGCCTGACAACAGCTGAGCTGGATCAGGTTGCTAGCATGCAGGCTGGTGCTCACACCTTCACCATCCTGCCACAGTACAACATGGCCGAATTGAACCGAACGGACAGTGGTGATTATGCCGGTTCATTCAAGATCGCCCTGATGCCTGGGAACAGCCACGCCACGGTTGGTTATGTACGCTTCTATGCGATGACGCCGGAAGCAGAGAATATGGGTGAAGCAGCCATGGCCTGCGCCTGGAAATTCCTCGAGTATTTCGGCGGCAAGACCGACGGGGAATACAAAGTGGTCAAGCGCTGGGCAGTTGAAAACGGGCTTGGATTTGCTCAGCTGCCGCTCTTTGATGACCCCGATGTTCAGGAAGCATTCGGACAATGGGGAGATGTAGATGTCATCGCTGCCCAGGCTGAGTTAGCCCGAGCAAAGGAAGGTCTCACTCCCTGGTTCGGAACATGGGATGTATTTACTCGAGCCGAAATTCATAAAGCGATTCTCGGCCAGCAATCCACAATGGATACTCTCAACAACATGGCGGATTACTGGAACGAGCTGGCTTCACAATAGGATTAAGCTGATTTTGAAGGAGGGTGACAGGGGTCACCCTCCTTCTTTATGTGATTTTTTCCTGGAGACTGGCAAGTATGACACAACAGCCTGCGGCAACCAAACCAAAGCATAATTGGTCTTATATTTCTCATAAGATTTATCCCTATCTATCCATTCTGCCTGTTGCCGTTGTAATTGCCCTCTTTGCAATTTACCCCATCATCCACGCCGTGCGAATGAGTTTTTATCAGTACCTGCTCACTCGCCCCAATGTGCATCCCTTTGTAGGTCTGGGAAATTTTATCAATGTAGTTACCAGCTATTATTTTAAGGAATCTATCCAGATCACTGGCATATATACAATTGCTACAGTGACAGGTGTGATCTTGTATGGACTGGGAGTGGCTTTATTGATGAATACTAAGATAAGGTTGTCCACTCCCCTAAAAATTGTTATTCTCTTACCATGGGCGCTGCCGGCAGTCGTGAGCGGGTTGCTCTGGAAATGGATCTTAAATGCAGATTTCGGTATCCTAAACGGAATTCTGTATGCTCTAGGATTGATTGATAATTACATACCCTTCCTTGCTGATCCGACATTGGCAAAGATCAGCCTTATCATGGCTCACATCTGGAAAGAAGGACCCCTGGTAGCAATTTTTTTTCTGGCTGGTCTGCAACTTATTCCAGATGAATTGTATGAGGCAGCCAAGATCGACGGCGGCAGCGGCTGGAAAACCTTCCGCCACGTGACCTTGCCTCTTCTGCGTCCCGTATTCCTGGTAGTCATAGTATATGAGACAATGACCGCCATCCTGACCTTTGACACAATTTACGTCATGACCGGAGGCGGTCCAGCTAATTCCACAGCTTTAATCAGCTGGTTCGCTTACGCCGAAATCTTCAAATCGCTCAATCTTGGAAATGGAATTGCCCTAGCTATCATAATTGCATTAATCACTCTCGTTCTTATTATTCTCTACCTTCGGGTGCTCAGAACAGAGGAATCCACCGTCAGCGGATGATGAGGACAGGTTGAACTATGAATGTAAAATCAAAGGATCGGCTAAAGAACTTCTCTCTAAATCTGATCGCCCTGATATTGATAATTTTTATCGTTGGACCGTTGCTCTGGGTGGCTGTTGCCAGCATTCAAGGAGAGAGCGAGCTGTTGGAAAAACCCCAGAGGATCATTCCTCGAAATCCCACTTTAGAAAATTACAATTACGTTTTCACTGGAGAAATACCTACGACGACTGAAGTTAAGGGACAACATATTCGCAGTCGTATCTCCCAAGAAGCGCGCCTGATCCCCCAGGCATTAAAAAATAGCTTCATCGTCGCAACGTCAGTTATGGTTATAAACGTGGTTTTAGGTACTCTGGGTGCCTACACATTCTCAAGGTTGCACTTCAGAGGAAAAGTCGCGACATTCAATTTCTTTCTCGGCAGCCGATTGATCCCCGTTATTGCAGTCGCGATTCCTTACTATGTGATTATCCAGACGATGGGATTGCTGGATACCTACCCATCTTTGATCCTTGTATACCTTGCATTGACCCTACCTTTTACCATCTGGTTCTTAACACTTTACTTCAATGGAATACCAGAAGATTTCGAAGATGCTGCTTTGATTGATGGATGCAGCCGTTTCCAGGCACTTGCTCGGGTTGTTTTACCGATGGCCCTTCCTGGCTTGGTGGCAGCTGCTGCATTTGCCTTCATGACCTCATACAATGAGTTCCTTTTTGCACGCTTTCTCACCCAATCAATCGCCACCCATACGGGACCTGTCATAATTTCATCGATTGCAGGCAACCCCGACGCCAGCTATACTCTTATCTCAGTTGCGATGACCTTGGGTTTGATCCCCCCATTGATCTTGGCACTCGCTCTACGACGCTGGCTAACAGAAGGCTTATCGACCTCGATCACCTTCCGATAAACGAGAATAACCAACTGCAAAAGATACAGGAGTGTGTTCATGGAAGCTGGGAGAACTACGGATAAGGTATTAACTTCCATCGAAGAAATCAAACTTCCGACTTATCGCCTCCTGGGGGAAAACCGCAATCCTGTTTTTCATTCACAATATGGTGTTGCCCACATCTATCCGTATACCCTGCAGGATCAAATCGCAACAAAACCATCGGAAATTTCTTACCGCGCCCTGGTCCTTGAAAATCGATACCTGCGAGTGACCGTCCTGCCCCAATTAGGCGGCCGGGTTTTCTCGTTATTTGACAAGATCAATGAAAAGGAAGTCTTCTACAAAAACCCAACTATCAAATTTTCACCCCTTGCAATCCGGGGCGCATTCTTCTCAGGTGGATTGGAATTCAGCTTCCCTGTTGCGCATGCCCCGACAACTGCGGAATCTGTCAATTGGGACTTCCAGACCAATGATGATGGCAGCGCTGCGATCATCATTGGCGGTCTTGAACACATGGGTGGCATGCGCTGGACGATCAAGCTAACTCTTTTCCCGAACCGCTGCGCTCTGGCTCAGGATGTGCAGCTGTTCAATCCCACAGCTATCCCCGGCCGCTACCATTATTGGACCAATGCATCAACACATTCGGATAAAAACACCGAATTTATCTACCCCCTGCAGAGAGTACGTTCTTACGAATTCGCAGGCACAACTTCCTGGCCAATTGCGCGCCTTGATTCAGTTCTCGCTGAGCCTGGTCTCCCGGGAATGGAAGGTGTCCCCATGTGGCCAGCGGAACGTATGCACGAGCCATTCAACTTCCGCTGGGAGAAGAACATGCTGGCCCAGGTATCAATCTTCGGGCGCGATGTAACCTGGGATTTTTTCGGCGCATGGCAACACTCCTCCAACACCGGTTATGCACATTTTGCCAGGTACAAGGATGTGTCAGGGATGAAGCTATGGTCATGGGGTCAATCCGAAGTGGGAATTGTCAATCAATCAGCTCTTATGGATGATGGTGCTTTATATGCCGAAACGCAGTGTGGAGCGATGGAAACGCAATTAGATTTCGATTTCTTGCTGCCAGGCAAGTCGAAGATATGGCGAGAATGGTGGCTCCCGCTGCGGGATTTAGGCGGCATGACCTGTGCTAGCGCCGAGCTTGGTGCCCGGCTACATCTGGCACCTCATGAAGATCAGAAATATGTCACCCTGACAGTCGGTGTTTGCCCGGCAACCACGATTTCCCCGGCACATATCGAATTGTCCATTCCCGGCCAAGTGCTTCTCGAGCAATCCACCAGGATCACACCTGAAAAACCTTGGCTGGAAAAAATTCAAATGGAAAGCGAAACCCTGTCTTCGCACCCGATATCTCTGAAAGTGAAGAACGATCAGGGGGAATTATTACTGGACTATACGCATGATACTGGCGCATACCCGGATGAATTCCTTGAATCTTCACCCAACCCACCCCCGGAATCAGCAGACAATCTCTACCAGCAAGGCCTCCAACACGAGAATTATGACAACCGCGCCCAGGCACTTGGAAGTTATCGCAAAGCAATATTCACTTCTGAAGAACACGGACCGTCACATTTCCAATTAGGATTGATGCTGCTCAGAAGTGCTGATTTTGATGCTGCAGGCCATCACTTGCGGTGGGCATCGGATTTGGGAATCAAGTCGGCCGATTACTATTTGGGTCTGATTGCATGGCATCTGGGTGATGCTAATGAAGCAGATAAACATTATCGATCTGTTCCGGATAGTGATCCACTAGCCCCTGCAGCGTTGTATGGCCAGGTGGCGGTCGCCTTCAAAACCGCCGAATGGAAGGCTGCCGAAGATTTACTGCATCGATCCAAGACAGGCCAGGATTATTACACTAGCAAACAGCTATTACTCGGTATGGCGAGTAAGAGAGCGGGAAACTTAGAGGCTGCACAAAACCAGCTGGTTGAATTGTTGGAATACGATCCACTCAATCTGCCTGCCCTCAACGAGTTAGCAAACCTTGAAACCAGCAATGAGCGCCCGATCACAGAGAAGCTGCAACGCCTCCTGGCAGATGATAACCAGTACATCCTTGATCTGGCTTGTTTTTACCTCGATCTGGGTCTCAACCAGGATGCAGCTTTGGTGCTCAAAAATGGCGTGGAGAAATGGCCATATCCACCGATCTTCTATCTGCTGGCAAATATCCCCGACCCAGATCACGATCAAGAAATCTGGCGCGAGCGAGCACAGGAAGAAGCCCTGGATTTCGTATTTCCAAACCGTCTATGGGAGGTCATCGCCCTCCAAAAAGCAGTCGAATCCAGCCCTGATGATTTGCATGCCAAGTATTTCCTGGGCAACTTTTATTATTCGCGCCAGCGGTACGATGAAGCCATGCAACTCTGGGAGCAGGCTCTCGTCGGGTTAGATACATTTGATGTCCTCTACCGCAACCTGGGAATGGCATACTGGCAGCACAAAGGGGATCTGCCAAAGGCTATCGGGTTTTTTGAAGCAGGTTTAGAAATCAATCCCGACAACCAGGATCTTTACCTTCATTTAGATGATCTGTACAAAACGCAGGATGATAACGAGCAGCGCGCCTCCCTGCTCGAAAAAATGAATCTACTCAACCCGATCCGTGAAGATCTACGCAAGCGAAAGCTGTCCATCATGATCGACCTGGATCTCCACGAACAAGCCCTTGAAATCATGAACAATGAAGAATTCGTGCCGCTGGAGATGGATCAAAGCTTCCACAATACTTATGTGAGCGCACTCTTGAAGATTGCCCGCGATCATCAAGAATCTGGTCGTTTAGATGAAGCAATCGCCGCGTACCGTGAGGCATTGGAATTCCCAAGCAATCATGGAGTTGGCAGGCCTATCACAATGGGCGATGCGGAGATACTTTACAAGTTGGGATGCACCTATGAACAGCTTGGGAACTACCGGGAGGCAATCAGTACCTGGCAGAAAGCTGGCGCAGAGCATCACAAATTCGGAGATGATTTATACCGTTATGTGCAGATGTCCCTCGACAAGATCGGGCGTTACAGCGAGCTTGGTTTTGAAGGATGATGGAATTCCACCTTTTTCATAAATGCACAAATTTACTGTGCACAGACATAAAAAAAATCTATACCAAAATTTTTAACCCCTAAGGAGACAAAAAATGAAAATTCTATATGCAGGTGATGCAGCAGCAAAAATTGGCCCGGTATTTGTCGCATCTCCGTTCAATGTCGAAGTCAAGGGATTCTCGACTCACATCTGGGGACAGCCTTTGATTGATGCCCTAGAAGAAGGCGGCATTGAGGTCCATCACATGACCTCAGAAGTTGCGATTTCAGAATTTCCGCGCACCGTGGAAGGATTATCCGAGTATGATGCGCTGATTCTCAGTGATATTGAATGCGAGGTTCTGGCGTTGTATCCGTTCTGGATCCCGGGCACCGAGCTTCCGCGCACAAACCGGTTGAAGGCGATCCGCGAATACACCCGGAATGGTGGGGGATTGTTAATGGTGGGCGGATGGACTTCATTCAGCGGACGCTTCGGGCACGGGGGATATTACGACACGCCCGTGGAAGAAGCCCTTCCAGTTACTTGTTTGAAAGGCGTCGATGACCGCGTCGAAACTCCAGAAGGCGTGCATGTCAACATCCACGATCAAGATCATCCAATCCTCAAAGATATTCCCTGGGATGAATGCCCTGTATTTGAAGGCTTCAACCGCATCTTCCCCAAGGAAGAATCATCAGTGCTGGCCACGATCGGTGAGGGTGAGGACGAGAACCCTCTGGTTGTAGTATGGGAATTTGGAAAAGGCCGCGCGATGGCGTTTTCCACCGATTGTTCCCCACACTGGGCGGCATTTTTCCAGCCCTGGGAATACTACGGTCAATTCTGGCGCCAGGCTATCCGCTGGTTGGGGAAGGAGAGTTAAGTGCAGGAAATCACCTTCGCTGTGATTGGATCCGGATTCATGGGCGGCTTGCTGGCGCGCGTAGGTCATGAGCTGCCCTACACCCGGTGCATTGCCGCGTCTGATATCGATTATTCCCATGCCGAGAATCTCGTGTCTTCATTTGGTGGGACGGCATACCGTGATCATGACACAATGCTAGCTCAAGAGAAACCTGACGCGGTAATCGTTGCTACCCCCGAATCCGATCACCTAAAATCAGTTCTCGCTGCTTCCCATAATGGTGCCCACGTTTTCGTTGAGAAGCCTTTCTCAACCTCTCTCTCAGACGCGGACGAGATGATCCAGTCATGCGAAGAGAGCAATGTCAAGCTGATGGTCGGCCATATCTTGCGGTTCGAAGTGAATTACGCGCTGATAAAGGACGCAGTTGCTGAAGGCACTATCGGTCGCTTTCTCTCCGCTTATGCGAGACGTATTACCCCCATAGGGGAGTCGCGCAGACTCGCCGGTCGAGTCAGCCCGATCACTTACATTGCAGTCCATGATATCGATCAAATGCTTTGGTACCACCCGCAGCCGATCAAATCAATCTATGCGCGCGGTTTACGAGGCAGGGTTTGGGAAGAATATAATACCTACGACTGTGCCTGGTTAACCATCGAGTTTACAGATGGCGCATTGGGAATCCATGAAGTTGGTTGGTGCCTGCCTGAAGAATGGGCGGGTTGGAGCAAACCGTCCACCTGGGGTGGATTCGGTGATGTGCGCATGAATGTTATCGGTACAGAAGGTGTGTTAAACATCAATTTTACTCCTATGGACATGTATGCCTGCGACCGGGAAGGTTGGAAGCTTCCAGATACTCGCCATTGGCCCAGCGTGAATGGTAAACTTTCGGGTGCAGTAAAACTTGAACTCGAGCACTTCTTCGAATGCGTGATGAACGACCAGCAGCCCATGGTTACTGGTCTCGATGGCAGGCGATCGATCGAAGTGATGCTAGCAGCAGAGACATCCATTCGTGAAGATCGGATCGTGTATTTCGAGTAATACCATTTTCTTTATCTCTCAGAGACGGGCAGTCCACAAATGTACTGCCCGTTTGTTTTATCGATTGGCATGCTCCATGACTCTAATTGGACCCGCGCCTGCAAGCTGCATGATTGGCCTGGTCCCCGGTTGACGGAGGAATGTTTCTCATCCATAATAAGAATCGCTTTCAGATGAAAAAATGTATTCCTTCACGCCTGATCACTGATGATGAAAGCGATAGACGAGCACTGACAATCAGCTCATGGATAAACTGTTATGCTCGATAATCTAAATCCAATTATAAGAAGATCAAAAGAAGAATATATAGGAGGTTTGTCATGAAAGTCGGATGTTTTGCACTGATCGACCCATTTTCCACCCTGGATCACCAGCTCGAACGAATCGCCGGCATGGGTTTTAAATATGCAGATGTGACTGACAGCCATCCTGGCAGCTCTCTGGGCAGGGATTATGGCTTTGCCGCCACTGCCAGCTTGGATGGAAATCCACTTGACCTGAAACGGATGTTTGAGAAACATGGACTCACAGCAACCACGGTCTGTGCGCATGCTACCCTGTTGGATCCAGTTTCTCCCTCCAGGTTCGGTACCCACGAAATATCGAAAGCTATCATGCTTGCCGCTGGTATGGGGGTTCCCCATGTGATCACCACCGAAGGTCACCCACAGACAGAATGGGCACACAACCTTTCTTTTGAGGAAAAAGTGCTGGTAGTGTCTGAAAAACTTTACGAGCCAGTACGGCTCGCAGCAGATATGGGTGTGAAAGTTCTGCTGGAACCGCACGGACCACTGACAGATACCAGCGAAGGACTGCATGGGTTACTCGATGCACTGGGAAACCCGGATAGCTTGAAAATAAACCTGGATACCGGCAACTCCTGGTTGGGCGGTTCCGATCCAGTCGAGCTGGCCAAAGAATTCAAGAACGATATTTACCATATCCACTGGAAAGACCTGCCCGAAGATATGGAACCACAGCGCGGCAGCATGTGGGGAACCGGGATGGGGTTGATCCCCCTCGGCACAGGCGCGATCGACATCGCTGGCGTTTATGAAGTTCTCAAGGATGCACCGAACGTGGAGTACACGACTCTGGAAGTTGCCGGTGATGAAGCCATGTTAAAGAGCTACGAGTTCCTTAAATCGCTGGGTGCTGAATAAACCTGGGCAAGATTTGCCTCATAATTAAGCGAGGTCCAAACAGCGCGATAAAAGTCAACCTGCTCCTTGAAAATATGTCTGCAGGTTGATTTCCAGTAGAATAATTCAGGAATCAATGAGCGAGGTGATATACCTCGCCCTTGACTTGCAGCTTTTGAGAGGTACGCCTCAGAATATTGAGTTGACGAATAAGTACATCTAGACAATAATAATAGGCGTAAAAATAAAAACTCATTGCACTTAGCAAAATCATGCTGTCCGGTTATCAAGGAGGATGACATATGGACATGGAACTTGAAGCTTATTTAAGGCCCCCGGAATACCCGATGCCACCCTATCCCGCCAAGGTTGTCACTCTGGCCACAGGGGCAAAAATGGTTGTCCGGCAGGTGGACCGGGATGACGTCCCGATCCTTTTAGAGGCCGTCAGGCCAACCCTGCAGGTAGCCCGGGATTATTATGACATCGTTGGCGTCCGTTTGTATTCCGAGCTACTCGGCTGGTTCCGCTACCGTGTAAAAGACGAGTTCTGCCTGGTTGGTCAGATCGATGGCTTGCTGGTTGGAATCGTCAACAGCCGCATGTACTCACCGGAACTTGGTATCAGCCTGCATACCCTTGCGATCGAACGCGGCCTACGCATCGGTGCACACCTGTTCGCTTCAAAGATGGAGCACCATATCGAATACCTCAACCAGGAGGAAGTGCTTATCACTGCGGAGAGCCCGATCGGTTTCCGGCGCTGGATGATCGAGTACGGCTTGATCAAGCGCGACGGGCAGCACGAATTGGGAGGTGCAACACCGTATGCATTGACCCGGGAATTGTATTTTGCTGCCAAGGATCGTCTTGTGGCAGGGGAAAGACCCGTACCACCTGAATTGATGGAAGTAGCTGAAAAAGAAATCATCATCGCTACCGAAGATGACATCCTTGAGAAGATCCTCGGAGCGAAGAGGAGGGAGCTGCAATGAGACCGGTAGTCATTTCTGGTGTTGGCATGGTCCCCTTTGAACGCCGGGATGAGGACAGCCTGGTTGATATGATGGCTTACGCCAGTCTGCGTGCCATGGACGATGCTGGTCTGGGTGACCGCCCAGTTGATGCTGTCTATGTTGGCAACATGGCTTCTGGCTTA
>Ga0209536_100012369_pt1 | contig 12412 bp, 8 predicted proteins | sample DeeMarSeWOR28_12_FD_187461 | JGI IMG/M metagenome (GOLD analysis project Ga0209536, IMG submission 187461) | Marine sediment microbial communities from White Oak River estuary, North Carolina - WOR-2-8_12 (SPAdes) (version 2) | ecosystem: Environmental > Aquatic > Marine > Intertidal zone >...
AATGGTAATCACTCTTTTTCTCATTCCTAGAGTGTTGAAAATGATGTTTAACATTTCTTTCCAAGATAAATTAATATCTCCGATTAAGTATCTCTGACCATGTTCCCCACGTTCAACTGCACCAACGATCGCTTCTGCTACATGTTGTACTGCTATCATATTTGTTCCTCCTTTAGGAAAGAAGACTATTTTCATTTTCAGTATCCGATCAAGTAGTACCTCTTTCCATAATGGAGTTCTATTTGGCATTGTTCCAAAAATATAGGGAAGTTCAAGGATTATGACATCCATTTTCCCTTTTCCTGCTTGAATAACTCGTTCTGCTTGTTCTACCCGACATTTAATATAAGGATGATTTTCTGCCAACCTCAATTCAGGCCAAATTCTATCAAAATAGGCAAAATATGAATTGAGGACAACGCATCGTTTGATCCCTGCGTTTTGTGCAGCATCAATCACCTTTCCACAAGAATTCACCAGTCGCTCATGAAAAAAATCGTAAGCAGGGGCTGAAGGAGTAACACGATCGTCTGGACCTACCGCATAGACTAACGCTTCGTATCCGTTTAATAATTCTTGAAGTACACGTTCCTCCTGCTCAAAGACATTTAGATACTTCACCTCCACTTCCTTGGGAAACCAATCTCCGAGTTCTACATCAGGTATTGAGATTGTGTTTACTAAATGGCCTTTTTTTCTGAACTCAAGTAAGGAGTGATATCCGATAAATCCTGTTCCACCTATAATAATTATTTTCATGCCTCTAAATCCTCTTATAACAGTTATTACGATGACAAAAGGAAATTACATTTCGAATATGGATTAGCGGTTCTATTCGTTCAAATAGTGGGGTGAAGAAAGAATTTACACTCACCAAGGTGTCGTGGATTGGTAATGTAAGAGTGGTTACTATCACTAGCGTCTACATTTATATAATAATTTGAGGACAAGATCGATTTGAAGTTCAGATCAGATTTTCTCTAAATTCTTACAAGTTTATAAACTATTTATCCTATATTTGATTGATTGTTTATCCTAACAGAAAGCCAATTTGTTCGTTAGGAGTTACTAATTGAAAGGGTTTTAGAAAAAAAAGGAGAAATTATAAACATTTACATAATATATATAATTTCTCCGTAACCTTCTAGATTTATCTGAAGTGAGATATTTTCAGGAGAAAAGAATGAATAAATGCTAAAAAATGTTTCTTTTAATGGTTTAAGATCGAATATCAACTTTTTAGTTATCAAAGTTTCACCTACGTCTCCATTGGAATCATGACTTAGTATAAAGGTGGTTTGAATTGGACAGGATTCCATGAACTCACCTGAACCAATTAATTCGAAATAATGATTTGAATGACTTCCAATGAAGGAAATTTCAATTCGTAGAAGGTCACCATCTAGCTCAACTAGTAAAAATTCGAATGCATCTTTTGATGAAGTATCAAATGTAGCCCTATCAATAATTACTGGTTGTACTCTTATAAAATCATCTTGTAAAGAGAGCTGGTTTAATTGATTTGCTACTATTAATCCAATGCCAAGAAAGCTTGGTAATCCGATAAGTAGTATTAACCCGATTCGTATTTTTGCTGAAATATTCAATTATTTCACCATGTAGCTTTCAATTTTCTTGTTTCAAAAAACCATACAATAGGACAGTGCGTTCTAAAGCAGGAACAGATGTTCGAAAATCTGAACGATTCGAAATATTTCATAATTGACTGTTTAGTTATGAAATGGAAGATATGATTATGTTATAGGAAGATATTTCATAACAGTGGTTTCTTTACATTCAGGACTGGACTACAATATGCTTTTAGGTTCAAGACACGAAGGTTTATTAGCAGGAAGAGATGATAGAGCCTTTTATCTTAGTGCAGGGATAACGTTGAATGAACTTCTAGGGACTTAAATGTTAAATCACCGATTGATAAACCGTTAAAAATCTTTTTTTCTGTCTACAGGTTGATATGTAACCTGACCACCCTTCCATAAAAAATATTTTCGTCCAGTTGATTTACTAATTCTTTCTTCCATCTCAATCAATCCTTCAGAGGCTAGTTGCTTTAAGATTGCCCCTATTCGTTTATAATCCTATTAAATATTCATCTAAAGCATCCTTTTTTCTACATCATGAGTGATCATATTGGACTGTCCTTGAAATCCATAATATAATACCATTTGGACTTGATTTAGCGGTAATCTAATTGTAGTTTCAATAGGTTGTTGATTTTGAAAAGCATAAATCATGTAAAAAATAAGAAGCAATAAATTAATTCTTTTTCTGAATAATTGAATACTCCCTGCTAGTACAAGGTTATCTTAAAGATTCGAAATTAAATAAGAAGCAACCTTCAGACATAAGACCAGAATCACTTTTACGATTCCCTAAGGTTTTTCTTAAGAAAAAAAAGAGAGAAGTGAATTTTAATATCTTTTTTCAAAGCATTTACTTTCAAGGATGCACTTGGTCAACTCAAATAAAAATAATTAGTTTACATGCTGGTTAAGCGACATTTCAATAACGTCGCCAAACAAAGATTATAATTGTTTCAGCTAGCTTTCAGAAAATTTTTTATTGCGTAATATCTGAATTTGCTCCTTTCCGTTAGCATCCGTTCGAAAACGGGGGCTTTCCCTATTCTTTCGTAGTTTTTTCGTAGGTTAACATCTATTCTTTTGTTATTGACTTGGAAAGAGCACTTTTTCCGTTGAGAATGCAGTTTTATGAGAAAATACACGGGAGGTGTTCCGACAGGTTTAGCCTGATTTAATCAAATGCCATTTAGCACACGAGGGCGACTTGACTGGAAATTTTGCGGTCCGTCGTCAGGTAGCGTGTAGGAGTGTCATTGTCTTAGATAGTGAGAAAAGTATAAAATGGGAGCAGCGTGATCTTTTTTCTTGCTGAAAGAAAGCTGAGAACAAGAATTAACGTTTAAATGTCCATCCGATCTTTCCAAACTTCTGAAATTGACTTGGAATGAGCACATAAATATTTCCAAGATCTCTTTTGAGGATTGATGGCATTCCAACAGTCTTCACAAAAGAAGAAATGCCTATATTCCTTCTTTGCTCTCTTTCCATCCATACAATATTCACAGCTGATTCCTTTCCTTGGGTTTCCCTTTGGATCATAAGAAACCTTCTCAAAAGTTTCTATAACAGAAAATATCTTCTTAAAATTAATATCAGTATCTTCTGTAGGGATCCGTATAAATTTTTGTTCATACTGATAGTGATATCCAAGAATGTTTTGAATGCCATTTTGACTAAGATAAGTATGTAGAGCATTTATCATGGGTGCTTTCCAGATTAAGTATGACACATGAACAAACTGGGTCTTCCAATTCTCATCTTCATCTCTTCGAATAGAGTAAAAGTGATCCTTAGGAAAGACTACTTGATGTACAAATTTAAATCTAAAGTATTCTAAATCTATTATCTTTGGTAAGTTTTCTAGGAATATTATATCGTCCTTATTTAAATTACCATCTTGATCCCCGATACTGACACTTTTCAGGTGTGTCAACTCTTTTAATGCGTCATATGGAAGATAAGATAACTGATTTCTTCCCAAGTCTAATTCTTCGAGATTTTTTAGTCGATTAATCCTAGTTGGTATTTTCTCTATCCTATTCTGAGATAAATCCAAGATTTTAAGATTATCCCAAGAAAATTGTTCTGGAAAGGTCTCAATCCCACAATCTGCGAGATATAACTTCTCTAAATAAGATAACTGACAAATGTTTCTAGGTATTTTTCCCAAGTCATTATTAGATAAGTAAATTTTTTTAATGTGATTACTCTCAACTGCGATTCTTTCAGATTTGAATGGGTCATAACCCATTTGAGATATGTCAAAAACGATTTCTCTCTCTTCTGAGGGTAAATTTTTCATGATTGTTTGTTTTTCATCATCAAAATAGAAAAAATCGAAGCTAAGATCTCTTCCAGCATCAGCTTCTGAATGGAAGAATTCCTCATCATGTGCATACCTACTGAAAATATCTGCAAGTGCTTGAGAAAAGAGAGAGAGATCATAAATTCTATTCATACACAATTTTATATCAAAAAATCTTTTTTTTATCACCTTAATTAGCCCATCAGGTGGCATTCTCAGATTATTGCGTTCAAAATTGATATTAGAAAGATTTTTAAGATCACCAATAGCGTCAGGTATTTTTTCTAGATAATTGAATGATAAATCCAGTCGTGTTAGATTTGATAGTTTAAGTAGAACCTCTGGAAATTCTTTAAACATATTATAAGATAGATTGAGCTCTTTTAGTTGTTTTAATTTCTGTATACTCACTGGTAATGATGAGAGTAAATTTTGTTCCAGATTTAAATATTCTAGATGACTAAATGAACCAATGACTTCAGGTAGATCCTTTAATTCCCTAACTGTTGTAGCCCATTCGCTTACAGGATAAAGACCTTGTCCATATAACATAGATCGACTATAAGTTAGAGGTCTCCCTAGATGAGGAAAATCTAATCCAATTATATGACCATTTCTAATCTCTATTTCGCCTATTCCAGGTAATCTATGTTTTGGTGGTAAAAAAGGAACTTCTAAATCAGTGACTGCGTCTAAAATTATAACATTATAGGGATTTTCAATTATTCCTTCTCTAAAAATAACGGGATGTAACCCCTCACATAGTTTCTTGAATCTAATAGTCTCCTCTTCAGGAAGGATATCTCGAAGGATAACACTATCCTTAAAGTCAGGATTCAATATTAAATAAGGTTTAAATACCGGTGGAATACCACCGAATGCACTACTGGTAAGAAGTAGAGGGACAAAAACTCTGGATCGAAGTAGAGCTTTAAGATACAATTTATCAAGAGGAGCATCAAATCCAAAATTATCAACAGGGATTTTGGCTTTATCATCCGGATAAAAAGTTATTGTTCTTTTCTTTCCCCCAAATCTAGTAACTACTCCTTTGGAGTAAGAAGCATGAATTCGTAAATGATAGGTTTCTCCTTCATCAGATGTGATCTTCACCTCTACATTAATATCCTCTCTTTCTGACAAGTTCATCGATTTCCTTCATTATTTTTTCTTCTTATTTCTGAAGCACCGACATAAAGACTCAAACCTCATTTCTAACCTCTTTCATTATGAATTCTGAGGCTATTGAGGTCAATCTTCGAAATATTACCGATAACAATCTCCTTTTTTGACAAAATGTCTAGCATCAAAGATAATAGACATATTATTCCTATTGTTTTAACTTTCTTAAGCTTTCTTATCAAGTCGTCAAAAAGGCTTGTTATAAGGATGTTTTTGATGATTTTCGGGTTGATGAGAGCGTTTATGATTCTATGAAACAGAATTCATCTCTTCTCATCTTTCTTTTAGATCCTTATGCCCGAGAAAGAGTGAAATTTCTAAATTTTTTTGTTTCTCTCTTGGATCTCCCTTCTGAGAGAGTCGAATGGCAACCCGATTCACGTGACTCTCCTGATTATTTAGTGGCCCTTAGCTGTTTTGTGGTCAATCCCCCTAACCCTATTCGTGCGCGCTTGGATCTTCTTCTTACCCTCATTAAATTACGACCGTGGAAGGATCTAGTTATGAAAGAACATGAAAGAAGATTAAAGGAATTTGCCAAAACTTGGGTAAAAAAACATGAAAATAAAAAATAAAAATGGTTTGAAGGAACCTGATCGATCTTTAATGGTTTCACTTCAAGAAGAATTTGATTTAAAAATACCACATCTAGGAGAATACGAGGTAGCTGATCTAGGATACGAAACAAGCTCTAATCATGTTCGGATATTAGACTTGATAAATAAAAACATAAATATTTTTCCTCTACAAATAGGGAGATTTCCAAATTTGACAACACTTGATGCAACAGGCAATAATTACACTCAGATCAACACCGAGATTCTCTCGCATTTAATTAATTTTTTTAAAGCGGAAATTCAAATTTTCTTGTCCTTTGAGAGATGTCAGAGAGCGTTGGTTATGTTAAGAAAAATAGTTATTATGATATATACCTGAAACGTTCTTTTAGCAGTACCGAATTTCACTATCAGTGATTTCAGTGAAGTTGTCAAACGTTCAAATCGTTTCCACTTTTAGTGGTTCTAATTTATGTCTTCAAACGTCAATTTGTATTTTAAAAGCTGGCTTTTGTCAAATCACTTGAATTTATTCGTGATAATTATCAACTTTGCATTTATATTTCCCATAAATAATTCAAACACTGATTATAATTGTTAAAGCTAGCTTCTGAGAATTTTTTTATTGTATTTGTCATAATTCGTCTATTAATGTCAGTTAAAACCAAATTTTATTTAAAACATATATAGACCTCAAGAGAAAATGTGCACGGTAGTGCAAATCAAAAAAGGAGAAAGGAGGAGGATTACTTTGATTTTTTAATCTAGAATAATAATAGTATTCTAGTGGAGTTCTAACGTTAGAACATATAATACTAACATTAGAATCAATCATTCCAATAAAAAACCTTTTATAGTCGATTTTTCACAGAAATGCTATCTCAAAAATACAGTAATGATGAATTATTTCTATTTTGGTATATAATAGGCAAATTAGAACTGTAGTGACTTGCTGGTACTGTTTATTTCACAATTTTATGCCAAAATTGATCATTGTTTTCATAAGAATAATATTTTATCATAAGGATGTTGAATAATTTGAATGACAAAAAAACTGCTTTATTACCTCTCCTTCTAGGAGTTTTGTTACTATGTCCTCTTTCGAGAGTGTCAGCTTCGGTTGTTTGGGAAGAAGATTTTGAGGTGTGGCCTTTTGATGATTGGTATCTTGAAAAGTATGAGGTGATCGATAATATACTTTATCCCTCACAGGAACCTCCTCCCTATATTACAAATGGCATGTTACAAATGCCTTATGGATCTCGGGATGAGGAATGGGATGCTTTTGGTGCTATTCATAACTCGACGCTTGCATATGGCTCTTGGAGTTTCGATTTGTACGTTACGCCCGGTCTAAATCACACACCATTTTGTGCGTTCCAGCCTGTTACAAATCGTGTTTTAAACTCGTCTGGACTTGCTGTAGACGATCCCTACTATCGTGGTTATTATCTTCTCCTTGGTGAAGTCACTCCAGATGGAACACCTCGTGTTGAATTTCGTAGAATTCTCTCTGGCACAGACTCTCGCATTTACGAATATAGACTCGCTACACCTTTTAATGGATCCCATCATTTCGATATAACTCGCGATCTTAATGGTAGGTGGCGGATTTATTTCGACAATCAGTTTCTTTATTCCGTGGTAGATAACACAATTACTACCTCAGAGCGTGTTGCTATTACCAATGTATTAGGTGATCCTGCTTTTGATAATATCACAGTTACCGATGATCATATGACTGTAGATACTCCTCCTAGTTTTGTATCCATTCCATCCCATTATCCCTCTTCACCAAACACTTCTCAGGCTCTTCAAATTACTGCATTAGTTGAAGATGACTATGGAGTTTCTGTAGAAGTCTTCTTTCGGACTGACGATGCTGCCTGGAATAATACTCTTATGCCCCATGTTGCACAGGGGTTACATAGTGTTACAATTGGTCCGTTTTGCGGATCAACATTAGAATATTATATTAAAGTCATAGATACTTTTGATCAAGAGATTACTTCACAAATAAAAGAAGTCTTTTTAGAAAGTTGTACACCAACAACTACAACTACTATTCCTACTACAACTACTCCCACTACAACAGAGAATGGAACTCCTGGGTTCTCTAGCCTTCTGTTAATTTCTACCTTGATTATAGTAGTTTACCTATTTCATCATCGAAGAAAAAGAAGCAGATAGAATGAGTACAGATATTGGATAAGATGCTTGTGAGTGTTTGTTTAGTAATCAAACCGCTTTCTAACGTTAGGACGAGGGATACTAACGTTAGCGCGGTTCATTTTTATGAAAAATCTTTTATAGGAATATTTTCAAGAAAAAGCTATCAATTATAATCTCCTCGAAGTGACCTAGTGTGAAAATTTGGAAGGTTTTTGTTTTAATATCCATGTTGGTTTTCAATACTACTATTCAATTTTCTTGGATAGATGTTTCGATTCCTTCTGCTAAGACATCTGTAACATTCACCACTTCCCCCAATACCATTACTGATACCTCCGAGACCCCTTCTACATTACGGATATTGAGTCTCAATTATCCTTATTTTCGATCCTTTGACCCAGTATTATTTAGGGACCCATTACTTTCACTCATCTATGATTCATTAGTTGACATCGATCCCGACACTGGTGATGTTCTCCCCGCGCTTGCAAGGCAATGGGTAGTTACCAACGACAGTAAACATTGGACATTTTATTTACGTGAGGATATCTTTTTTCATGATGGTACGCCATTTGATGCCTATGCTGTCGAACAATTCTTTACCCTGTTGATGAACAGCTCCGAATCAGGACCAAATTATGAAACATTATTTTTAGACACAGTTGAAGTTCTAGATGAATTTATTATTAGAATAAACCTTTCACAGTCTTATTCTACGTTCATCTATCGAATACCATTCATACCACATCCTCTTTACAATAAAGTGCTTCAACTCCCTTCGTATAATGTATCATATCAATATTTACCTCTTGGTACTGGTCCTTATGTTCTAGATCAGCTTGATGTCTCTAATCCAAATCAATTACTCTATATTTTTAATCGAAATCCTTCCCATTTTCGTGGTTTCCCTCCTTTTGAAACCATTGAACTAATCCTGTACTCTAATTACTCAGATTTTGAAACTGCAATTTATACCAACCAAGGAGAAATTACGAGGTTTTATGTTGATCCTGTGGGTTTAGATGACAATCACTGGCAAGTATCCCCAAGAGGAGGATTAATAGAACTTTGTTGGATCAATCAAGATTGTGAAGAACTTAGAGATACCAATGTTCGATTAGCTTTGAATTATGCAATAAATAAATCTGCCTATACTAGAATTATACACAATAATACTAAATTTACCCCTTATACCAACAATCAGATTATTATAGGCAGCCAACCAGCTTCTACTGTAATGGCCATTAATAGCAGATATTACAAGCAATTTTCTGACTCAAATGGAACTGCTTTAGGCTATTCGTATAATCCACAACTTGCTGAACAGCTCCTTGATGAAGCAGGTTATGAGCGAGGGGGTGATGGTTATCGATTTGATCTCGTGTTAAAAACAGCTCCTTATAGATCAGAAAGAATAGAGTTCCTAAGTTCCTATTTGGATGCTATTGGAATTCGCTGTAATATCTCCTTACCTGATTCTTGGCTTCAGGATTTCTATGAGGGAAATTATGATTTATTTGATGCAGCAATTGAAGAAAGTGACGGTACATTTTACGATCTTTTACATTCTAGTGGTGTTTTAAATATTGGTAACTTCACATCCAATCTACTAGATGAATATACATTCCTAGAACAACAATCCCCCGTCTCTCAAGAAAGAGAATATTATTACGAAAAAATTGTAGGAATTTCCCAGGAATTAAGCCCTTATCTCCTTCTTTTAGATGCACAAAAAGGTTCTCTAATAGTAAAGGAAATAGCCCATTTAGTGAAATCTACGTCTGATCGCTTTATTTTTAATTATACAACTTCTATTATTCCCAACATTAGATTTTCAGTTCATAATCACCTTTCGTCTTCAGATCAAGAAATTTACTTACGAACTATGGATAATATTGAGTTTAGCAATCAATCTATTTATTTTCCGTTTACAGATACAATTTTATATTCAAAACAGAAGCTATTGGTCACTATCCAGTTATCCAATAAATTACAATTATTTATTCCAGACACTGATCTTACAGGTAAATTTTTTGCAATTGATGTCGATAATTCCACGGTGGAATATTATGTCCGTTGCTATTATGATTCTGAAGATTTATCCAGCAGGACCATTACTTCACAACTTTGGGAGAAAGGTGTTATTGTGGCAGCTGATTCCAATCTACATTTCGTTGAAATTAAAGCCAAAGGAGACATTGTTATCTATTTAATGCAAACAGAGGGGGGACTTATTACGGTTTTTACACAACCACTCCTACCTATAATCTTACCTATGATTACCTACAGACTTGTACCTTCAATAATAATAACTTCATTATTAATGATTATTTTCCTTAGTTTAATCCTCATTAAGAACCAAAAACAGGCAAATATGATAAGAAAGATGTATGATTAGTTATGCCAACCAATAAAGACCAAGTAGAGGAAGAAATAGAGAGGAATTCCCGAGAAAGCTCAATCGAAGTTGTCTCTAAAGAACGCATTGTCTCAAGAGAAAAACGGATAATAATTCCTAAAGAGACTTTGAATAAGTATCATGACAATGATTTCTTCCAAGGCAAGACTCTACAGGTATATTGGTTTCTACTAGAAAATAAACAGGCAGGTATACGAGAGATCCAAAAAGAACTAAATTTTTCTTCTTCTGGACTAGTAGCGTATCAAATTAATAAATTAATTAATGCAGGTTTTATAGCTAAGGATGAAACAACTAACAAATACTTTGTTAATCAAACAGTTCAACCTGGTATTTTATCTTTTTATATCAAGTTTGGTACCTATCTCATTCCCCGAGTTTCTTTGTATCTAATCGTTTTTGTAGTAGGATTTGCTTTTTTTATGATTTGTTCTCTACTATTTGGAGATGACTTTATTACCCAATTAGGTAGTATTTTCTTCTTAATTCTATTGATTATTGGCTCTTTAGCCTTTAGTTATGAATCAACACAAATCTGGAAATTAAAACCTACTTATAAGGCAAAAGATAATGAGACGGATTTTGAGAAGGATGAAGAGTAATTCGATTGATAGAAAGAATTGATATGCCTCGAGGTTCAGAATCGATGACCTTTAGATTTTTTTAACATTAGTTATACTACATTTTAGTCAAGCGTCTTCAAACAATTATTTTGCGACAAATGTAGTATTTGAATATACTTAGATCTACTGTGGAAAACCACTAATTTGAATGGATTAACAGAATTTTTCCGAAATGGTGTATGGAATTTCACACTTCCTCATAATCGTTTTCTTCTGTAAAATGAGACAATTATGAGTAGTATCAGTATTGAAAGTATATTCAAGGAAGGAGTATGGGTTATGGTAGTTGGCGAAGTAGGGGTTACACTAGATGATGAAGTATATGTTTTTGGAATATAATCGGAAGGGAAGAAGTACATAAGTAAATCATCAATTGAATGTGTCCAAGAAGCAAAACTATGCCCTTCAGCTGTTAGATAAAGTTCGTAATCCCATTCTTTTGATGCACACACGGTTGATAGTTCTATATTTGCGTTTGTTAAGTTATTCCCTGGTCCCTCAACTCTGGTTTCATATGTACCAACAGAGATCCACATGTTCAAATCCAAAGCTGAAGGGGCATTGGTATAACTATTCGTAATCAATGTGTTTAACAAACTAGCTGGACCGGCTGATTGAAGTGCAAATAGTTTAATTGTATTGGAGCGTTCAACCGCAACATACGCAGAGACATACCCAGTTAATGATAATCCAACATGAAGCCGTGCATAAGGGGAAGCTACGGTAGAAAAATGACTATCAATATAGGCTAGCAAACTATCAAGGAAATTCAAATAGGTTGATTTCGTGGAATAAAACGTATAGCGAAGATTCCAATTCGTGCTGGAAAGAGAATCAGGATTAAAACCGGACCAATCTGCGAAAACAGCTACTATTGGAGTCATCATTTCCGCGGCAATCAAATTATCTAAAATCATACAAGCATTAATCAAATTTGTATATAGATATCCGTCACCAAAATACGCAACAGGATATTTCACGCTACTGTTATAATTAGGAGGGAGATACAACTGCACAAAGGGATCAGTAGAGAAATCAGCAAGCACGGTCACTTCACCATGAGGGATATTCGGATCATACCGATAGAGAAATTCGCGTTCAAAGGGAGGAAGAATAAGTTCACTATCAAACATTGGGGGGGATAATCGAGCTTTCACACGATAGGGGTTTCGAGGATCTTCGATCATCGTCTCATTAATTGAGAACCGATAGTTTGCTCGAGTAGAAGGTTTAACAGTAATCCCCAGATAAAAGAATGTTAATCCAGGTTCTAAGCGCGTCATAGCTTGGGGTTCGTTTTCAAAAATGTCCAGAAGGACTTCACACTTAGTCACATTTACACTTGTATTATAATAGATAAACACAACATGAGTGGCATTGATTATGGCTGGGAATCCATCACCAGAAGAATTTTGCCAAGACATATACGCATCAAGAAGGGTAGGTTGATCACCAGTAGCAGCTACTTCATATTGCGCCAGAAAATCGTAGAAATCGGTGAATGTAAATGAAGGAAGGGCAATAGACCAAGATGAAAATAAAATACCTAA
>Ga0209536_100012370_pt1 | contig 12412 bp, 8 predicted proteins | sample DeeMarSeWOR28_12_FD_187461 | JGI IMG/M metagenome (GOLD analysis project Ga0209536, IMG submission 187461) | Marine sediment microbial communities from White Oak River estuary, North Carolina - WOR-2-8_12 (SPAdes) (version 2) | ecosystem: Environmental > Aquatic > Marine > Intertidal zone >...
TGATGAATTGGCCAACATTTCGCGCACATCGGTTACAGCCAATGTGGATGAGACAGTGGGCGGCAGGGAGGCCCTTAAAATGGCCGGAACACTGGCCGGGGATGATCTGGCGCTCCAGTTGGCCGCGGCGTGGCGAAAACTGGCAGAAAAACCATCTCGGGTGGAAATCTTGGTGGAAGGGACCGGCAACCTTGCCAATTTCGTAAAATTTCGCCGGGCGCTGACCGGCATCCCCGGTGTCGAGGGTATCCAGGTCAAAGAAATCAAACCCAACGAGACGACTTTGATCATCGATTATCAGGGTAAAGCCGAGCAGCTGGCCTCTGCCCTGATGTTGCAAAATTTTGAAAATTTCGGCATCAACATCTATGAAATTAGCAAACAAAATTTGAAAGTTGCCCTGGTTTCAGACTAATGATTTACACTTGACACGATTTTAAGCCGGTGTTAGGTGATGGGTCTATAAAGGCACGTAGCTCAGGGGGAGAGCGCTACCCTGACACGGTAGAAGTCGGGAGTTCAAATCTCCCCGTGCCTACCATGAAAAATAAAGGGATTACAGATATACTGTAACCCCTTTTTTTATCCTGACATCCTCAAACGTCGTATTTTATTTTATATCCAACGCTTGATAACGCTTTATCACCACTGGAAAAATTTCTCTGGCCTGCCGAATCACCTCTGAGCGCCACTCGTCTGAGGATGGGTAGTACATCTCGCGAAACCTTTTTTTCACTTCGATCTCGTCATCTTTGGTTTTATAGCCATAGTGAAATCCTTGATTTTCGATGATCATATTATGAACTGATTTGACGGATCCCATTGTGGTGTGGCTGTCCATGGTGCCATATTCAAAGGACATTGGTATATAGAATTTTCCTGGAACGATTTTACCGATAAAATCCGAAAAATCTCCCGTGGTGGTGTAAAAATCTTCTGTATCTCCCCAATCGATGTGATAGCCTTCAAAAATCTTTTCCATTGCAGCACGTACGGTCGGGTTTTCAACCGGATTCGGAAAAAGGTGAAGTGTGTTTCTTGCCCCCCAGCCAGTGTGAAGATCAATACCAAAGACTGCATCATAATCACTGATCACATCGGCCAGCGCAGATTTTGTTAAAGCCACATGGGGTTCAAAATCTTTGCCGCCAAAAAAGATACCTTTCTCAAACTCATATTGTCCTTGCAGAACTGACTGCCGAAGATTCTTCATTGATTTTTGCAAAATTTTGATTGCGGCCCTGACGAAAAAGAACTGATTCCCCATGCTGCCCATATCCACCGGCTTTTCGGGATTTAAAAATTCAACGAGGCTTGAATACCCCTCATTTTTTGAGGCGAAAAGCGCTTTGTCAACGTCGCAATTCCGGTTCAGATCCACATTGTCTTCAGTGACTCTGCGAACATATTTGAAGCCATAAGGATTCATGCCGTGAATTAAAAATATACCCGTATTTTCCAGATCAACCTTCGGAAGAATCTCACTCATAAACATTCGTTGCACAGCGCTGCCTGCAAAGCCCTCCACACCGTGCACGCCGCAAGAAATTATGATCAGTTTCGTTTTTTTAAGAGCAGGAAGATAACAGAGATCAATGGTCAAATCTTTGTCCATATGACTGGATACCGGCAACCGGCTTATCTGAGTTCTGTCATACCTTTGTTTAATCTCTGAAGATAGACTTCTAAATCGGTCCCGGGACACTTCATATGACTCCTGAAAGTACCCTAAAGCAGACGCATCGATAACGGTACGGTGGGTATCCGCCGATATACCCGCATGAAATAAAAAACAGAAAGCAGTAACGGTAATAATTTTGATGCTTTTCATCTCGTCTCCAGAGGAAACGCCAAAACACAAGGATATGATTTGATGATGGTCGAAAAGTTCGATTATGTGGTAATTTTATAAGCGACCTGTCTGTATAGCCTGAATGGCAACTGTCAGATTAAATAAATCTCCAGACGGATCATTGTCAAATAATTTTCTATCCATTGTAATTGAAAATGATTCGCTGACCTAATTTTTTTATTCATCTTAAATATTGACCCGGTATTGAAATCAAAAAATTCTGTTTGATAATATCCAATTCTACCTTATATTAATTGATATATTTTTTTATCTTAATCGAAATTTTAATCACTTGGGAAGATGTTGGGCGGATCATGCATCCGCCAATTTTTTGATGATTTCTTTTTCTAAAAAAGCAATGAACGAATAAGGGTTTTGCAATGGCGCCTGAAAAAGGCATGATCGTCTTAATGGGATCCGGTGAACTGACCGCCACTATGGTTGAGGTTCACAAAGAATTGCTGGGGCGATTCGGGCCGGCGGCCAAAGCCGTTTTTTTAGACACGCCGGCCGGTTTTCAACTCAATGTTGATCAGATTTCCCAAAAAGCCCAGGATTATTTCAAGACGCATATTCGGCAAAGTCTCGCGATTGCTTCTTTCAAATCCAATGATACCATTTCCCCTTTTGAAGCCGAGCAGGCCTATCAAACGCTGCGGGAGGCCGATTTTGTTTTAATCGGCCCCGGCAGCCCGACTTATGCGGTGCGACAGTGGCAGCCATCGGCAATACCGCAAATCCTTACCGATCGTATCAAGGGAGGCGGGTGCCTGGTGGCCGCCAGCGCTGCCGCTCTGACAGTCGGCCGCTTTACCCTTCCGGTTTATGAGATTTACAAGGTTGGTCAGGATTTGCATTGGGTCGATGGAATGGATATCCTCAAGGCGTTTGGTTTCAACCTTGTCGTGGTACCGCATTGGAACAATGCTGAGGGCGGCACTCATGATACCCGGTGTTGTTTTATGGGTGAACCGCGCTTCGGGCAACTGGTCTGCTTACTGCCGGAAGCTGTTGCCGTTTTGGGTTTGGATGAGCACACCGCCTGCATATTGGATTTTGAAAACCAGGAAGCCGTCATCAAAGGCATTGGCCGGGTCACCCTGCAACACGCCGGACACCAGATCGTTTTTAAAACCGGCGAGCGCTTTTCACTTGAGGTGCTGCGCGGCAAAGATCGGGGTGGCAATTGGCAGCCGGCATCCCTGGTGCCGGAAGTTTCAGAAACGGATTCAGCGTTGGAGGCAGATACCTTCTGGGATCAAATCCACCGGCTTGAGACTGTTTTTTATGAAGGGCTTGATACCCACCAGGCCCGGAAAACCACCAATGCCCTTCTTGAACTGGATCGGATGATATGGAAGGCGCAGCAGGATTTGGAAAACGAGGAATTTATCATTCAGGCGCGCGACACCCTGCGGGAGCTGATTGCCGTTTTAGGAACCCGGCTGGCTGCCGCTCCGCGCAGCGAAACCGACTGTCTGGCGCCGCTTGTGCAGCAGCTGCTGGACTTGAGGGAGACCTTTAGACGGCAAAAACAATTCAAAGAAGCCGACGCCATCAGGGACAGCCTGCAGCGCGCAAACATTATCATAGAGGACACCGAAACAGGGTCCCGCTGGCGGTTAACTTCATAAGTAAGGTTTCAGGTGTCAGGAGCCTGCCAGCTGGCGAGTGTTATATTCGTTTAATTGGTTCTATTTGTTTAATTGGTTAAGGCTAAACTAATAAAACCAATAAGACTAATTCAACCAATGCAACAAAGTTTCTAAGCTGACACCTGAACACTGACACCTGACACCTTATTCCCAAAGCCCGGAGAATTAATGACGATGTTTACCCATCCCCCTTTATCAATTCTGGCCATTGCAGCCGAACACCACCCGGAGCTGCGCTCGTTGTTTTCCTATCTTCGATCCATTTCTCACATCGAGCTCAGTGTCAACTGCGAAATTCCGGCGGACTTAAGCCCCTATGACGTTATTATCACCGCCGACACCGCCGGCTTTGACCAGGGCGGCGATCATCTTAACCGGTTTGTTAACAACGGCGGTGGTTGGCTGGGACTGGTTCAAGTATCCGATAAACCCTTGCCCGAAATTTTTGGGGCTCAAACCGGTCAGGTGGGGCCGGCGGCTGAATTGCGTGTGATGTTTGTTAATCCAAATCATGGCATGGCCAAACGTCTGCCCGATGCCCTCTATCTTAACAGCATTTATCAGCCACTGGCGCAGCAGGCGGATGACGCCGAGCCGATTTTGTATGCCGACTGGCATTACAACCATAGCCCGATGTTGCTTGCGCGCCCGGTCGGTGAAGGAAAAGTCGCCTGCACAACGCTGCAAGCTTATAATGAACCCGCTTTACAGCAGGTTTTCTACCGCCTCCTGCGCTACCTGGCAGGCTACAATGATGGCCAGCATACTCTGGGTGTCGGGCTATTGGGTTATGCGCCGTCAGTCGGCAAAATTCATGGTTTAGGCGCCCAGGTGACCCCCGGGCTGGAATTAAAGGCCGCCTGTGATCTAAGCCCTGAACGCTTGCAGAAAGCCGGGCAGGATTTTCCGGATCTGAAAACTTACAAGTCGGCGGATGCATTCGCCGCCGACCCCGGCATCGACCTGGTGATCATTGCCACCCCGCCGAATTCCCATGCCCAGCTGGCCATTCAAATGATGGCCGCCGGCAAGCACGTGGTCTGTGAGAAACCATTGGCAATATCCCAAAAAGAAACCGGCGCCATGGTCGAGATGGCCGAAAAACAGGGGGTCCACTTGAGCTGCCATCAAAACCGGCGCTGGGATGTCGATTACCTGGCCATTAAACAGGCGTTGACTGAAGGGTCCATCGGGGATCTGTTTTATATGGAAACCTTTGTGGGCGGCTTTAACCATCCCTGCGGATACTGGCATTCACACGACGAAATTTCAGGCGGCCTGGCCTATGACTGGGGAGCACATTACCTGGATTGGATCGTGGGACTGATTCCGGAACCTATCCAAACGGTCATCTGCACCCGTCATAAGCGTGTCTGGCATGATGTTTCCAATGCGGACCAGGAACGGATCCAGCTCCGTTTTACCGGCGGCCAGGAAGCTGAATTTATCCATTCCGATATCGCGGCGCTGCGCAAACCCAAATGGTATTTACTGGGAACTGCCGGGGCGATCATCGGTTACTGGCAAGATGTGGTCGAATACAAGGTGGATCCGGTGGTGTACTTTGAGCAGCACGATATTCCCGCTACCGAAATGCCGGCTGATTTAACATTGCAGCGACGGCACCCTTCGGGTCAAATCGTGACCCAAAAACTTGCCGTTCCCGAAAGAAAGCATTATCTTTTCCATCAAAACATCGCCGATCACCTGCTGACCGGAGAGCCCATTGTCGCACCGTTGGAACATTCTGTTCGGGTGGTGGCAATTTTAGAAACCGCCGCCAAATCGGCTGCCAACGGCGGGACGATGGAGGTGCTGGATGGCTGAGGCGATCAAATGGGGCGTGATGGGAAATGCGACCATTGCCCGGGTGTGTGTGATACCCGCCATCCAGAAATCAGGCAACGGCAGGGTGCACGCGCTGGCAACGCGCTCGCCGGCGCGGGCGCAGGAAGTGGCGGCTGCCAACCAGATTGATCAGATTTATAACCGCTATGACGCCCTGCTGGTTGATCCGGCAATTGATGCGATTTATATTGCGCTACCCAACCATCTTCACCACCCCTGGGCACTAAAAGCGTTAAAAGCCGGGAAACACGTGCTGTGTGAAAAGCCGCTTGCGTGCAGTGCAAAAGAGGCAATCGAAATGGCCTCGCTGGCTGAGGACCATAGGCGTTACTTGATGGAGGCTTTCATGTATCGCTTTCATCCTCGCAGCCGGCGAATTAAACAACTGGTCGCTGAAGGCCGCATCGGTGCCCCCTGTCTGGTCAGATCGGCTTTTTGTTTCCGAATGGGTGAAACGGATTGGGCCGGTGAAAAAAACGCCCGTCTAAAACCGGAAATGGGCGGGGGCGCTTTGCTGGATGTCGGATGTTACAGTGTCAGTGCGGCGCGCTGGTTTCTGGGGTCTGAACCAACGCAGGTTCAGGCCCAGGCCCTTTACCATCCTGGAGGCGTCGACGTGCAGATGGTCGGCACGCTAGGATTTGCCGACACTGCTCTGGCGACATTTGAGGCCAGTTTTATTTCTGCCTTGCAGCAAACCTTTAGCATCGCTGGCGCCGACGGCGTGATTGAACTGCCCCATAATGCATTTGTGCCCTGGGAAGAGGATGCCGTCTTTTTCATCAGGGGGCAGGATGAGGAAGCGGGGCAACAACACGTTATACCGGGGGCGGATGAATATCAGCTGATGGTGGAGCATTTTGCGGATGTGGTACGGGGAAATACGGATTTAATGGTTCCGCTGTCCGACAGTATCGGGAATATGCGGGTGCTCGATGCCCTGGCGCAGGCGGCGCTTACGGGGGAAACAATCAAAATCTAAAAGGTTTCAGATGTCGTGTGTCAGTCAACTGGTTCATAGGTCCAACATTCAATCTACACGGACGTGTTAGATTTGTTTTATTTGTCTTATGGGTTGAATTGGTTGGTTAAAACCGAACTAATTGAACAAATTAAACCATTAAAACCAATTAAACAGATGAAACGTCTGCCAGCTGACTGCCAGCTGAAACCTGGAGCTGGACGCCGCCGAGATGTTAATGAAAGTGAAACATGAATACACCGTAACGACCGAGACCTTTGATTCGATCGCTGGCGACTGGCTGGACCCGCAGCACAACCTGGAGTGGGATTGCCTGTTTGTGGTGCCCGGCTGGTTAAAGGTGTGGTGGGATAAATTCGCCGGCGATCAGCTTGCCCATCTGTGCGCGGTCAGGCACCAAGATGAGCTGATCGGAATTGCGCCGTTAATGGTTCAGGGGAAAACAGCCCGTCTTATGGGTGATCCGGATGTATGTGATTTTGTGGATGTGATTACGGCTCCCGGACGGGGAAGGGCATTTTTTCAAAATTTGATCCCCTACATTCAAAAGCAGGGGGTCACCCATCTGGATATGGGGGCGGTGCGTGCGGATTCAATTGTGCGCAGAGACCTTGTTGCGGTTGCGGAAGATTTGAGTTATGAAATCGTCTGCGATCCGGAAGATGTTACCATGGTATTGGACCTGCCCGCCAGCTGGGATGATTTTTTAAACCAATTGACGGGAAAAGAGCGCCATGAAATAAGGCGCAAGCTCCGGCGGCTTAACGAAGCGGCGCAGGTCAATTTTCGGGTCGTCGAAAACCCGGATGGTGCCACGAAGGAGATCGACACATTTTTGGCGCTTTTTAAGCTGAATCGATCGGACAAATCGGTGTTTATGAGCGATCAGCGCGCCGCATTTTTCCGCGCGCTGGCATCGGAAATGGCTGCCGCTGGAATTTTAAGGCTCTTTTTTCTCGATCTTGATGATGTGCCGGCCGCTGCCGCCATGTGTTTTGATTACCGTTCGACCCGATATCTCTATAATAATGGGTATGACATTCGACATAAATCCCTGAGCGTCGGATTGCTCTGCACGGTTTTTACCATAAAAGAAAGCATTCAAAAGGGCAAAGCCAGGTACGATTTTCTCAAAGGCCCCGAACCCTATAAACGGCGGCTCGGGGGCAAGCCGGTTCAATTATACAGATGCCGGATTCACCTCGGGTAGGGATAGATTAAACATTTGACTCCATCTGTGCGCGATAACGGGAGGACCAACATTTGAAATCAGATCAGTTGCGAATTGCGATGTTCAGCATCCATTCGAGCCCGATTGGTGAGCTGGGAACTAAAAATACAGGGGGCATGAGTGTCTATATCCGCGAACTTGCCCGTCATCTCGGAGTTTTCGGCCATCGAATTGATATTTACACAAAACTGAATGGCAGCAAACATAATCAAATCAGCGAGCTGTATGATAATGTGCGCTTAATTCATCTGAGCGCCGGCAGCAACGGCCATGTCCATAAACTGGCGCTTTATTACTATCTGTCTGATTTTCTCAGAGCACTCGAAGGATTTAAAAATCAGGAGGGCCTGCATTACGACCTGATTCACAGCCATTACTGGTTATCCGGACGTCTGGGCAGCTGGGTTCAGGATCGCTGGAACATTCCCCATATCGTCATGTTTCACACCCTGGGGACCGTGAAAAACAGTGCCGGTTTGGCAGACTGCGAGCCGGATCTTCGCATCGCAACCGAAAAGAAATTGGCCCGGACCTGTCAGCGAATTTTGGCCCCCACCGGCAGGGAAAAAGAAAACCTGTTAAAACACTGTCAAGCACCTGCTGAAAAAATCGGTGTTGTGCCCTGCGGTGTTAATCTGGATCTGTTCCGGCCCATGGACAGGGCAACTGCCCGGCAGCGTTTGGGGTTTGATCAAGATGAATCCATCGTGTTGTATGTCGGCCGATTCGACCCGATCAAAGGGATTGACAGGTTGCTTGAAGCCATGGCTTATCTGAAGCACCTCAAACGGATGCGACTGGTCATCATCGGCGGTGATGGACCCGGTACTTCCGAATATCAGAACCTGCAGCAGTTGTCCGCCAAATTCGGCATTCAGAAATCCGTGCACTTTGTCGGCCGGGTAGAGCAGAACCAATTGCCGCCGTATTACAGCGCGGCGGATGCCCTGGTTGTTCCCTCCTACTATGAAAGCTTTGGGCTGGTGGGACTTGAATCACTGGCCTGTGGGACACCGGTTGCGGCAACCCGGGTGGGTGCCATGGAAGATATTATTGAGGATGGTAAAACCGGCCATGTGGTGGCCGATTTAACTGCCCGCGGACTGGCAAACAGCATCGAAAAGATCATCACAAAATCAGCGGGCCCAATGTTGCCCGCCCATGCCATTCGTGCTTCTGTTCTTAAATACGGCTGGTCGAATGTCGCGGCGGCGGTTTTTAACGAATATGACACGGTATTCAGGAATTCGGAATCCGGGCCTGCATGGACGCTTTCCGCATCCGGTGGTTCTTCGGTTTAATCAGTTATCTTTTTCGCTTTGGCAATATTGTCTGTAGCTTTTTGGTTGTTCGGGTCCATCTCCAGGACTTTTTCCCACAACCCCACCGCCCTTCCAATTTCGCCTTGCATCGCGTGGGCAACACCCAGATTGTTATAGGCCTCTAAATCAGCAGGATCCAATTCGATGACCCTGCGGTATGCAGCTATGGCATCTTTTCTCAATTGCAGCCGCATGTATAGGTTGGCCAGGTTGAAATACGCATCGGTGTAGTCGGGGTTCAGTTCTACGGCTTTTTTGTAAGCATCAATGGCATTTTCGAATAATCCCTTTTCTTCATATGCTCGCCCGATGTTGTAGTGGTTCTTCGCCATATTCGGACTCAACTGAATGGCCGTTGTCAGTTCTCGAATGGCTTCATCCAGAAACCCGCGTTCTTGATAGGCCAATCCAAGCCCGCCATGGACAATTGGATTATCTGGTGATTTTTCAACCGTGTTTGCCCAGACGCTGAAATTGTCTTTCCACACCGGGTTTCGGGCCACTGTAACCAACGAATAAAAAATAAGAAGACCGATCAAAATAGAATATTTCAGCCGCGCTAACTGTTTTGATCGAGCCAAGTCCGATCGCGCCGGTATCTTATGGATGAATATGGATATGACCATACAGAATCCGACCAGCGGCAGGTATAAATAGCGCTCAGCGATGGGATTATTTATCTCTATCAAGTTTGAGACCGGCAGCAGCGTGATGATGAACCACCCGATACCGAAAAAGATGCCTTTTGAACGTTTATATATGAAAAAGCTGCCGACAATGATTGCCATGATGACGATAAAAGAGAATAGGTTGGAAAATGCAAAAAAACGGTCTGGATAGGCAAAGGAATACTCCGCATTTAAATCAAGTGGAAACAATACCAGCTTGATATAATCAAAGAGGAGATCGGGTAGAAAAAGGATTCTTTCAAGGAGGCCGGCGCGCGAATGGGAGAAGGATTCCGTTGGGTTCACCAGGATTTTAAATCTTAACACCAGATAAAATAGCGCAACCAGGGCAAAGCCGATGTAATAAAATTTTTGTTTGTCAATGGCAGCGACAGCCTGTTTGATGAAACCATTTGTTTGGGGCGCTTCTTTTTGGGTGACGTCATAAAGGAAAATAATGACCGGCAAAGTGATTGCCATTTCTTTGGATAACAGGGCCGCGAAGAAAGAAACTAACGAAAAAAAGTAAACGGGTAAATCAGATCGATTTTCTTTTGCGCCGGCTTTGATATACAGCACCAGGGCCAGTAAATAAAAAAGGGTCGCTAAAAGATCTTCGTTGTAGGAAATACAATTAACGGTCTCCGTCAGGACCGGGTGGCAGGCAAATACCAACGCGGCAATCAGAGAAGACTTTTTGCTGTGCTGGAGAATGTCCACCAGGACGTAGACCCCGATCACATTGAAAATATGTAACAGCAAACTGGTTAGATGGAATGCCAGCGGATTTAGATTAAAAAGGGCGTATATCAGAAAGTATGACAGGGTCGCGATGGGGCGATAACTGACTTCGGCCTGGGCAATTTTAAAGTAATCCAGGTTAAAAAAAGCCGGAAAGTTTTTGCCTAAATCCTTAATGTGCGCATTATGCACGATCGTCGTCATATCATCAAAGACAAAGCCATTTGGCAGGGCGTTGATATAGACGGCGATGCCCAGAGCGATCGGCAGGACGATCGGTATAAATTGTTTATAGCGCGATTTTGGGGAAATACCGTCTTTTTTGTTTGCAGTATTCATATCCTATCGTTAAATATCAGACATATCCATCAGGGTAAAGGGAACAAACGCCTGCGTTGTGTGTGCTCTTGAAAATTCAAATGTCATCATTATTATGTCTTCAGATCAATAGCTAAATTCAGGGGCCGGGGAGTTTCTATGTCATGCCGGTCCCGGATCAGGTCCGGGATGACCGATGCGGCATCCAGAAATTCTAACACAATTAACAACTTAAAAAATTTGCCATGTTAACCACTGAAACGGACTTGAGTCCTGAGCCGGCGGAACAATTTTTAGAATTACCCGAAGGGCGCATCCACTTCCTGGATTGGGGGGGTGACGGTTTGCCGGCCCATTTTTTGCACGGCAATGGTTTTTGTGCGGGAACCTATACGCCGTTTATCCGATATCTTGTCGATGATCTTCACATCCTGGCCAGTGATGTGCGGGGCCACGGCGGCTCCGATCAGCTCAAAGTTGAACGCGTCCGCCATTGGGACATTTTTGCAGAAGATTTAAAAATTCTTATCGAGCAAAAGATGTCCCCGCCGGTTATCGGTATCGGCCATTCGCTGGGTGCCGTGACAACCTATATCGCGGCGGCTAAATATCCGCATCTTTTTTGCGGTATCGTTTTGATCGACCCGGTTATTTTACCGCGACGGCTGTTATGGTTGCTTGCGGCCCTGAAATTTCTGGGGTTAAGGGGGGCCTTACCCCTGGCGAGGATGGCCAGACGGCGACGACGGATCTTTAAGAGCAAGCAAGAGGCTTTGCGGCTCTTTGCCGCCGGCCGCGGCATTTTTAAAAACTGGTCCAAAGAATTTGTGCAGGCGTATTTAGAATGCGGGCTTCTCGAAAAAGATGAAAAGACCGCGGTTTTAAAATGCGATCCGGAGCTCGAAGCCCAGATTTTTGAATCCATTCCGCTGAATGTCTGGCGATACGCGAAAAAAATAAAGTGTCCCGTGCTGGCCATTCGCGGAGAATTATCAGACACGTTCTTTGCTGACGCGGCCCAGCGGCTGGGGGGCATCATTGCCGATTATGAGCTGCAGACCATTCAACACTCAGGACACTTCCCAACGATGGAAAAGCCGCAGGAAAGCGCCCGCCTTATTTTAGACTTTATCGGGCGAAAAATAAAATCGATCTGAAATTCCTGCAAGAGCCGACAACTCCCGTGATCCCAATTTGCCAGCCTTTTTAATTCCTGAATCAGCTTCAGTTGATGACATCCGGTTATTTTAATATTGACATATCAGGAGGTTCCTGCAATTGTTAGCTAAATTTTTTAGCTGAATTTAGACGGCTGTGAACCGCTGTCTGAAGGCTGGTTTGCGGATGAATGGATTACTGTTTACCGGGAAACCGGCCCTGCCATGGATATGAAAAGGCACTATTACGAAGACGTTCAGCTATTTACCTCCGGTGTAATTGTCTTCTGGTTTTGTGCTTTCATCATTTTTCTGGCCCTGTTTCCCCTCCTTTTCAAAAATTATTATGTCTATTTGGCCAATTATATGGCCATTAACGTCATTGTGGCCATCGGCCGAATCGAGTTTTTTGGGGGCCGGCAAGGGCTGCACGCCCCGGATCTGACCATCGGTCCCTGGCATCTGGATACGGACATCGATTTTTACTATCTGCTGATAACCCTCACGGTGCTGTTAACCGTCGCCGCCCGTAATATCAGCAAAACCCGTGTGGGGCGGGCCTTTATTGCCATCCGCGATGCGGATATCGCCGCTGAAACCATGGGGGTTAATCTGGTTCTTTACAAAACCCTGGCCTT
>Ga0209536_100012372_pt1 | contig 12410 bp, 10 predicted proteins | sample DeeMarSeWOR28_12_FD_187461 | JGI IMG/M metagenome (GOLD analysis project Ga0209536, IMG submission 187461) | Marine sediment microbial communities from White Oak River estuary, North Carolina - WOR-2-8_12 (SPAdes) (version 2) | ecosystem: Environmental > Aquatic > Marine > Intertidal zone >...
TGCCAGTGACATTTCAGACCGATGTATTGGGATGCTTCGGCTACGATAACGTCATGTACAAGTTCTATGCCGGTGGTCCCGGTGATATTACCTTCAAGGTGACGGACTCGGAAGAGGTTGAACATGTCTTCGTTAATTCAGGCTACTGGGAACTGGAGATTGGCCTTGACTTGCCGGCAGACTACAGTGAAACCAATAACTGGACATTACATTCCAGTACACCTGGAGGATACAACATTACCTTCTCCCTGGTTGATGCGACTACCGACGAGATTATTGCAGGTCTTACAGAGATACAACCTCTTACCGTGGAACCCGGAGATATTCTGCAATACTATCGTAGCCTGCACGAACCCGCGGACGAGGTTACCACCCTGGACCTACTTGCTGCTGCCGATGACTGGATTGCGGATGTGGCTATGCCATGTTTCGGAGAACCCATCACCATGGCCCAGTTGCTGATGCTTGCTGACGAATGGATTGCTGCGGTGTAATATAGAAAAGCGGGAAGGAACCCGTCGCGTCAGGCAGGGTCCCTTGCCCCGGTAAATATTGGTTAATAATTGAAGCTAAACGAGATCTTGGAAAGGAGGAACAAAATGAGATACAGGAAAATAGTAACAGGGGTTGCTTCGGCGTTGTTGGCGGTGATGCTCCTTTTTTCGCTGCTAGCTGTTGTTTACGCGGCGGACCCCACGGCTGATGCATCTCGCACAATAGACCCCCTGGTGGCAGAGCCCGGAGCAGAGGTGGATGTTACGGTTACATTTGAAAACCTGCTCGAAGAGCCCAAGGCCTTCGGGCTGGCGGAGGTCATTCCCGACGGCTGGGAGTTTACACGTGGGACCGACGATGCCAGTGTATGGAGAGATGTCGATTATCCCACGATTGAATGGGTCTGGTTTGTAGTGGACGCCGGGGCTACCAAAGTAGTCACCTACACCCTCACTGTACCTATCGATGCTGAGGAAGGAGACTACGCTATCAACGGCACGGTTATTGCTGACGAGGTAGAGAATCCTGTTGGTGGGGACACCACCATAACCGTTGAGGAGGAAGTCCCACCGGAACCGGTTGAATATGACCTCACTATATCCAGTTCATCAGGTGGGCAGGTAACCGAGCCGGGCGAGGGGACGTTCTCGTACGGCGAGGGAACGCCGGTTGGCCTGGTGGCCACGGCTAGCGCAGACTATGAATTTGTCAACTGGACAGGTGATGTAGGCACAATGACCAATCCCAATGCTGCGGCGACCACGATAACCATGAACGATGACTACTCTATCACCGCCAATTTTCAAGAGGTTGGAGATGGAGATGGTGGCGCTATTCATTGCGGCATGGCCACTTTAGCCGACTTCGCGCCATTTGGGCTGGTTTCAGTGGGACTAGTAGCTGTCTGGGCAAGGAAGCGGCGAGGCAAGATTTCATAGCATACTTGAGAGTGAAATAGCCCCTGCTTAACCCTCTCCCGCTAGGTGAGAGGCCTAGCAGCCCGTCAAGCTCCCTCCCCCACACGTGAGGAGGGAGCTTGATTAAATGTTTTATGCAATTAGCTGCAGACTCGAAAATGCCCCCAAGGGAAGAGGTCCAAGGTATATCTGAAGCTGAAATCCTACAGTAACTTGTTATGTTACCTTTGATATTACATAAAACCACTTCGTTACCTGACATTCTCCCTTCTTGTTCGGAAAGCGCCTGCGAGCTACCTATCGGGCTCGATAATGACTTTCAAGCAGACTCCTCCGCATCCAGTCGGTCTAGCTTGGTATTCCTGTCACCCTGAAGAAGCCGTTTCATTATTGTTCAAAGCGCTCTACAGGCGTTGGGTTGAAATACTCTGAATGACTGGGTATAGAGAGGTAATAAAGTTGTTATTAATAAGGTTGACTGGGGCCTGGCTCGCCCTCTTCTTCGAATTCAGCTGTAACAGAATAGTCTCCATTCATAGTGATATTAGTTGAGGCAGAATTGGCATCGGTAATATCCTGAGTATCCCCGGTCCACCGCTGAAACTCGTAACCATCATCAGGTGTGGCCACAAGTTCAATTACTGTGCCCGGGTCGTAAGTAAAAACGCCCTCTCCCGGGTCGATTACAGAGCCTCCAGAGGTGCTTGAGACGGATAATCGATAGATATCAGAACCATCACAAGCTGCAGTTACCGCTACTAACGCTATTGCTACTAGAAGTAGTATGATTCTTCTAACATGATAGTACCTACTCCAATTAGTAACTGTCTCCATACTTCACCTCCTCTGGAGTGGTTTGGCGATTTCAAAATCTTGGCTCATGGTACGTCCATCACCTTATATTGTCAACCCATATGTTACTGACTCCTTCTTCATGACTGTTGCATCTCTAGTTGAGGCATAGAGCTACAAAGGGCCTATTGAGAAAGTATATGGGCTACAATTCAGCATACTTAGCGAGGCAGTGGCGGGAGTTTTAACTTCTCCCGCCGCCTATACCTCTATGTAAAGAAAGGAGGTTGGTGATGAAAAATCTGTTTAATTGCTTTCCTCTGCTTCAAATGACATTTATATTGATTCATTACCAAGTAATGCCATCAGTCGTATTGCAACGAATCCTAATTGATATATTACGGTAAGAGTATCACTTTTTTATGGTGTTGTCAAGTGCTTAAATCGCCTGAGACCTGGCTAGAAGATAAGTTGAATTACGAGGGAATCTACATTAACAAATTATTGTTAAATTACTTTAGAATTTTTATAAGTAAGTCAGGACAGGCCCTGTACCGCAATTATAAGGAATTATCGTCTTTATTTACCCAATGTCCTCACAGGTAGGTCGAAACAAGACGTGACAATTCCTCAGACTGGGTACAAAGGCATGAGTAAGAGTAAGATTTGTTATAATTAAAAATTGGAGAGTGCGGTGTCTAGGATATTGGACAAAGTAAACAATCCGGCAGATGTTAAGAAGCTAGACCGGGATAAGCTGGATGAATTCTGTTCCGAGATTCGGGAGTTGCTGGTAACCACGGTCAGTGAAAATGGGGGGCACCTAGCATCCAATCTGGGAGTCGTGGAACTGGCCGTTGCCTTGCATCGGATATTCGATAGCCCAAAGGACAAAATCATCTGGGATGTGGGACATCAAAGCTACGTTCATAAGCTGTTAACTGGAAGAAGGGAGCAATTTCCCTCTCTTCGACAATACGAAGGACTATCGGGATTTCCTGATAGAGATGAAAGTTTCCACGATGTTTTCACTACAGGACATGGCGGCACATCCATTTCAGCAGCTTTGGGCATGGCTCTGACCAGGGACCTTTCTCACGATGAGCACCATGTGGTAGCTGTCATTGGAGATGGGTGCCTTACCTGTGGTATGACTTACGAGGCGCTGAATCACGCCGGGCATTTAGGCACCAGGTTTATCATAGTGCTCAATGACAACGGCATGTCAATTTCCCCGACTGTAGGAGCAATAGCCAAACGGCTCAACGTAGTGCGAACAACCCGTGGCTATATACAGGCCAAGAAACAGACTACTCGGTTGCTGTCTCACTTGCCTGGGGGAAAGAAGCTGCAGTGGGCATTAAACCGTCTCAGGGAAGGAATAAAAGCAGTGGTCATGCCCACTATGATGTGGGAGCAACTCGGCTTTACCTACCTGGGTCCGATAGATGGTCACAACATGTCCGGGTTGGAAACAGCTTTGATTCAAGCCAGGGAATACTATAAACCGGTCATTGTCCACGTCTTGACTACGAAGGGCAAGGGATACAAACCAGCGGAGGATAATCCCACTCGATTTCACGGCCTTTCTGCTAAAAGTGAGGAATCGAACAAAATACCTACTTACAGCCAGATTTTTGCTCAAACAATCGGTGCGCTCCTCAGAGATAATCCAAGGGTGGTAGTGATATGCGCCGCCATGGTTGAAGGCAATAGCCTATCCCCTCTGGTCAAGGAGTTTCCTCAGCGAATCCACGATGCAGGTATTTCCGAGCAGCATGCTGTTACCTTAGCCGCCGGTCTAGCTACCCAGGGTTTCATACCTGTTGTAGCTATATATTCCACTTTCTTGCAGCGTGGTTTTGACCAGGTATTGCACGATGTTTGTCTTCCTGATCTGCCCGTCATTTTTGCCCTCGACCGCAGCGGCATTGTTGGAGAGGATGGCAAAACACATCAAGGGATATTCGATTTGTCCTATCTTAATTTGATGCCTAATATGGTTGTTTGCGCACCTAAGGACGAGAACGAACTGCAAGACCTGCTTTATACTGCTCTGAATACAGAACATCCCATGGCAATTCGCTATCCTCGCGGTCGGGGAGTGGGAGTTCCCCCGGCCGCTAAGCTTCATCAGCTCCCTATAGGCAAGGCTGAAATACTGAAAAACGGCGAAGATATAGTAGTGATAGGCATCGGCTCCACAGTTGTGCCTTCTCTGGAAGCCGCGGAACATTTGGCTCTTTGGGACATCGATGCCATGGTGATTAATGCCCGGTTTGCCAAACCTTTGGATACAGAGCTTATTTTGGACGCAGCCAAACATACTAATAAGATGGTCATAGTAGAAGAGAACGTTCTTAGTGGTGGCTTTGGTGCTGCAGTACTGGAACTACTAGAGAAGGCTGAAGTCCCGGACGTAAAAGTAAAGCGATTAGGCATTCCCGACGAATTCGTGACCCACGGAAAACAAGATCTTCTCCGCTCTCTTTATCATCTGGATGCCCCTGGAATAGCCAAAGAATGTGCTGATTTCCTGGCTCAAATCCGGGCCAAGGCAGAAAAAGAGTCCCACTCCACTATACATTAGAAAGGGATGCCCCCTGTATGACCACTCAATCAGTTGACGAGTCCCTATTATCGTGAACTATTCGCTTGAGTTCATAAAGCTTGGTGATTGCTTCCAGAGGAGACATTGAGTCGATTTCGAGTCGGCCGATTTCATCGACCAGAATGGAGTGTTGCGAGAAAAGAGGAATCTGAAGAGACGTTTTATACCGAGATACTTTGCCTTTTTTTGAAGGATGGTTCTCCAGTTCATCTAAAACTTCCTGTGCTCGAGCTATTACGGATTTGGGCAAGCCCGCTAGCTGAGCCACATGAATGCCATAGCTTCTGTCAGTACCTCCCGGGACAATCCTGTGCAGGAAAATGACTTTATTTCCTTCCTCTGCCACCGCCACGTTAAAGTTCTTCACTCTCGGCAGAATATCAGCCAGGTCCACCAGTTCATGATAATGGGTGGCAAAAAGTGTCTTCGCTCCGAGCTCGGGGTGGTTGTGGATGAACTCGACTACCGCCCATGCTATTGAAAGCCCGTCATATGTGGACGTACCCCTACCGATTTCATCCAAGATGATAAAGGACCGGGGGGTAGCGTTATTCAGGATATTGGCTGCCTCAGTCATCTCTACCATAAAAGTGGATTGACCGGCAGCCAGGTCCTCCTGGGCACCAATACGTGTAAAGATGCGGTCAACAATTCCAACATTAGCTGTATCGGCGGGTACGAAGCTTCCTATCTGGGCTAGAAGGATAATTAGAGCCACCTGCCTTAGATAAGTGGATTTTCCTGACATATTGGGGCCTGTTAGTATGATAAGTTGAGTATTTTCATTACATAGGTAAGTATCGTTAGGAACGAAATTATCGCTGCCTATGCTCCGTTCCACAATAGGGTGACGACCTCCCTTGATATCAATAATGTCATCATTGTTCAGAGTTGGCTTTATATAACCATGATGTGATGCTACTTCAGCAAGACTGGAAAGTGCATCGATCTGAGCTATGGCTCCGGCAGTGGCTAAAATTTGCACCCCTACAGCACTTATCTGCTGGCAAACTTGATTGAAGATGGTGGTCTCCATGTCAGCAATCTTCTCCTGAGCATTGAGAATCAGCGACTCATACTCCTTGAGTTCGGGGGTATAAAATCTTTCTGCCTCTGCCAGAGTTTGTTTACGAATATAATCGGAAGGAACTAAGTTGAGATTAGCACGCGATACCTCGATATAATAACCAAATACCCGGTTGTAGCCTACTTTCAGGGATTTAATACCTGTGCGCTGTCGTTCTCTTTGTTCCAGGCCAGCCAGATATTGCTTCGCCTGCTGAGAATTATGTCGGATTTCATCCAGCTCGGGGGAGAAACCTTCTCTTATCACACCACCTTGCTCCAAATTCCCCGGGTCATCGGCGATAGCCCTGGCGATTAAGTCCACGATGTCGGGACAGGGCTTAAGTTCCGCGTTTAGCCAATTTACGGTGTCCGCGTCAGTCATTGCCACTTTCAAGTCTGGTACCGTCTCTAAACTGGAGTGGAGTGCTAGCAATTCCCGGGGCATAACTCTGCCACTACTAACACGGTTAACCAGCCTCTCCAGGTCGGCAATATCCGATAAAAGAGACGTAACTCTACGGCGAGCCAGGCTATCTTGATGAAACCAGGCAACCGTATCTTGTCGCTGATTCAATATGGTCAGGTCCAGAAGGGGGTGCCCCAGCCAATTCCTGAGCAGCCTGCCTCCCATGGCTGTCTTGCTCAGGTCAATGACAGAGAGGAGGGAGCGTCCTGTCTCGCCCCACCTGCCACCCTGAAAGAGTTCCAGATTGCGGATTGTCTGACCGTCGAGAGTCATAAAGGAATCTGTAGAGTAAGTAACCAGTTTGTTAAGATGGGGCAGGGTTTCCTTTTGTGTTTCCTTGACATAATGTATCAGCGCGCCGGCAGCCTTTATAGCCAAAGGCAAGAGGGCACAGCCATAGCCTTCTAGTGTAGCTACATTGAAATGTTCCAGTAAAGCCTCCCGTGCAATCTCCGGGTCAAACCAGTAGTCATCAAGCCGGCTTATGGTGAACGGTAGATGAGCATAATCGTCGGTACCTTCGGAAATAAGGACTTCGCTGGGTTGAAGTCGCTCCAATTCAGGCATGAAATTTTCAGCAGGGAGTTGAGTGGTGGCAAACTCACTTGTGCTTATATCAACATATGCGATTCCCGCCTGTTCACCTTCGATGACCAAACTGGCAAGGTAGTTATTGCTCTTGCTCTCAAGTAGATTGGGCTCGACCACTGTTCCCGGCGTCACCACTCGAATGACGTCTCTCTCCACCAATCCCTTACCCGGCGGCGTAAGTTGCTCGCAAATAGCTACTTTATGACCTCTGTTGATAAGCTTGGCTAGATAGTTATCCAGGGCATGGTGCGGTATGCCTGCCATGGGCACCCTCTGCCCCTTGCCCATCTCCCGGGAGGTCAGGACTACATCCAACTCTCGCGAAGCGACTTTGGCATCTTCGTCGAAGGTCTCATAGAAGTCGCCCAGGCGGAAGAACACGATAGCCTCGGGATACTTCTCCTTGACCCTGAGATATTGCTTCCTAAGAGGGGTTACGGCCATCTACGTTATTTTACTATAAAGACCTCATTGAAATGAATTACCCTGCCTGCTATGATATTTTACTAATTAATTTCCTATGCAAGAACAAATTGGCATCCATATTGAGGAGAAATTCCGGGGGATGGTGGATGGTAGTTCGGTTAAAAAGATAACCCGGCAAGTCCTTAAGACTGAAGGGGTGACTCCTCCCTATGAAGTGAGCTTGGTTTTCACCGATTCTGATACGGTTAGACAACTTAACAGAGACTATCGGGGAGTGGATAAGACTACCGATGTGCTTGCTTTTTACATGCTTCCCCAGAAGGGAGCCGATTCTGCCTTCGCACTTCCTCCCGATGGGGTCACTCGCTTAGGAGAGGTAATCATCTCCTATTCTCAAGCAGCGGAACAAGCCAGAGAGCAAGGGCATTCAACCGAACGAGAACTGGCCTTGCTTATTATCCACGGGATACTTCACCTTTTAAACTACGATCATGATAAACCAGAGGAAGAAAGTAAGATGAGGGAAAAGGAAAAAGAACTTTTGGAAAAGTGTTCGCCTGATTAGTGGTATAATATAGATGCGGAATGGGCTGCGGATGCCAAATGTTTCACTCATTCAATGACTGGTATTCCATCGTCATTTAGCGCAAGCACAAGCGGGACTTTAGCCGAGTACTCGAAGTGTAAAAAAGCGCAGAGGAGGTAAAAGATGGCTAAATTCGTAATGCTGACAACTCTTACAGATGAGGGAAGAAAGACTATCAGTGAAAATCCTGGAAGAATCAAAGAGGTCAATAAAGAAGTAGAAGCAATGGGGGCGAAGATTCTTGCCCAGTATGCTGTGCTGGGTCCCTACGATTTCATAAACATTATGGAAGCTCCCAGCAACGAGGCAATTTCCAAAGTGGCGATAGCATTGGGTTCAAGGGGTACACTTCAAACCTTGACCCTAGCTGCCATGGATGTTGATGCTTTCATTGCCAGTCTACAAAAATAGCGATAACACTCGGCTACCCGCTTGTGCCATTAATTTTTACTAATTAAAGTCTGGTATTAAAGCACTGCTGATATATACGCAAAAACATAAAACTGCAAAACTGTTCAGCTATTGAAGTTCAGTCTTTATGGATAATTGAGAACCATAGTTTGTGTACCGCTGGGTAGGGACGACGAAGTAATAGAGAGCTTGGACTTTGTTTCCAGATCCCGAATTCTCATTTTATCTAGAAAGTTGTCAACAGGACCAAGGTCGCCAGTGAACGCCTCTGTCTTGTAATGCATGGGAATCGCAATATTAGGCTCTAATTGCCTTACTATTTCAACAGCCGTATCAATGGTCATAGTAGAAACCTCGCCGACGGGTAAAAATAGGATATCAATATCTCCTATCTCTTCTATTAAATTTGGATTAAGAGAATGCCCTAAATCACCCAAATGACACAAAGTTATACCATCCATCTCGATAATATAAATCGTATTCTTACCTCGTATACTACCCTTTTTATCATCATGAAAAGTGGCTACCCCTGTAATAAAAGTCCCTCCTATTTCATACTCACCGGGGCTTTCTATTAGATTGGGCTCATTGGTAACACCGGCGGCATAATTATGACCGGGATGGAAATGGCTGACTGTTACTATATCAGCCTCAGGTTCACCCAGGCGATAGCCGAAGTCAGGATGATATGGGTCTGTAATAATGGTTTTTTCTTTTCCCCTGATAAGAAAACAGGAATGTCCTAGCCAGGTAATATCCATATATGTCTAAAGGATAACCCTTTTTTTTAGCTTTGTCTATAGTGAGATGACTCTATTAGCCAGAAAATGTATCCGCTTCACCGGTGCGATTATCTTTTTCTATGGGGCTAACCATGAGCTTCATTCCCTCTATGCCCACAACGGAAATTTCCTCGCCGGCATCTATATTTGAATTGGACGAAGCCCTCCATAATTCACCGTTAACACGAACGTAACCTGTAGGGGAAATCGGGGTTGCTGCTCGACCTCGACTACCAATGTCCAGCGAAATTATCGGCTTCTTAGTCAGCACCTTCTTACCAAGCCGGTAATTTATGCAATTATATGTTCCGAGGGCAATCATCATGAGGATAAGTCCCCAGATAGGGATATTTATGGCAGCCCTTGGCAGCAACCAGAGCACGACTGCCACAAGGGCTGCCTGTTCCAGCAAGCTTGTTGTAATAGCGAGCAATGTATATCTTCTGTGTTTCATTTAGGTATTAGGACAAAGAATTATAGTATTCAAAGTACTTGGAATAGTCAAACAATCGTCAATTGACAGAAACTATAACAATGGTTAACATGTTAAGAAATGAAGGTTAACAAAACAAAGAGGCAAATATTAAAGGCTCTTAGAGATTATGGTGATTATCTTTCCGGAGAAACACTCTCCAAGCAATACGGAATCTCAAGGGTTTCTATTTGGAAACATATTCACGGCTTAAAGGAAGACGGTTATGCAATAGATTCCTCGGCCAGGGGATACAAGTTTATCTCCTCTCCAGATTTAATGCTTCCTTATGAATTTCCGGGTTTAGAAGAAAGAATTTATTACTTTTCAGAGATTGGCTCGACTATGAATGCGGCAAGAGAATTAGCTAAAAAAGGAGCAAAAGAAGGTACACTGGTGATTGCTGAAGTTCAAACTCATGGTCGAGGAAGATTGAACCGGGAATGGCTCTCACCGAAAGGCGGGATTTACTTTACTATCATTTTGCGACCCAGAATAAGCCCCGCATATGCTCCCAGGATAAACTTGATGATCTCTATTGCCGTGGCTACTACAATAAAAAAGCTCTTCCGCTTAAATGCAGAATTAAAATGGCCTAACGACGTCTTGATTAAAGGCAGGAAAGTGTGTGGCATACTGGCTGAAATGAACGCCGAAATAGACATTGTGAACTTTGTGAACGTTGGGATAGGTATAAACGCCAATACGTCTATTCCTCAGGTTGAGAAAACGTCGACCTCGTTAAAGGATATGTTGGGAGGGAAAATCTCCAGGAAGGGATTTCTAAGCGTATTGATAGGGGAAATAGAGCAATGGCAATCTCGGTTAATGGAAGATGATTTACTAGAAGAGTGGAAACAACTCTCTGCTACACTAAATAAGGATGTAAAGATAGTAGCTCCCGGTGAGGTGATAGCAGGGCGGGCAATTGATATTGATACAACCGGAGCACTGATAATAAAGCAGAGTAATGGTTCTTTAAAGAAGGCAATGGCTGGAGATTGTATTCACTTGAGGGAAAAGACGCCCGAAACTGATAAGTAAGCAGTAATTTTGCAGTAGTCAGCATTCAAGATGAAGTCGATAGCTAAAAGCTAAATCAGTTTAAGATGCCTCAATTATTCATTATCAGCGTTTATTTTCTGGTTATAATTGGTATAGGTATATGGAGTAAGAGACGGGCAGGAAGCCAAAATGGCTTCTTCGTTGCTCACCGTCGGGGAACTCTACTTCTTATCTCCGGCTCACTCGTAGCTACTACAATAGGGGGGTCAGCAACCGTGGGGATGGCTGGCCTGGGGTTTAAGCAAGGTTTAACCGGCGCCTGGTGGCTCCTTGTTGGCTCTGTCGGCCTTGTGATTCTAGGGTTTTTCTTTGCCAGGAAAGTGAGACGTACCGCCCTTTATACCCTTCCAGAACTGGTAGAAAAGCAGTATGACCGCCGTATGAGTTTGGCGGCATCTATTCTTATTGTTATAGCCTGGGTGGGAGTCGTGGCAGGGCAAATCGTTGCCGCCGGTACAGTTATATCTATCTTAGGAATAGGTTCAGCCGCTTTCTGGATGACCACTTTTACCATAATTTGTGTAACTTATGCTATTCTCGGGGGGCAGTTCTCGATTATTCGAACCGACTTTTTCCAAGCGGTACTTCTTTTCTTTGGGATTTTTATCTCTTTGGCACTAATTTTCCCACAAGTGGGGGGGCTTAACGGATTGAGAACCTCATTGCCACCCGGTTATTTCTCATTTCCAACAAGCCCCGAGTTTGATTGGAAAATGCTCTTATCTCTTTTAATTCTTGTCGGGGCAACTTACGTGGTCGGGCCTGATATGTACTCCCGACTTTTCTGTGCCAAAGAAGAAAGAACAGCCCAGCGGTCAGCCTTTTTATCGGCCTTTCTTTTCATTCCCTTGGCTGTTGCCGTCGTCTTCATAGGTATGTCTGCAAAAATCCTATATCCAGAGATATCTGGTGAAGGAGCTTTTCCTCAGGTAATAACCAGTATGCTTTCACCAGGTTTGAGCGGACTGATCCTTGCTGCCCTGATTGCAGCGCTCATGTCCTCGGCGGATACCTGTCTACTTACCCAGAGCGTTATTTTAACTGAGGACATAGTCAAGCGCGTTTACCCCGCACTTGACGAAAGGAAAACAATTTTGGTAACTCGCTTAAGTCTTATTGGGCTAGGCCTAGTGGCGTTGGGCCTGGCTTTGGCCTTGAAAGGCGTGATTTCGTCCCTCCTTTTTGCTTACACCATATTCACTTGCGGCCTGGTTGTTCCGGTTATCGCTGGGTTTTATAAAGATAAGTTAAAGGTGACACCACGAGGGGCACTGGCTGCTCTTATAGGTGGTGGGTTATTAGGCTTGGTGGGAAAGGTTCCGGGTCTTAACATTCCTGCCAAAGAAGATCTCGGTCTTATAGGTTTTGCTGTAAGTGCCGTGCTTCTTTTCGGGGTTAGCTTACTTGATTCAAGGATTTTATCCCGGCGGGGTATAGGGTAAAACCAAAGCGTGGATGCGACCTATCCTCTTCCACGCTTCTTACTGTTCTGAGACTTTCTCAATACGCTAATTCCGCCACATATCGCCGGTAGCTTCAACAACCCAAACAATGGGGTCAATCAGGAGCTCCCTGACCACAGTCCTCAGAAATTGATTACCTGCTATGAAATCCGCGACAGGGGGGCTAAACTGGTAATACAGGGAGACAAATAGAGAGCCCGGGATGCTTTCCAGTAATACAACATCGCGGAAATCTCGCAACACATCAATCTGTTCAGCGGTAGAT
>Ga0209536_100012373_pt1 | contig 12410 bp, 8 predicted proteins | sample DeeMarSeWOR28_12_FD_187461 | JGI IMG/M metagenome (GOLD analysis project Ga0209536, IMG submission 187461) | Marine sediment microbial communities from White Oak River estuary, North Carolina - WOR-2-8_12 (SPAdes) (version 2) | ecosystem: Environmental > Aquatic > Marine > Intertidal zone >...
GTGCCTGAATCGCTCAAGAATTTCTTTCTTCTCGTAGGCTTCATAAAGTCTTGTTTCTTCTTTAACGTAAATTTTCTGAGCTCCTAATCTCATCGTACCTCCTTTTTCATTAACAATTTTTTGGCTTTCAAGAATATCAATCACAGGATACGGGGTTTGAGGATCTATCTCTGTTGAATTTGCTCCTTTTAAACCGAGGTACTTTCTGCAGAATGCAATAAAAAATAGCTGTGCACCGAAACATATACCCAAGAAGGGGATTTTCTTTTCCATAACTAATTCAGCAGATTGGATCATCCCTTCTACCGCGCGTTCCCCAAATCCGGGAGTGAGTAGAACTCCATCACAATCTTTTAATTCTTCTTCAATATTAGTAGTTTCATCTATATTAATCATTTTTAATTCGGTTTTATAGCCATGGTGAGCAGCAGCGTCTTCTAAAGCAACGTTAATGGAGATATATGAATCAGAAATGTTAAAATATTTACCCGGCATGGCAATTTTCACAGTTTTATCAGCATTTCTAAATAATTTGACTATTTTAACCCATTCTAAGTATTTATTTTTTGTCACTAATTTTGCCTTCAGGTCTATGAGTTCACAGATTTGATCCCCTAAGCCTTGTTCCTCAAATAATAAAGGTAATTCATAAACTACTTTTAAATCGGGATTTGAAATTACTGCATTTTCATGTACATTTGAATATAATGAGATTTTACGCCTGATGTCCTCATCTAGGGGCTTTTCACTCCTCCCAATTATAATGTCTGGTTGTAAACCGATGCTTTGGAGCATTTTAACCGAATGTTGAGTAGGTTTGGATTTTTGCTGTCCTACTGCTTTCGAAAAGGGGACAAGGGTTACATGAACAAAGGCAGTTCGTTTTGGAGATTCTAACTTTATTTGTCTAAAAGTTTCTAAAAAAATGCTTGACTCTAAATCACCTACCGTGCCCCCACATTCAATCAATAGAACATCTAATTCTTCATTTTCAGCAATTTCGAGCAATCTTTCTTTAATAATATCGGTTACATGAGGGATAATCTGAACCGTCTTCCCAAGGAATTTTCCTTTTCTTTCACTTAGAATTGTGGAGAGATAAATTTGTCCAGAAGTAATGTTATGTGAAGGGTGCATCTCAATACCAAGAATACGCGAATATGTACCGAAATCTTGATCTATTTCTGAAATCCGATATGTTCTTTCATCAGATTCATATACTGGTTTAAAATCCCAGACATCTTCTGTTATAAAACACTCACCATGCTCAATTGGATTCAGAGTGCCAGGATCTACATTTAGATATGGATCAATTTTTACTACTGACACCTTAAACCCACGAAATTGAAGTACTTTGCCAATACTCGCTGTAGCAACTCCTTTTCCAATTCCCGACATGACGCCTCCTGTCACAAATACGAATTTACTTTTAGTATACATAATATAAACTCATCTAACTATTCCTTATGACTTTTTAAAATAAAATTATTAAAATAACCCACATATTATAAGAATTTCTAATTCACAATCTTAAATTTTATTATTTTTGTTTAAAAATTTGATCCTTAAACGAAATTATTAAATAAACCAGACATAAATCAAGAGAGGAATAATCTCTTTGATGAATAATTAGGATCTGAGGTAATATTAAGACCCAGTCTCCTCAATCCTGCTTCATCTCCAGGAGTGGGGATGTGAGTTGAATGCATCTCGCATCCATTAAGCTCCTTAAGTTTTTCCATAGATACTTTGGCCGTTGGATTGAAATCAGCACTGATACTTAATGCTATCAGTGTTTCTTCTAAATTAAGACTTAATGGGTTATGGTTGAAAACTTCTGATTTTAATCTACTTATCGAACTCAATATGTTAGGAGATAATAGATAAATATCATCAGGGATGCCAGCTAAGACTTTTATAGCATTTAATATCAAACTAGAAGCTGCGTGCATCAATGTAGAGTTCTTACCAGTAATAATAGTCCCATTTTTCAATTCAAGTGCAGCCCCAACATAGAGCCCTTCATTACCCTTACCCTTTTCTTGGGCATCGACTGAAGCCTGACGAGCATGGTTAACTACCTTACGATCCAAGGGTGTAAGATTTAATTCTTTCATTATTAATTCTGCTCTTTGCACCGTGTTCCTATCAGTTGCTCCTATGGCATATTCACAGCTATAACGAAGATACCTACGAATCAGCTCTTGTTTCGCTGCTTGTTGTACAATGGCGTCATCAATAATAGCAAAACCAGCCATATTTACGCCCATATCTGTAGGGGATTTGTATACTAATTTATCGCCCATGATCCTTAGCATAATTTTCTTAACTACTGGAAATATTTCTATATCTCGATTGTAATTAATCGCAACTTCCCCAAAACTATCAAGATGGAAAGGATCGACTTGATTGAAATCTCCAAGATCCGCAGTTGCAGACTCATATGCCATATTAACAGGATGCTTTAATGGCAAATTCCAAATCGGAAACGTCTCAAATTTTGCATACCCTGCCTCAACTCCTCTACTGTACTCATGATATATCTGAGAAAGACAAGTTGCCAGTTTCCCGCTTCCTGGTCCAGGTCCGGAGACAATTAAGATAGGTTTTGAGGTTTTGATATACTGATTTGCTCCATATCCCTCTTCACTTACAATTAAATCAAGATTCGTTGGATATCCTTTGATTGTACGGTGAGTATAGACATTAATATCCCGGCGTTCAAGTTTATTAATAAATTGATTGACAATTTGTTGACCATTATAACGAGTGACGACCACCGCACACACTTTAATTCCAGCATCACGGAGATCATCTATTAATTTCAATGCCCCTGTATCATAAGTGATCCCAAAGTCTGCACGTATCTTCTTCCTTTCGATATCTCCAGAATAAATACAAATTATAACTTCAATTTGATCCTGTAGACGCTTAAGAAGCCTCATTTTCACATTGGGGTCGAATCCAGGAAGGACTCTTGAAGCATGATAATCATATATCAGCTTTCCCCCAAAGTCAAGGTATAATTTATTCCCAAATTGAGTTAATCTATCCAGAATCCTTTGAGATTGTTCCTTTAAGTATTTTTCGTTGTTAAATCCGATTTTATCCATTTTCATGTTAATTTAGCTAGGATTTATAGTCGTATATCATCAAATAAAATAAATAATATAAAACACTTCTAATAAGAGTTTCTAATAATTGCTTGAGTTATTTCCCCTTAAAAACAGGATCTTTTTTTGTAATAAGGGATTTTGTCGCGGCTCGAAAATCACTTGTCTTAAAAAGTGCCTGAAGAGATTCATTTTCTAAATCTAAGGTTTTTGAGGCAATTTCCTTAAAATGACTATACATTACTCTTTTCATATTATTGAGTGCAAGACTAGGACTATTGGGAGGAACTAGTCGTAAAGCTTGCTTTCGAGTAAAGGGTAATAATTCATGTGAAGGTAATACTTTATTAACTAAGCCTAACTTTTCCGCTTCATTGGCAGTTATCTTGTCACCGAAATATAAGATTTCTTTTGCTTTTTGGAAACCAACTAAGTAAGGGAGAAAGAAAGATGAACTGAATTCTGGAGTGACCGCACGTTTCACAAAATAAAAACCAATCCATGCATCTTCTGACATATAAATAAGATCTGCCCCCACTAAAGGCAGGGTAATTCCAATCCCTACTGCCAAGCCATTTATGGCAGCAATCACGGGTTTATTAAAATTCAAAAATCGCATACAGAGCTTTTTTTGCGCGATATCCATTAAATCAACATCTTTCATAATTTCAGGTGGTATTGAAGTCACATATTTCATATTGAAATATCCCCCTGAGGAAAACGCATTCGCCTCTTTACACCCCGTTATTATGAGAACTCTAGCATTATCATCCTTCTCCATATCATCAATAACAGTTTCGATTTCCAAAAAAGTGACATAGGAAAGCGCATTTCGTCTTTTTGGGATATTAAAAGTAAGAGTGCATATCCCGTTTTCTTCTTTTTCATAGAGAACTTCAGTTAAATCTTCAATGTTCATTTCAAACCCTTTTATAACTTGAATATAGTAAATAGTAATTCAAATTCTTAAAATATTTTATTAAAAAAAGAAAAAATAAAAATTGTTTTTAATCAAAATCAACAATAACTTTAAGTTCATCATGAGGAGGATTTGCGAGTTTTTCAAACATACTAGGAAGTTCTTCAATTTTTATGTGACTAGTTATAATAACCTCACTGTTAATCCTCCCTTGCTCTAGTAGGTTTATAGCCGTTGAATAAACATCTTGTGTATAACCATATACGCCTTTAAGCGTAAGATTGTTTGTTGTAAATAACAAGGCGTTATTAATTTCGAGTGTTTGAGCATGCATCCCGATTAGGGTAATACACCCCCCCTTTTTTACTAATGAAAGTGCTGTAGTAATTGTGGTTGATAATCCTACGCAATCATAGACATGATCAGGGCCAAGTTTATCTGTTAATCTGCGGATTTTATTCCACGCATTAGGACCAAAGACTTTAGTAGCCCCCAACTCAAGGGCTTTTTTCTGTTTCGATTCAACAGGTTCTAAAACAAAGATTTTGTTTGCCCCTGAAACTCTCAAGACTTGTACCACCATTAATCCAATCGTACCGGCGCCTATAACTGCTGCAGATTGACCAACCCTTATCCCGGACTCTTGAACCGCGTTTACTGCTATAGATATTGGTTCAACAAGGGCACCACTTTCATAGGAAACATTATCGGGCAATTTATGGACTCTATCTCCTCTAACATTGATAAAATCTCGCATAGCCCCATTTTCAGTAGTACCAAGGGAGTAGTTTTGCAATTTACACATATTTTCTTGATGGTGGATACAATAATAACATTCTCCACAAACAATCTGTGGATTAACAGTGATTCTATCTCCTTTTTTTAGCTTTTTAACATTTGCGCCAATTTCAACGATCTCTCCAGAAAACTCATGACCAATAATTTTATCTGGTAAGTATGGACCTCCAGTTTCATATGATCCAACATCAGATCCACATATACCTACTTTTTTAACTTGGATTAGAACCTCATCAGATTGAATTTCAGGTTTTGGTAAATCATCTTGAATAGAAATTTTGTGTTTCCCTTCAAAAACTGCTCCTTTCAAATAGTTCACTTCAAAATTTAATTATATTCTTAAAAAATTAAAAAAAGATTTAAAGAATTCCCATGCTCCCCATTAGTTTAGTAGCATCAGGAGTAGCAAAATCTATTTTTATATCTAATACTGCTGGTTTTCCCGAGTTTTTTGCTCGCTCGAGAGCGGGCTTTATTTCAATAGTATCCGTGACCACTTCTCCATAACAACCAAAGCTTTCAGCACATCTGGCATAATTAAACTCAGGGAGATCTACATCGATATATCGATTACCCATAAATAATTTTTGTCCAGATTTGATCATACCCCATGCGTTATTATTAGCCACTATATAAATCAAGTTTTTCAGATTTAACCTAACCGCAGTTTCTAAGTCTTGTACATTAATCATAAAGGAGCCATCACCTGCTATTGCTACCACTTGTTTATCTGGTTTTGCTAATTTTGCCCCAATACCATATGGAACTGCTGTGCCTAATTGTCCCATCCCGACAGCCTGTAGAGTTGAGAGTGGAGCTCTATCCTTATAAAAATCTACTTGCTCAGCAGTACTTGCGGTAATATCACCACCGTCATTAATAAGAATTGCATCACTGTCTACCCATTCTAGCACTTCTTTAATCAATCTTTTTGGCATAATTGGGAGTTTATCTCGCATCGCTTTTTTGTTCACTCTATCGATAGTCTTTTGTCGTATAGTAGCAAGTTCTTCGAGCCACTCCCTCTTTTCTATCTTTTCTGATTTTTTGACTTCCGCAATAGCTTGTAGTAAGAATTGTTTAACATCACCAACAATGCCCAATACCAATGGTTTTGCTCTTCCAATTATGGAAGAATCAATGTCAACCTGTATTAATTTCTGAGTATTTTTCCAAAACGGTTCTTCTCCATGAGCCAAAATATAAGAAAATTTGGTTCCAAGAGCTAATATCACGTCAGCTTCAGGAGCAGCTTTCAATCCTGGTCCTGCAACTGATGCTCCAATCAAACATTTAGACTTATTCGTGAGCGTTCCTATACCCATTAATGACGTTATTACAGGTATTTGTAAATATTCAGCAAACTCTTTTAATTCATTCCAGGCTTCCGCACGAGCTACCCCTCCACCTGAGAGAATTAGGGGGTGCTCAGCTTCAGTAAGGAGTTCAAGAGATTTTACTATTAAATCATGACTAATCCCTGGCTTTTCTATTGCTCGATATCTCTCAAATCCCTGAATCTCTAATCTTTTTTCCTCTATTTCCTCAAGGAAAGCATCCTCGAAGATTTCTAATAAAACTGGTTGAGGACGTCCCCCCGTAGCCTCCCTAAATATCTTTTGAACCGCATTAGGAATGTCTTCTAGTTTACGTATGCTTTTTTGATATTTTGTTATTGGTTTGTACATTGTAATCTGATCAAGGTTCCCTTGTAAGGTAAATGAATCTTGAAATTTTGAGTTAACTTGAGGTACAATAGCAATTACTGGGATACTATCTGCCCACGCAGCGCCTACTCCTGAAATTAGATTCAACGCCCCCGGACCTACGGTTCCAAAACAAATGCCAGGAGTATTGGTTACCCTTGCCCAAGCATCCGCTGCGTGCGCAGCAGCTACTTCATGACGGAAAAGGACTGTTTCGATACCGCTTTCCTTCCCCCATTTGTAAATCGCATCATACATGTTAAGAAATTGCCCACCTGGAATACCAAACAGATATTTAACATTTTCTTGGAGGAGACATTTTATTAAAACATCGCCACCATTTATCATCTTCTTTTCTTCTGCCAATTTTTTCACCTAATCAATTTTCACTTTAATAATTTTTAATCAAAATAAATACCTAAGGAAAACATTAATATAAGAACATCGGGTACCGAGTATTTAATCCTAATATCTAGTACTGCTGGCTTGTCTGATGCCTTTGCTCGCTCGAGAGCGGGTTTAATTTCATTTGGATCCGTAACAATTTCTCCATAGCACCCAAATCCTTCAGCACATCTTGCAAAGTCAAATTCAGGAAAATCTACATCTATATAACGCTTTTGATACCCATATTCTTGCCCCATTTTGATCATTCCCCAAGCACTGTTATTTGCAATAACATATATTAAATTTTTCAAACCAAGCCTTACAGCAGTTTCTAGATCGTGAATGTTCATCATAAACGCTCCATCACCCGAAATTGAAATTACTTGCTTATCTGGTCTTGCTAATTTTGCTGCAATACCGTAGGGAACAGATACACCGAGATGTCCCATTCCAATGGCTTGAAGAGATGAAAGGGGCTTCCTAGGTTTATAAAAGTCGATTTGTTCTACTGCAAAAAATGCCGTATTACCCCCATCGACAATTAAAACAGCATCTTCATCCATAAATTGAAATACCTCTTTTATCATTCTTTTTGAATCTATTGGTATTTCATCACTTGAAGCTACTTTTTTCCTTGACTCAACCACACTTTTTCTTTTTTCAATTAGAGAATCCAACCATTCTCTATTTTCAACTTTCTTTGTCTTTTTAGCTTCGTCAAGAAGTTGTTCTAGAAATATTTTGCAATCTCCTTCAATGCCTAAAGTGATTGGTTTAGCACGCCCAATAATTGCGGAGTCAATATCAACCTGAATCAATTTTTGGGATTTACCCCAAGCTGGTGGTCTTCCATGTCCTAAAGAAAACCCAAACTTAGTTCCTAATGCTAAAACTACATCAGCTTGACTCGATGCTTGAAAGCCACTGCTAGTCATAGATACACCAATATAACAGTTTGATGAAAACTCCATTGTTCCAATTCCCATTACTGAAGTAACTACGGGGATCTGTAGATATTCTGCAAATTCTTTTAACTCATCCCACCCTCCTGCTCTCTGTACACCACCACCGGATACAATTAATGGTTTTTCAGCTTTGAGTAACAAGTCTAAGGATTTTTTAATAACTTCATTACTGATAGAGGGTTTGTTTAGGGCTCTATATTGCGATGATTTCAAAATTGGGACTTCATCTTCTTTTATTCTATCAGAAAGAGCATTTGGGAAAATTTCTAATAACACTGGCTGAGGACGTCCCCCAGTTGCCTCTCGAAACACTTTTTGAACTGCATCTGGAATATTTTTTAATTCTCTTACGGTTTTTTGATATTTTGTTATTGGTTTAAATAAGCCTACCTGATCTAAATTTCCTTGTAAGGTAAAAACATCAACAAGATCGAGGTTAACTTGAGGTACTATTGCAATAACTGGAATACTATCACTCCATGCAGCCCCAATTCCCGGTACAAGATGAGTTGCTCCTGGACCGACAGTGCCAAAACAAACACCGGGTTCATTTGTCAATCTAGCCCACGCATCTGCGGCGTGTGCGGCAGCTTGTTCATGACGAAACATTACTGTATCAATACCTTTTTCCCGACCCCAGCGATACACAGCATCATACATGCTTAATAACTGTCCCCCAGTAATACCAAACATGTATTTCACTTTTTCTTCTAAAAGGCACTTGATTAATACATCTCCACCTGTTATTCTTCTACTACTAGACATTCTTTTCACAACCTAATTGATAATAAATTTGATATTAATCTTGCTTTTAGGATTTATATAATTAACTAATCTTCATTTAACTTAAAACCTATCATATTTCAAAATCTAATGCCGTATAACCAAATTTTATTAAAAGATAAAAAAAACAAAGAAAAAAAATTATAAAATAAAACGATCCTCGTATTTGATTTTTATATCAATAACTGCGGGTTTGCCTGAATTTTTAGCACGTTCAAGAGCATTTTTAATTTCATTAGGATCCGATACTTCTTCTCCATAACACCCAAATCCTTCAGCACATTTACCATAATCAAAATCAGGAAGGTCTGTGTCTATATATCGATTATTCATATATTTAGATTGAACGGACTTTATCATTCCCCATGCCCCGTTGTTTGCTACGACATAAATTAAATTTTTTAAACCTAAACGTACTGCCGTTTCTAAATCTTGTACATTTATCAGGAAACTGCCATCACCTGATATTGATATTACTTGTTTATCCGGTTTTGCCAGTTTTGCTCCGATACCATAAGGAACTGAAGTTCCTAAATGACCCATGCTAATCGAATGAAGTGTGGATAGAGGTTTTCTTTCTTTATACAAATGAGCTTGTGAATAAGCACTACCAGATATGTTACCCCCGTCTACGATCAATATTGCGTCATCATCCATAAACTCAAAAACTTCCTTTGCCATCCTTTCAGGGGAGATAGGAGTACTGTCATTTGAACCTGCTCCCTTCATCATATTTTCAAACATTTTTTTAGTTTTTGCGAGTTTTTCTAACCATTCTCTTGACTCAACTTTTTTCATTTGTTTTACTTCATCAAGTATTTGAGTTAGGAACGATTTGCAGTCACCTACAATTCCTAATGTAACAGGTTTATCTCGTCCTATAAGACTAGGATCGATATCAACTTGTATTAATTTTTGAGAATCCTTCCATAACGGTTCTTCGCCATATCTCAATATGTAAGAAAATTTACAACCTAAACTCAAAATTACATCAGCATCCCGGGCTAATGATGGATTTGCCATTACAGATATACCAAAATGGCAGTTTGATTTGTTTGAAATTGTACCTATACCCATTATAGTCGTAACAACAGGGATTTGCAAGTATTCAGCGAATTCTTGTAATTCCTCCCATGCTTCCGCCCTCATAACACCACCACCTGAAATAATTAAGGGATTCTTTGCATTCATCAAAAGATCAAGTGATTCTTTAATTAACTTGTTATCAACTGCGGGTGGCCCTACTGCTCTATATTGGTTTTTAGTTAGAATTGATACCTTATCTTCATCAATTGTTTGTACTAATGCATCATGATATAATTCCAATAATACTGGTCTAGGACGTCCCCCCGTAGCCTCTCGGAAACATTTACGGACGGCATCAGGAATATCCTCTATTTTACTGACACTTTTTTGATATTTGGTTATAGGTTTAAACATTGTTAATTGATCTAAACCCCCTTGTTGAGAAAATTTATCAAATTCTCTACTGAAAACCTGGGCAACTAAAGTTATTACAGGGATGTTGTCACCCCAAGCCGCTCCTACCCCAGGAACTAGATGAGTTGCCCCAGGACCAACCGTTCCCATACATACGCCGGGTGTATTAGTTACTCTAGCCCAAGCGTCTGCTGCATGTGCAGCAGCCTGTTCATGCCGAAACATGACAGTATCAATCCCTTTTTCACGACCCCATTTGTAAACGGCGTCATAAATACTTAGGAGCTGACCACCAACTATTCCAAATATATATTTCACATTTTCTTCTAACAAGCACTTAACTAAAACGTCTCCTCCATTAATTTTTTTACCTTCTGACATTCTTTTCCCAATTTAAAATTATCCTAATCTTGAGTAGGATCTTGGTTGAAGGTTTATATAATTTTCGAACGAAATATAGCAAAAAATCAATCTACTATATGGATGTTAAAACTTAAAGCTTTCAAGTGAAGTTAAGTAAGGTTGAAATGAATCTGGGATTATTTTTATCTTGTTGTGCTTAAGATTTAACGTTTTAAGAGAATCTAGAGATCGAATTAATGGAGGGATTTCGTTAAATTCATTATAACTCAAATCTAAATCTCTGAGATTTGTTAGTTTTTTAAGTGAAAGAGGTAAGAATTCTAATCGGTTCCTTTTCAGAATCAATTTTTTTAAATGTATTAAATTTCCAAGAGATTCTGGAACAATTGATATCAAAATGTATTTATAACTATATTTTTTCAATGAATTAATGTAAAAATCAAGATCAATTAGTTTTGAAAAGGAATGGATGAGCGCTAAATTGTCTCTAATGAATTTCCATTTGTAACAATTGAAATTTAATCCTTCTACATGCTGATTTTGGATTAATAGCCAGGGTTCACCACCTTTAAAATCAGTTAACTCTTGAAAATATTTATAACTTGTCGGATCAATCTCATAATTCCGTTTATCCTCTGCAAATAAAGCCTCTACATCCAAAAAGAAGCTTGATTCTTCTGGGCTAATCCCTAAAACAGATGCAAACTTCCTCTTCCAAGATTCGAGTTCGTCTGTAATTAATCCAAATCTATCCGCCCCAAATTTCTCCCGAAGTTTAAAATAAACTTGTATAACCAAAGGAGAATTATCATGCTGAATAACCCACTTTAAGGGAGTTATACCTTCTTCTAAGTAATTGAGAATAATATATTCGGCAGCAGCAGCCCTAAGTATTGCTTCCTCGTCTGAGACTAAATATTTTTCAAGAGTTTTGAAGATTCTATCATCGCGAAATTCTAGAGTTTCTAAAACCTTAATACTATTAACTCGGGTGTTTATATCATCACTTCCTTCGATTAAAGAAATAAGAAGTTCCGCAGCTTTGTCTTTACTCAAATTCCCTGCCAAAATATCATGTCTTAATTTCTCGGGTATTAAAAACTCTTTCATCGAAGGCTCATTGTTATGTAATTATGGATTATAAAATTAGTTTTTTAAATCGGTCTGGCTCGAAGAACAGCTCTATAAACAATATAGGGAATATTTATATAATTAGATTATGATGTTACTTTAACTACTTAAGTTTACATAAAAATAAAGTAGGTTAGAAATTAATATGAGTGAAACGAAAAAGAAAGATTCAAATGAATTATTAAATATCTTGATGATCATAATTGGGTTACTGTTTATTCTGAAAGCAGTAACAGAACTTCTAGCCTGGGCAGGTATTTTAGTCCCATCATGGTTAACTGCAGGGGATGAAGCACTCTCAATTTTTGGTGGTCAAGGTGTTATTTCAATTCTGTTAGGCTTTTGGTGTTTCGTCTCTGGAATCGGCATGTTCAAAGAAGAAGAATATGCAATGGGGATGGGATTAGTCGTTCTTAGCATAATGGCTGCCGTAGGTATTATGGCAATTGTGGGTTGGATTTCCGCTCCATCAACTTTCGATGGAGCCTATTGGCCAAACTACATCATAATCGGGGCAACAATAGTAGGAGTATTAGGTTTCATATGGCTATTGATGACATACAAAAGATATGACTAATTGGACAAACCAGAAAATAGATTCTTAATTTCTTTTCTTTTTTTTATCTTTTTATTATAGTTTTATTTTGTATTACTCCACGTTTCTTAATTGTTCGTTTTGCTGCGATTACATAATGAGAACGTTCAATAGAAATGTCCGGGGGTGTCATAGTTAGTATTTGTCCTGCGATTTTTGGGTATTCTGCTATGAAGATAAATTCTTCCTTAACCAATGGTCGCTGTTTGT
>Ga0209536_100012374_pt1 | contig 12409 bp, 11 predicted proteins | sample DeeMarSeWOR28_12_FD_187461 | JGI IMG/M metagenome (GOLD analysis project Ga0209536, IMG submission 187461) | Marine sediment microbial communities from White Oak River estuary, North Carolina - WOR-2-8_12 (SPAdes) (version 2) | ecosystem: Environmental > Aquatic > Marine > Intertidal zone >...
GGCATCGACCTCAAGCTCGACGCCAGCGGCGTGCGGCTCGAAACCGAGTCCTTCGCCAGCATCGTGATCGGCGGCATCGCCTTCCAGACCCGCGGCGACGGTGCGACCGCCGAGCCCGCGGCCGAGAACGCCGAATTCCGCCTGTTCCGCAACCGCGACACCGCACTCGCCTACCGCGACCTCGTGGTCATGCCCTTCACCTTCCGCTTCAAGGAGTCGCTGCGCGGGCTGACCATCGGCGCCCCGGTCGACTTTCGCGGCATCATCGTCGGCGAGGTCACCGATATCCGGCCGCAGTTCGAGAACGACGAGGTCTACATCGTGGCCTTCGCCAACGTCTACCCGGAGCGCACCGCGAGCCGGCAGATCGGCGAATCGGAGCGGGTCAAGCAGGGACTTACGCGCGAGCAGGGCTTCGACGCGCTCGTCGAATCCGGCATGCGCGCGCAACTGCGCACCGGCAACCTGATAACCGGGCAGCTCTACATCGCGCTCGACATCCTCAAGGATGCGAAGCCCGACCGCATCGCGTGGCGCGAGAGCCCGCCGCGCTTTCCGACCGTCACCGGCACCTTCACCGGGATCGAGGAGAACATCGCGCAGATCACCAAGAAGCTCGCCGCCGTGCCGTTCGACGCCATCGGCAAGGACCTGCGGCGTGCGCTGGAGACGCTCGATCGCACGCTCACCAGCGTCGAGCAGCTCGCCCGGCAGGTCGGCAACGACGTCGCACCCGAGCTGCGTGCCTCGCTCGTCGCGCTGCGCCGCTCGCTCGCCGAGGTCGATCGGGTGATGGCGGAAGACGCGCCCTTGCAGCAGGACGCGCGCGCCGCGCTGCGCGAAGTCGCGCGCAGCGCGGCCTCATTGCGTGTGCTGGTCGAATACCTCGAGCGGCATCCCGATGCGCTGCTGCGCGGCAAGCCGGAGGAAAAACCATGAGATGGATCGTCATCGCGGTCGGCGCGCTGCTCGTCGCCGGCTGCGCGGGGACCCCCGCACCGCACTTCTATACGCTGAGCCCCCAGACCGAATCGGCGCCCTATGCGTCCGGGCCGTCGGTGTCGGTGGCCGCGGTCACCGTGCCCGATGTCGTCGACCGCCCGCAGCTGGTCGTCGCGGTGAACGCCAACGAGGTGATCCTCGTCGAGCAGCACCGCTGGGCCGAGCCGCTCAAGGGCGAACTGGGTCGGGTGATCGCCGAGAACCTGTCGCGCGTCACCGGCAACCCGCGCATCGCGGCCTATCCGCAGAACGCAAGCCTGAACGCGGAGGTTCGCGTGCTGGTGGACTTCCAGCGCTTCGCCGGTCGCCCGGAAGGCGAGGTGCAGCTCGATGCGCTGTGGAGCCTGCGCGCGGCGAACGGCGAGGTGCTGCGCAGCGGCCGCGCGCGCGCGCAGGAAAATGCCGGTACCGGCTACGACGCGCTGGTTGCGGCCTACAGCCGCGCGCTGACGAGCCTCTCGGCCGAGATCGCTGCCGCGCTCAAGGGACTGCCGGCAGCGAAGCGCTGACGCGCGCGCACATCCGGCTCAAGCCGCGGACATCTCGAGCAGAATCTTGCCCGAGCGGGCTTCGCGCGCCGCGTGCGCGACCGCGTCCTTGATCTGCGCCAAAGGGTAGACCTTCTCGACCTCGACCGCGAGCGTGCCGTCCTCGATGAGCGCGGCGAGCTTCGTGTAAAGCGTGCCGATCTCGGCCGACGCGGTCTCCGCGAACCAGCGCCGCAGCCAGAAGCCGCGCAGGCTGACGTCGCGGAACACCGTGTCGCGCGCATCGAGCATGCAGGGCTCGCCCGAAAGCAGCCCGTAGTTCACCACCACGCCCTTCTCGTCGACGCAGCGTGCCAGGCGCTGGGTGGCCGAACCGCCGACCGCGTCGATGGCGAGCGGCAGCGGCGCGCCGCCGGTCGCCGCGCGCGCGCGTTGATCGAGATCCGGACCATCGACCAGCACCACGTCGGCGCCGTAGGCCTTGAGCGGCGCGACCAGCGACTCGCGCCGCACGACATTGATCGACTTCACGCCGGCCTGTTTCGCCAGCCGGATGAGACAGTGACCGACGCCCGAGTTCGCTGCGTTCTGGATCACCCAGCTGCCGGCCTTCGCCGGCACGTAGTCGTGCAGCATTAGATAGGCCGTGGCCGGATTGACGCGCAGCATGGCGAGCTGGTAGCGATCGGCCTTCGACCGCAACGCCCAGACCGCGGCCCCCGGCACCGTCATGCGCTCGCGCCAGGTGCCCGGCCCCGGCACCAGTACCCGGTCGCCCGGCTTGACGTGCTTCACCCCGGCGCCGACCTGCGCGACGCGGCCGAGACCCTCGGCGCCCGGCGTCAGCGGCAGCTTCGGCGGGCTCGCACCATAGAGGCCTTCGAGCATCAGCACATCGGCCGGGTTGATCGGGCAGGCGATGACCTCGATCAGCACCTCGCCTTCGCCGGGCGCACCCGGCTCGGGCAGCTCGGCGAGCTCGATGACTTCGGCCGGCTTGCCGAAGCGGGACAGGCGTGCGGTCTTCATGCGCTTTCCTTTCGCTGCGTCGTCGATCGCAGAATCATGATCGGTATCTGCGAAGATGCGAAGTGTACGCAAACGGGGCCGCGGGCGCGCGCGACCGTCGTCCGCGCGCTGCGTGGGTGCGACGGCCGAGCGTTCCTTCTTGACGGAGGCTGCAATGGACAAGTTGATGAAGCGCTATCACCCGCCCGGCACGCCCCCGGGCACGCTGACCGGGCGGGTCGAGCGCCTTAAACCGGCGCCGGCACGCATCACGCTGCTCGACTACGACGCGACCCAGCTCGACGAGGTCGTCGACGCGACGTCGGCGCAGTGCGCGCAGTCGCGCGAGCGTGCGTCGACGACCACCTGGGTGCACGTCGCGGGTCACCCCGACGTCGAGCAGCTGCGCGCGCTGGGCAGCGCGCTCGGCCTGCACGCGCTCGCCCTCGAGGACGTGCTCAACACCGGCCAGCGCCCGAAGACGGAACGCTTCGACGGTCAGCTGTTCGTCATCGCGAGCCTGCCGCTGACCGAGGGCCACACGGTTCGCACCGAGCAGGTCAGCCTGTTCCTCGCCGACAATCTCGTCGTCAGTTTTCACGAGGGCGCGCCCGAGATTTTCGAGCCGGTGCGCCAGCGCCTGCGCGACGGCGCGAGCTGGCTGCGCAGCCGCAAGGCGGACGCCCTGCTCTATACGCTGCTCGACCTCGTCATCGACCACGGGTTTCCGGTGCTCGAGCAGCTCGGCGAGCATATTTACGCCCTGGAAGCCGACATCCTCCGCGCGGCCGACCGCAGGAGCCTCAGAACGCTGCACCGCCTGAAGCGCGCCCTGCTCAACCTGCGGCGCATGCTCTGGCCGCAGCGCGAGGTCCTGAACGGGCTGCTGGCGGAAGGTCAGGGGCTCGTCAGCGAGGGTACCAAGCTCTACTTGCGCGATTGCTACGACCACACCATCCAGGTCATGGACCTGATCGAGACCTACCGCGACATGACCGCCAGCCTGCTCGACATCTACCTGTCCAGCGTGAGCGTGCGCCTCAACGAAACCATGCGCGTGCTCACCGTGATCGCGACGATCTTCATTCCGCCGACCTTCCTTGCCAGCGTCTACGGCATGAACTTCGACCGCAACGCCGGGCCCTGGAACATGCCCGAGCTCGCCTGGGCCTACGGCTACCCGGCCCTGTGGGCGGCGATGCTGCTCACCATGCTCGGCATGCTGGTCTATTTCAAGCGCAAGAAGTGGTTCTGACCCCGGGGATTTGACCGCCGTGCCGCTGCCTGCCGCCTGAGGCGACCATGCCGCAATCGCTGCAGGCACTGATCGACAGCTACGGCTATGCCGTGCTGTTCGTCGGCACCTTCCTGGAAGGTGAAACCGTGCTGCTGCTCGGCGGCGCGGCCGCGCGGCTCGGCTATCTGCGGCTCGAGTGGGTGATTGCCTGCGCCTTTCTCGGCTCGCTGCTCGGCGACCAGCTCTGGTTCTGGATCGGACGACGCTACGGCCGGGCCCTGCTCGCCCGCCGACCGACCTGGCAGCAACGCGTCGATCGCGTCCACGCGATGCTCGCACGCTACGAGACCCCGCTCCTCATCGGCTTTCGCTTCGTCTACGGCATCCGCAATCTCACGCCCTTCGTGGTCGGCATGAGCCGCATCGCGCCGGCGAAATTCGTCGTCTTGAATGCGCTGGGCGCGCTGCTCTGGTCCGTCGTCGGCGGCCTGCTGGGGTACGCGCTCGCACAGGCCGCGGATGCGCTGCTCGGCGACATCAAGCGCTTCGAGCTCGAGCTGCTCGGCGTTCTCGTCGCGCTGGGTTTTTCGGTCTGGGGGGTCCGGTTGCTGCGCCACAGGCGTGCACGGCGAGGCGCGCGCGAACCGGAATAGGACGTTCGCATCGACCGCGCGCAGCCGGGCGCATGATAGGCTCGCTCCTGATCGCCGCAGGAAAATCGACCGATGAGCTATTCACTGCCCGAATTCCTCGCCCACGCCATCGCCATGGAGGAGGAAGCCGCCGAGCGCTATCTCGAGCTCGCCGACATGATGGAAGCGCACCGCAACGATGACGTCTCGGCGCTGTTTCGCGACATGCACCGCTTTTCGCTGATGCATCGCGACGCGATCCGCGCGCGGGTGGGCGCGATCGAGCTGCCGCAGCTGAAGTCCTGGGAGTACCGCTGGCGCACACCGCCGGAAATGGGCGACGAGGACGCCTTCGACACCCAGCTCGACGCCTACCATGCGCTCAGCTACGCGCGCGAGAACGAAACGCGCGCCATGCAGTACTACCGCACGGTGGCGGAGGACGCGTCGGACGCGGAAGTGAAGCGCCTGGCGGGCGAGTTTGCGGCCGAAGAGGAAGAGCATGTCGCGGCGCTCGACAAGTGGCTCGAGCGCACGCACCGCCCTTCCGAGACCTGGGCGCAGGATCCCGCGCAGCGTGCCTGAAGCGGCGCAGCGGCCGGCCGTGACCACCCGCTCCCTGCAACGCAGCATCAATTCGGTCGCGACCTCGGACGGGGCCGGGGTCAAGTTGCGGCGCAGCATCGGCGCCAGCCCGTTCCTGCGCCACGACCCGTTCCTCATGCTCGACGAGTTCTACTCCGACGACCCGGACGACTACATCGAGGGCTTCCCGGCGCATCCGCACCGCGGCTTCGAGACGGTCACCTACATGCTCGACGGCCGCATGCAGCACAAGGACAGCGGCGGTAATACCGGCGACCTCGGGCCGGGCGACGTGCAGTGGATGACCGCGGCGCGCGGCATCGTGCATTCCGAGATGCCGCAGCAGACCGAAGGGCGCATGCGCGGTTTCCAGCTCTGGATCAACCTGCCGGCGGGCGAAAAGATGAAGCCGGCGGCGTATTGCGACATTCCGTCCGAGCGCATCCCGGTCATGCAGTTCGCCGCCGGCGTCGAGGTCAAGGTCATCGCCGGCGTGCTCGGCGAAGCACGCGGGCCGATCCACGGCCTGTCGACCGACCCGCGCTTCTACGATGTCCGTCTGGCGCCGCGCGCGGTGTTCGAGGCGCCGCTGCCGCCCAGCCATAACGCGTTTCTCTACGCCTACGAGGGCGAGGCGCGGGTGGGCGACGCGCGCAGTACGCTGGGCCATCGCTCGGCGGGGCTGCTGTCCGAAGGCGATGCGGTGCGCATCGAAGCCGGCGACGCCGGCGCGCGCGTGCTGTTGCTCGCCGGGATCCCGATCGGCGAGCCGATCGTGCAGTACGGACCATTCGTCATGAACACCCGCGAAGAGATCGAGCAGGCGATCGCCGACTACCAGTCCGGCCGCTTCGCCAGGGATCGGGTGGCGCGCATACCGGTCGCGGCGGGCGGCTGATCGCCCGACCCGGATGCGCCAGACCGAAATAGCCGGGATTTGCGCGGCGCCGCAAAAAACCGCGTTGTGACCGCCACCCCGCACGGCGCGCAAGGCCGTCGCCGCAATCCCTTTCCCGCAAGTTTTGCAATCTTTTATCGTTGACCTCGGCGTCCGTCGCAGGTAGCGTGCAGTGCATGAAGATTCCGCGGTCGTGCGTTGATAAGTCAGGCTTTTCGCCTGATTGCCTGCCCGGACGGACGTTGCCATCGACCGATGCCAACCGGGCTCGGCGCATCGCACAGGAGAGAACACGATGACGCTTCTGGAGTGGATCCTCAGCTCGCTCGGGCTTTACGTCACGACCGTCGGCGCGCTGCTGCTCTTCCTGTACATGTACCGCTCGCCGCAGGTCGCCGAGTACTGGGCCTCGCCCGAAGGCAAGACCGAGTACGGCCGACATCGCCGCAGAATGGTCATCGGCACCGGGCTGCTCGCGGCCTGGCTGGTGCTCGAGAACGCGGCCTCGCTGTTCCTCAACTGAATCGCCCTCTGTCATCGGCCACGTGACCACGTGACCGCGCGACCCCACGCGTTCGCGCGTCGCGCCGGTCGCGGCATGACCCTCGCCTAGAATCCCGACGTCCGGGCGCGGCCCGGGCGTGTTTTCCCGATTCGAGCCGAGATGCGTCAACGCCTGGTCGAACAGCTCGCGGCACGACTGCCGTTTTTCTACGGCTGGGTGATCCTCGGCTGCGTCTGCGCGGCCGGCTTTTCGCGCCAGGGACCGGCGGTCGCCACGTTGTCGATCTTCATCGAGCCGATGACCGCCGATTTCGGCTGGTCACGCACCGAGATCTCGGGCGCAGTGTCGATCGGCGGCATCCTGGGCGCGCTCGTTTCGCCGCTGCTCGGCCCCTTCCTCGATCGCAACGGCGCGCGCGCGGTACTGTGCTTCGCGGTGCTGTTGACCGCGATTCCGCTCCTGCTGCTGTCGTTCACCGAATCGCTGCTGGTTTTCTATCTGCTGTATTGCGTCGCGCGCATGAATTTCGCCGGCCCCTACGACCTCGGCATCTACGGCTCGATCGTCAACTGGTTCGTGCGTCGCAGGACCTTCGTCACCTCGATCTCGACCGTCGCGCTGATGTCCGGTCTGGTGGCGATGCCGATGATCGCGCACCTGGTGATGCAGGCCACCGACTGGCGTACGGCCTGGCTCGCGGTGGGCGTCACGGTGCTGGTCATCGGCTTTTTGCCGACCTGGCTGCTGCACGTGCGCCGGCCCGAGGACATCGGCCAGCGGCCCGATGGCGATCGCCCGGCGACACGCGCCGCGTCGACCGCCGCCGCGGCGCAGGCGCAGGCGCCCGAACCGGCGTTCACCCGCCGTCAGGCGGTGGCCACGCCCGCGTTCTGGCTGCTGTCGCTGTTCACCCTGCTGGTCTACCCGGTGCAGTCCGGCATCAGCCTGCACCAGGCGCCGTTTCTCATCGAGCGGGGTCTCGATCCGGCGGTCGCTGCGGGCGCCGTGAGCACCTTTGCCCTGCTCTCCGGCATTGCCGGCTTCGCCTTCGGCTTCTGGCCGCGCCGCGTCGCGCTGCGCGCGGCGCTCGCCCTGGTCGGTCTCGCGCTCGGCGCGAGCAGCGCGCTGATGCTCGTGGTGCACGACGCGGCGACGGCCTACGCCGCCGCTGGCCTGTTCGGCCTCGGCGTCGGCGGCCTGATCACCACTTTGCCGATCGCCTGGGCGGACTACTTCGGCCGGCGCAGTTTCGGCGCGATCCGCGGCGTGGCGTTGACGGTGCAGGTCGGCGCGCAGGCGGCGGGACCGGTGCTCTCCGGCGTGCTGCGCGATACGACCGGCAATTACGACGCCTCGCTCATCACCTTTGCAGCGCTCGGCTTCAGCGGCCTCGCGGCGGCGCTCATCGCAGCGCCGCCCGGCGTGGCACGCTAGACTGTCGCGGGAGGTCGCGATGAAGAACGACGAGCTGGTTTACCTCGACCTCGTCGAGGTTGGGCGCCGGATCGGCGCAGGCATGCTGTCCTCGGTCGAGGTGACGCGTGCGCTGCTCGAGCGCGTCGCACAGCTCGATGGCCGGCTGCACAGCTACGCCAGGCTGACGCCGGAGCTTGCGCTCGCCGCGGCCGAGCAGGCCGATCGCGAGATCGCGCAGGGCAAGGCACGTGGCCCGCTGCATGGCGTACCGATCGCGGTCAAGGACCTGTGCGATACGCAGGGTATCGCCACTGCGGCCGGCACGACGATCTTCGCGAATCACGTTCCCGCGCGCGATGCCAGCGTCGTCGCGCGGCTCAAGGCCGCGGGTGCAGTGCTGCTCGGCAAGCTGCAGATGACCGAAGGCGCCTTCTCCGCGCATCACCCCGCCATCGAGCCGCCGGTGAATCCCTGGAGCGCTGCCCACTGGACGGGTGTTTCGTCGAGCGGCTCAGGCGTCGCGACCGCCGCCGGCCTGTGTTTTGGCGCGCTTGGCACCGATACGCTCGGCTCGATCCGCTTTCCGTCGACCATGAACGGCCTCAGCGGGCTGAAACCCACCTGGGGCCGGGTCAGCCGCGCCGGCGTGTTTCCGCTCGCCGAGACGATGGACCACGTCGGCCCGATGACGCGCAGCGCCGCCGACGCCGCGGCGATGCTCGGCGCGATCGCCGGGGCCGACACCCAGGACCCGACGACGCTGCAGGGGCCGGTCCCCGATTACCTGGCCGCGCTCGACGGCGGCGTGCGCGGCCTGCGTGTCGGGATCGACCGCGCACTGATCGCGGGTGGCGCCGACGCCGACATGGCAGGCGTGGCGCTGGATGCCGCCGCCACGCTCGCCACCCTCGGCGCCACGCTGCACGAGGTCGTGGTTCCGGCCCCCGAGCAGATCGTGCACGACGCCGTGCTGCTTTGCGCGACCGAGGCCGCGGTCGCCCACGCAGCCACCTTCCCGGCACGCGCCAGCGAATACGGCCCGGTGCTCAGCGGGCTGCTCGAGCTCGGCCGCAAGCTCGACGGTCGCGCGGTGGCAAAAATTCACCAGCGCCGCAGGCAATTCAGTGGCCGGCTGGCGGCACTGTTCGGCGAGATCGATGTCCTGCTGCTGCCCGCCATGGACATCGGCGCACCGACGCTCGACTATATGGCGGCACATCGTAACGACGCCGAAGCACGCTACGCGCGCGTGCGCTTCACGGCGCCATTCGACATGACGGGCAGTCCCTGCCTGACCCTGCCCGGCGGCACAACCGCAGACGGCCTGCCCGTGGGCTTTCAGCTCGTCGGCCGGCACTTCGACGAGGCGCTGCTGCTGCGCGCAGGGCACGCGTCCCAGCAGGCGACCGACTGGCATCGGCGGCGGCCGCCGCTCTGAGCGGCGCGCCTAGCTTTTGACGATGCCGCGCCCGGAGTGGCGCAGCCGGTTGAACTGTCCGTAGCTGTCGGCGAGATTCAGCTTGACCGCACTTTCGGCGCCGGTCGTGCTCGTCGCGCTGCCGATCTCGGCAGTCTCGAATTCAATGCCGTTGGGAATGTGGATCTGCACGCGGTGCTCGCTGTCGCTGTGCGGCGGACGGATCGGCCGGCCGCTCGACTCGAGCACGCCCGGGATCACGGCGCGCGCGGTGCGCGCCTCGAGATCGACCGCGTATTCGATCGGCTTGAAGAGCGTCGGATGGATCGTTTCGGACATCGCGCGGAACACCCACCAGTGCGTCGCCGCGTCCTCGGTGTCCTCGCCGTGCAGCACCCGCTCCAGCGCCTGCCGCTGCTTCGTGCTGGCACGGTCCTCGATGATGGCCTGCAGCTCGCCCTTGCCTTCGAAGATCGGCCCCGGCCAGGCATAAAGCACCGCCACCTTGAGCCCGCTCAGATCGAGCCCGCCGTAATGACCCTGGTCGATGCGCACTACCTCGAAGCCCCGGCAGCTGCCGTGGGTCGGCAGCGCTTCGAACTGGCAGGGGCAACCGTAGGCGCAGTTGCAGTTACCGTAGGAGATGCCTTCGACATACCAGTCGGTGGTCGCCACGCGCGCCTCCCCAGTCGTTGGTCCGCAGCACTCGCGACTCTAGCGAATGCGCGTCGGCGAGGCTAGAGCATCGGCCCCGGCTGGTCGAGCGCGTACTCGCGCAGCCGGGCGACCAGCCAGTCGTAGGCGGCCGCCACCGAATCGGTGCGGTACATCAGGTCGACGTCCTCGGCGTTGATCGTGCCATGGCGCACCAGGGCATCGAAATCAATCACCTCGCGCCAGTACTCGGTGCCGAACAGCACGATCGGCATCGGCTTCGACATCTTCTTGGTCTGCACCAGCGTGAGCAGCTCGAACAGCTCGTCCAGCGTGCCGAAGCCGCCCGGAAACACGATCACCGCCTTCGCCAGGTAGGCGAACCAGAACTTGCGCATGAAGAAGTAGTGGAAGTGGAAGGCCAGCTCGCGCGTGACATAGGGGTTGTCGAACTCCTCGATCGGAATCGAGATCGTCAGCCCGACGTTCATGCCGCGCGCCTCGGCTGCGCCGCGGCTCGCCGCCTCCATGATGCCCGGCCCGCCGCCGGTGCAGACCACGAAGCGACGTTCTTTCGGGTCGAGCGCCTTCGACCACTGCGTGAGCCGGAACGCCAGCTCGCGCGCCGCCTCGTAGTACGCCGACATGCGCAGGTCGCGCTGCGCGCCCTCGGGATCGCCCTCCTCGAGCTGCGCCTGGCGCAACGCCGCCTCGGCTGCGTCGCGCGGCTTGATGCGCGCCGAGCCCATGAAGACGATCGTGTCGTCGACGTTTTCCGCCTCGAAGCGGCTCTTCGGCTCGAGGTACTCGGCCAGGATGCGCAAGGGGCGCGCATGCTTGCTGTTCAGAAACGCCCGGTTGCGGTAGGCCTTGATGCCGCTGCGCCGTCGATCGGTCATGTGTCACGCACCTTCAGAGTTATTCACAGGGGAGCTGCCCTCGATCCTAACCATTAATTCTTTCGAGCAATGTCTGGTTCTCCAGCCATTCGGCTTCAAGCTGCTCGAGCTCGCGCGCGACGTAGGCCTGGTCGAGCAGCAGGTGCTTGAGCGCATCCTTGTCAGCATCCTGGTACAGGCGCTCATCGGCAAGCCGCGCGTCGATCTCGGCCTTGCGCGCACCGGCCTGTTCGAGCTTTGATTCGAGCCGCTTGAGACGCGACTCGATCGGCTTGCGCGCCGCCGACTGACGCTGGCGTGCCTGCGCGGCCTCGCGCCGGTCGACGCGCCGTACGGGACCGGCTTCCGCGCGCGGCGGTACAGCCGGCACCGGTGCCTTTTCCATACTGCGCCCCAGCAGCCAGTCGCGGTAGTCGTCGAGGTCGCCGTCGAAGGGCTGCAGGCCGCCGTCGCGCACAATGAGCAGCTGCTCGGTCGTCGCACGCAGCAGGTGGCGGTCATGCGATACCAGTACCAGCGTGCCCTCGAACTGGGCGAGCGCCACGGTCAGCGCCTCGCGGGTTTCGAGGTCGAGGTGGTTGGTCGGCTCGTCGAGCAGCAGCAGGTTGGGTCGCTGCCAGACGATCAGCGCGAGCGCGAGGCGTGCCTTCTCGCCGCCGGAGAAATGCGTGATCGGCCCGGTTGCCATGTCGCCGGGGAAATTGAAGCCGCCCAGGTAGTCGCGCAGCGCCTGCTCACGCGCCTCGGGCGAGATTCGCCGCAGATGCCAGAGCGGCGATTCATCATCGCGCAGCATCTCGACCTGCTGCTGCGCGAAGTAGCCGATCGCAAGGCCCTTGCCGTAGGTCGCCGCGCCGGCGAGCGGCGCAAGCTCGCCGGCGATGGTCTTGATGAGCGTCGACTTGCCGGCCCCGTTGACGCCAAGCAGGCCATAGCGCTCCCCGGCCTGCAGCGAAAAGCGCACCCCGCGCAGCACGACCTTGTCGGCCCCGGTGCCTGCCGCGGCGCGGTAGCCCGCGTCGACGTCTTCCATCACCAGCAAGGGATTGGGCGCGCGCCGCGGGTCGAAGAACTCGAACGCGAACGGGGCCGAGACGTGCAGCGGCGCGAGCTCCTCCATCTTTTCCAGCATTTTCATGCGGCTCTGCGCCTGGCGCGCCTTGGTGGCCTTGGCACGGAAGCGGTCGACGAACGACTGCAGGTGCGCGCGCTCGCGGGCCTGCTTGGCCTGCTGGGCGGCGGCGAGCACCAGCGCCTGCGCACGCTGGCGCTCGAAGCTCGAATAGTCGCCGCTGTAACGCCGCAGCTTCTTCTGCTCGATGTGCACGATCACGTTCACCACCGCATCGAGAAAATCGCGGTCGTGCGACACGACGAGCAGGGTGCCGCGGTAGCGTCGCAGCCAGTCCTCGAGCCAGATGATCGCGTCGAGGTCGAGGTGGTTGGTCGGCTCGTCGAGCAGCAGCAGATCCGAAGGGCACATCAGCGCCTGCGCCAGGTTGAGGCGCATGCGCCAGCCGCCGGAAAAGCTCGCCACCGGGTCGGCGAGCTGCGCCACGCTGAAGCCCAGGCTCATCAGCAGCTGCTCGGCGCGGGTGCGCGCGGTGTAGGCGCCGGCGTCGCCGAGGGCGGCGTGGACCTCGCCCATGCGCGCGCCGTCGTTCGCCG
>Ga0209536_100012376_pt1 | contig 12409 bp, 10 predicted proteins | sample DeeMarSeWOR28_12_FD_187461 | JGI IMG/M metagenome (GOLD analysis project Ga0209536, IMG submission 187461) | Marine sediment microbial communities from White Oak River estuary, North Carolina - WOR-2-8_12 (SPAdes) (version 2) | ecosystem: Environmental > Aquatic > Marine > Intertidal zone >...
GACGGTCAGTTGGGCGCTTCATCACTGCATTTGTCGCAACAAAGATTCTATTTTCAGGTATCCCTTCAGTAAAATACTCAGTTGCACCCCGATTGCTATATGCAATCACACCATCTAAAGAATTCAAGAAATTATGCCTGAACCGTTTTAGCACCCAATTGACAGTTTGGCTTCCAAGATCTTTTCTGCTAAATCCCGGTGCCCCTAGACCCCAACCAATTACTGATCGTCCTCTTTTATGCATCCAATTAATTGCCTTTTTAGAGCTTAGATAGCGCGGGTTGGCTTCAATTATCAAAACATCTGGGTCCCAAGTACTCAACCACTTTAAGATCCCATCTTGCCAGCAAAGATATGTAATATTAGATGGGTCCTTAAAATGTCTATTGCGCGTGTGGTAAATTTCAAACTCGGATGATCTCATAGTTGTAGAAATACCTTCGCTTTGTAGGGGTTCTCCCACAAAAATGGACATCCCACCTTTACAAGCTTCGGTGAGTAATGAGAAAAAAGGCAAACGATAATATGGCAGTACACGCTGTTGAATTGCCAATTTTCCAGAGTAATTTGTCGTTTGATTGACTTCAGGTCTGTCCATAATCTGGAAATCCAACAATATAGGCCTTCCAATCAAGATCACCCACCTGCTGCACTCGGGGATACCCAGATTGCATCCTGCAGATTACATAACCAAGAGATGATAGCATGTCCCAAGTAATTTTGGCAGATTCTGTTCCATGAAGTTCCATAAGGATCACAGGCTTTATCTCAGTCAATAATCGCACCATACCTTTAATCGCCATCACCTCACCCCCTTCAATATCAATTTTGATCACATTGGGAGGTGTATGATTTTCTTCGTAGACAAAATCATCTAGACTAAAGCTGGGTACTTCAATCGATTTATTATCTTCTATCAAAACACGCCCTGCTGACCCTTCCAGCTTACCCATACCGTTTGACGGACCAACAAGAAAAGGTAAAAATCCAGACCGGTCAGCGACTGCAGCCGGAATAACGATCACACGCTTATCCACTTTATTGATTCTCAAGTTTTCTCGAAGTCGCTGCAAGTTCATCGGAAGTGCTTCAAATGCATATACTTGACCATTGATTCCTACAGCATCCTCAAGAAGAATTGTTATATAGCCAATATTTGCACCAATGTCATATACCACAGAACCAGGTTCTACAAATTCCCGAATAGCCTGTTGTAAATCCTGCTCATAAGTGCCAAGCCAGTAATCTTTCTCAGTCTGCAAATCCAAAATGAAATTTATACCAGCTAGTTCACCAGCTGCCACCTGGATTTTAGTTAGGCCTTGCGGAGCTGCTCGGTTAAGCATTCGGCGTATAAATCCAGCCAAAGGATCAATTCGGTAAATTTCCTTCTTGAAAGATGTTGGCAGAATTCTTGCAGAAATTTCTGCGATCGATAATAATAATTTCCTCATAGATACATTTACATGGAGAAGTTGACTCTCTTCACAAAAGTTTATTGATCAGTAATATTAATCTGGATGGGACTCATTCATTAATCCGAATGAACTGTCTTGTTCTTTTGATCAACAACAAGAAGTTACTTCAATAGTACTTCCAAATAACTACTTACCATTCTATCTAAACCGAACATATCCTCCGCGCGCTCACGAGCTGCATTACGAAATCTTTCCTGTTCACCAAGCAGTTCACACGCAGCAGCTTCTAAAGTCGAAAGATCAGGCTGATCCAATTTCCATGGATCACCACCATAAGGAACCACTCTACCTGCGTCACCTGCTACCAATTCAGGAAGCGCCCCAGTATCGAAAGCGACCACGGGGACTCCACACGCCAATGCCTCAATAACAGAATTTGGACACGCTGGATTAACATCTGAGGAATATAACAAATGTGCAGTACGATCAATCCCAGGTATTTCATCTTGAGGCATAACCCCGCTCCAAGTCAAAGAAACTAGTTCACCGAAATCCTTAATATAATTGTTCCACCTGGATTGCAGTTCTTGAGCTACTCGCCCGACGATCATCAACTCGATATGGCTATGCGCATTCCTTGATCGCTTTGACATCAATATTGCTAAGTGGATAGCATTCTCAAGCCCCCATTCATATCCCCCCATAACATTCCCTTCCACTACAAGCAAACGGATATGCCCCTGTGGTCGTTGTTCTGGACCATACGGTGTATACATTCCCAAATCAACCCCATTGTAAATTATTGTAGATGGTTTATCCTGTATTGGGTAAACACGATTCCACCAATCACGAACAAAACAACTCTGATAGACAATTTCATTGGCCAATTGATTTCGGATGATTCTTAATATTAGATTCCCATATTCCGCCCGCAGATAATGACGAAGTCGACTACTTTGTACTCGGTGCAACCAATTCATTCCATCCAATCTCTGGATAATTGGAATCCTCTTCTTGTTAGTCTGCCACAATCTATATAAATGACGGGTACCCCCGATTACCAGAACTGCTTCGTGGGAATTATCATTTATATCATTGCTCACTTCGACGCCGTGGGATTGAAGGCCTTCAGTTAACCTTCGTTGAAACGAAACCATACCTCCTAACCCAGAAAGTTTGGGAACAAGACAAATCTTGGGTGAATTTTGAACTATCATCTCAAATGTTAGGAATAAGTCTTGTATTACTCTTCTCTACTGCCCACACATTTAGCAGGTATTCCAACCCAAATTTCATTTTCCCCTGTGGAATTTGTCAGAACTGCGTTTGCGCCGACGACAGTGCCTTTACCAACCTGTAAAACACCTTCCTTACATAATACCTTCACCCCTGGTGCTAAGATCACATCATCCTCAATTGTTATACCTTCAAATTTCGACCTCTCCATAGGAAAATGAATATCAGCGCGACCAAGGGTAACACCAGGATAGATCTTGACCCGTGATCCTATCTGGGACCTGGGGTGGATAACGACTCCAAAACCGCCATGTGCTAGTTCAAAATCTCGGCCGATCTGAACCGCACGGGGAATCTCTACACCTAGCAGCTTCAGGATGTAGTATGCGATATGTCCTACCCCCGTGTATCGACGTGCGTAGACCAGCGCTGAATAGATGTCCATTAAGAAATGAGGGAACTATTATTATATCTCGAACTGATTTATCGCAACAATAAATCTACAAATAGCCACTATAAGAATACGGCTAATCTCAATTTCCGAATTGAGATTGAATAGTTAATTACCTATTACCAACCACATAATTATGCCATATTACCCAAACAATATATCCTATGATAGGTTGTTGGAAGTTAATCAAGCTCGGGTGTTCCCTTTGTAAGCGGTAATTGTACAAATCGTCGATCTGATTTGTTTAATTGTATTCCACCATTTCTCTCTCGTCTAATTATCAAAGTTACTGCATTATGGAAGCATAACCTAGTGTGAATCACCCTTGACACAGAACGGATGTTCGTTTATATTTATAGCACAGATGTTTGATAAATAATTAATGAGACTAAGACCATCCAATAGCGCTGCCTGATTTATGAATTTTTACTGTAGCATATGCGCTTATGGCTACTGGAGATGAAAATATGCCAAGGAAACGAAGCAAAGGCTTGAGTGAACGGCAAAAGAGAATCTTAGAAGTTTTAGAGAGCTTTCAAGATCGATATGGTTACCCACCTTCAATACGTGAGATATGTGATAAAGCTGATATTTCTTCAACATCAGTAGTGAATTATTACCTGGATCAGTTAGAAGAAATGGGATACATAGAGCGAGATCGACGTGTCTCGCGAGGTATGCGATTAGTAAAACCTCTTTCAGATGCAACCAGTTCAGTAACTACGTCTCTCAAAAAAGTTACTGATAGCATTAACGAATTAATTCAAATCCCTATCGTCGGTCGTATTGCTGCAGGAGAACTAATGCCGATACCACAGTCAGACTTCTCATACTATGACCCTGATAGCATGGTGGATGTGGCTCGCAGCTTGATCCCTGTACGTGATAAAAAAGAGGATCTATTTGCCTTGGAAGTGCAGGGAGATTCAATGATTGACGCGATGGTCAATGATGGCGACATTGTCATAATGGAACAAGCTCGGGAAGCTCGCAATGGCGAAATGGTTGCAATCTGGCTGAATGATCGTGATGAGACAACCTTAAAATATTTTTATAATGAAAAAGATCGCATCCGACTCCAACCTGCTAATCCAACTATGGAGCCAATCATCATAAATGATCCCAGTGCAGTAGAAATCAAAGGTAAGGTAGTGATGGTTATAAGGCAGGTTGAAGGCAAAGCCTCCTGAAAGAATTTTCATGACTAAATAATCCCGCTCGTTGCCATGAGCGGGGTTATTTTTATTATTTGCACAACCACCTTAGAATTTTTCATCATTTTAATATACCGATGTCCATAGATTAAAACAAAATCGTTATTTATTTTCCATAAATCTATGAGATGCAACTTACCTAAGGCTTAACATACCACCTTCCATTCACTTCCTCGGTCGAAAACATAATCTGATCATTATAAGCTGGGTGACGACTCCGAGGACCCAAGTTAGTGTAGAAATCTCCAAATAGAGTCACGGTTGTTACACCATCCCACTTTTCAATTAAGATATCCTGAATATCCGCTGAAATTAAGTATGGCGCAGATTCATTGGCACACTCTTGATATATTCTTTGATGACCTCGATCTCTTCTTTCAGGAGATACTAATGCTTCGGCTGTTTTACAATCATCTGCAACAATCGCGTCTACATATGCCCGAACCACTTCCTCCGGCTTACTGTGTGATCCCCGGTTTAAATTCCCTTCAATCTTCAAGGGCATACATCCAAACCACGATAACGCCCACCCCAGTATAATAATTTGACGGAACAGATTTTTTACAAACATAAACATAAATTTGTCCGCCAATCAGTCTCTGATCCTTTTTCCATTAGAATGAACTTCTGATCATTTTCTAACCGATTTAACCGGTAAAATGTGTCTGGGGTGGCTTTCCAATTGGATATACATTGAAACCAATACCGTAGAGTTTATTATGATCTAGAATGTTGCGTCCATCGAAAATAAAGGACGGGTGAACCATATCTCTGTATATCGAATCGTAATCCAATTGTGCATATTGAGGCCATTCAGTAAGAACTGCTATGGCGTGAGAATCTCGAGCAGCAAGGTAAGGATCAGGCTCAAAGATGATCTCATCAGCAACATCATACAAGTCTGCTCGTGCATTATCTAAGGCGTAAGGATCAGTAATTATGACTTGAGCATGTTCATCTAACAACGCTCGGCACACAGTCAGGGCTGCAGACTCGCGGGTATCACTTGTGTTAGCTTTGAATGCAGCTCCAAACAAGGTAATTCGTTTGCCAGCTACTGTATTAAACATGGCATGTACCATCTTTGATACAAAATTAGACATCTGAAATTCATTCATTGTGATGACTTGTTCCCAATAGGCCGCTACTTCGGGAAGACCAAAGTACTCACACAAATACACTAGGTTGAGTATATCCTTTTTAAAACAAGACCCACCAAAACCAACACTGGCCTGTAGGAAATTCGGACCAATTCGACTGTCTGTACCTACTGCATGGGCAACCTCGGTAATATTTGCTTCGGTTATTTCACACAGATTAGCTATCGCATTAATGGATGAAATCCTTTGTGCTAAAAAGGCATTCGCAACCAATTTGGATAGCTCACTTGACCAAAGATTTGTTGTAATGATACGTTCGCGGGGAATCCATTGGGCATAAATTTCAACAATTGCTTGAACAGCCTGCTGGCCAGAGGGTGTCTCCCGGCCGCCGATCAAAACACGATCAGGCGTCTCCATGTCTTGGATAGCAGTTCCTTCGGCAAGAAATTCAGGATTAGAAACCACGTCGAAAAACAGGTTATCACCGTTTGAGTTAAGAATACGTTCCATCGCTTCAGCTGTGCGTACTGGCAAAGTGCTTTTTTCCACCACGATTTTTGAAGAATTGGAGTTCTCTAATATTTGACGAGCAGTTTTCTCCCAATATTGCAGATCAGCTGCTCTACCTGCACCGCGGCCGAAATCCTTGGTTGGAGTATTAACACTCACAAAGATAATATCTGCTTCAGCAATATTTCGGTTTATCTCCGTTGAGAAAAATAGATTCTTATCCCTGACGCTTGATACAACTTCTTTTAAACCCGGTTCATAAATTGGCAGGTGATCTGATTTCCAAGCAGCGATTTTTTGTTCATCTATATCCACAACCACAATGCGATGTTGTGGACAATGTTTGGCTATTACGGCCATTGTCGGTCCGCCAACATATCCCGCCCCGATACAAAGAATATTTGTCATAGATTATCCTCTCATTGATTTCCAGATTCTATCACTAGTAGCTCATATCTGAATGACCTCGTTTTGGTCGTTCGCAATTAATGACATAATCAAACTTAAATGGGCTCATTTGAAAAAGATTGATTAAGATCAGGAATCAATTTTTGTTATCATACATTTTCAATAAAAGCGTTTTTTCCTGTATCCGAATATCTTGGATGATTGAAGCACCGAAGATCCCAGCATTACCCAGCTAAAGTATGCAAAATCACAAGCCATTCCGCAATTTATTTTCGGAGCTGGAAACTCATATAAAATCATCCGCCTACGAGAAAATGAGTATAAAGAGTTTTTCATCCTTCTCAAGTCGTTAATCGATACTTACCTCGATATTGACGATTTCAATCTCATAATTAACGTATCAACGTAGCTAAATTGATAGTTCCTGGATTGGGATCAATCTGGTCTATCCAATCCATATTTGTATTTGTATCTACATCAGCAGGATACCTTTCAATAGAATGACCTTCAGCTACCATAATTACTGGAGGATAGAAACCTAAATATTCGGATTGTCCATATGCCACAACATCGATAATGACATCACCATCACCTACGATGAACACTTCGTCACCAGTATTTTCCAGTCTAAACTCACCTCCGGAACACTCTTCGCAAGCAACCATATCAGGCACATCTTGATGTGAGTCATAAATCTCATAATCCGGGAGGAAACTAAATATCAAATTGAACTCAGTGGCTCGATTGGCTACTATGACTATGTCTCCTGGCTCAAGGGATGATCCTTCAGGAAACCAATACATACCTTCGACACCACCATCCGTCTCCTCATCACCCAGTTTACAGATCGTTAGGTCTACAGTGGTAATACCAGCATTCCATATTTCGATCCATTCTCCATCTGGTTCCTGACTTCGTGGATCATACATAACTTCACTAATAAGAAGATCAGTCGTTCCAGGTGATCCATCAGGAGTATTTGTAGAGGTCGCAGTCGATGTAGAAGTCTGCGTCGGAGATGGACTTGGAGTCGCCGTTGATGTAGGTGTTGGAGTGTTTGTTAATGTCGGTTGTGGCGTCTTAGTTAGCGTTGGAGAGAGGGTACTCGAAGGAGAGGGAATTGGATCAGGTATTGTATAGTCCACATCCCCAGGGTTGGGAAACGCTTGCTCGCTCCAATCCAGGGCTGAATCTGTATCGCTATACACAGGTATCCTTTCGATCGAGGATCCATTGGAAACCTTAATCACAGAAGGTACAAAGGCATATGTTGAGCTTCCCCAGGATACAGCATCAACAATCATTGATTCCACATCCAATAACAAAACTTCATCTCCATCATTGTTAAGGTCTAAACTACCAGTGGCATAATCCAGATTCTTGATCATATCTGGCACATCCAGAAGTGATGAGCCATATTCAAAATCTGGATAAAAACCATAATTTGTATAAAAATATTCAGCACTGAAAGCCACAACCAACACTCCACCTGGAGAAAGAATAAACCCGCTTGGAAACTTCATCATTCCTTCTCGACCTCCAAGTGTCTCTTCATCGCCCACCTGAAAACAGGATAAATTTATGTCTTGATCACCTATATTAACGATTTCAATCCACTCTCCATTAGATTCAGGATATTGATCTGGATCGTATAACACCTCAGAAATCAATAGCCTATTTGGGCCACATGGCATTGCAGATATGGTGGGAGTGAATGTCGCGACGCTAGTAAGGGTTGGCACCGGAGTCGGAGTGCTAATATCGACAACCCCTGGTTGAGGTCGAGGTTGGTCAATCCAATCTTCGGCAATATCTCGATCCCAATTAGCAGGCCAACGTGCGATAGAATGACCATCCTGCACAGACGGCACAGATGGATCTAAGGCTGATGTAGAGCTGCCCCACGAGACAGAGTCTGCTATATCATCAGTAGAACCCAAAAGAATCAATTCATCACCTAAATTGCTAAGATTAATGCTACCATTAGCCCAGGCACTATACTTGACCATATCGGGGACAGCTGGATCTGTATCGGACAATTCGAAATTTGGATTTACACCGTATACGGAATAGAATTTTTCAGCCCTGTTCGCCACAACGATCACATCACCTGGTAGCATTGTTGTGTTTTGCGGAAATTTATACATACCCTCATAGTCACCAACTGTCTCTGAATCACCGATTTTTTTATCATCCAACGATATGGGAAAATCTGCCGGATTATAAAGTTCGAACCATTCCCCCTCCGGTTCTTCATTGCTCGGATTATAGAGCACTTCGGAAATTAAAGGTGATGTATGTTGAGGGATCGAACTCGGCCAATCCCGTAAGATAAGAGGCATTAATAAACCTGAAGAAGAGGCTGGCACCCCCACAAATACTCCCCCAACAGATAGGGTAATTACAACTAAAAACAAACCAATCCGATAGAGAATTTTGGTTGACATTCTTACCCCGGTATTTAGATTATAATCAATAATTATTCATATCTTTACTAAAAACCAAAAAAGATATCAACGAAATTACTAGCTGTAGATAGTTATGCCCCCTTGAGTGATTGGGAAACATTTCGATTTACGTTCTATCTTCCTTCAACCAATCACGAATAACAAATAGGATGATTGATTAATTATGAATATCGAAATTTACCGAAAATATTTACGAGAGTACATCCATGAAGCTATTGAAAATAGTGATGGCACAAATGCTGGAATCTCCAGTTATTTATGGGAGAAGGAAATCGGGAGATTCTTGGTCATGAATAAATTCGAAAAAAAGCGAGCACTTACGGATGCGCGGAAGGCATTCGACGACCACCGCCATTGGCCGCAAGAGATTGTTCTCTCTCACCTTGGAATAGATTATTCAGAACTTCAAGGTTAATTCCAACATGATTACAATTCAAGGGGATGAAATCCGATATATTTTTCAAAGTTCGATTTGAATTTTCCGATAATGATATCAGACACTTGTGCGAGTGTCGGTATGGGCAACCTCCAGGTTGTCCATACTTCATTTAACTTATTATAACGTAGAGGTTGGCAGAAGGTATCCGAGGTGAATGAAAACAAAAATCTGCTAACAAAATTCCTTTTATTGATCGGTATGATGTTTGAAATCGGTTTCTTCATAGGTCTCTATCTCGACAGCTATTGGTTGAGATTAGTAACGAAACCGGTGCCAATATTGTGTATGATCTTTTGTTGTGGAAACCACCAGACCGCTATTCAATCCTCATCAGTATTGGCCTGGGTTTTTCAATGATTGATGATTTTTTGTTATCCAGCTCTATTTTTAGGTAGCTGGGTGGTTTTTCTGCTGGGTCATATTGCTTACACCTAAGCATTTATATCCGTTACAAAAACCTTATTCATCTACCGTGGGATACCTTTATTAAATCTATGGAATTGTATTTTTGCCTATCTACCTCCAGCGTTACATAGCTCGGTAATTGCTGTCAGGATATAAGTTATTGTTAGTTGTACGATGATGTGGTGCTCAACACCTTGTATTCATCAGAGTATGTCCGTGGTTTCAAATGAATGGATAGGTTTTACAGGTGCAATCTTATTCGCATTGAACAGCGCAATACTGGCAGTTGATTGAATCATTCTTGATGTACCGAATGCAGCATATATAATTATAATCATCTATGGGCTCGGGGAGCTGGGTTTAAATTATTCAACAAAATACAGGTAATGCTGGAAAAGTCCAGAAGTAAATGATGCAACTCACCAGAAATACAAATGCAACCATTAGTTGATTGGAGAAATATCGAGCAAAAACATCTATCGTTATTTCAGTTTTGAGTAATACTAATGTCTGGTAAAATTTCAAACTTATATGCAACCTTACCCATCATATTTGCCACTATCAAAACGTCTATTTGATCTAATTCTGACTTTGATAGGGGGAGTACTCATTTCACCGATAATTGTGTTGACAACAACGCTTGTCTATTTCGCGCATGGTAGACCCGTGCTGTTTCGTCAGATTCGTCCTGGTTATAAAGGGAAACCTTTTACCATTTATAAATTTCGCACCATGACAAATCAACGTGATAGATCTGGGAATCTACTTCCAGATGAAGCGCGATTAACTCGCCTAGGAAGGTTCTTAAGATCGACCAGTTTGGATGAAATTCCTGAGCTCATAAACATCCTCAAAGGAGAGATGAGCTGGGTCGGTCCTCGTCCACTTCTGATGCAATACCTGGACCGTTATACTGCAGAACAAGCTCGACGGCATGATGTTTTACCAGGGATAACGGGTTGGGCGCAGATCAATGGCCGCAACGCACTTACATGGAAAGATAAGTTCAATTTCGATGTCTGGTACGTAGATCATTGGTCCCTGTCCCTCGATATAAAAATCCTATTGCTAACTTTATGGAAAGTCATAACAAGGGAAGGGATTAGTCAACCCGGTCATGCAACAGCGGAGGAATTTATGGGGACAAAAAATAATCATAATGGTAATGTATCAAAATAACAATTGATCTTTCTTGTTATTTCAATTAAGACGATTCCAAAGACTAAAAATAATCTGGTTGGTATCCAAAATACAAGAATTTCAAACAATGCTACTAAAAGATTTTTTTACCGCTATTTTCACTTCCTATTGCTTTTCCGATAATTGACTAAAGACAATATTCACGCACCACCCAATATTGTTTAATGGTTGTCCAAGAGATATATATACTATACTGGGTATCAAGTATAATGGTGCTTTGGTAACCAATGATTTTAGTAGATCCTGCTGAAGGTGACGCTTCCGCTTCGCAATAGCAAATTACGCACACCAGTGAATATCTCTTGCTCTGAGAGCACGAACGAGGAAATTTGATAACTTCGAAACTATCCGATAATAAATCCCTTTATCGTACAATATATCTTATTCGCCGATTCGAGGAAAAAGTGCTTGAGGAATTTCCACGTGGCAGATTCTACGGCACTACCCATACCTACATTGGTCAAGAGGCAAATGCAGTTGGCGTACTGAGCAATATCCAGCCTGAAGATATCGTTGTCAGCAACCACCGATGTCACGGTCATTTCTTAGCTTATGGCGGAAATATCCAAGCCTTATTTGCAGAGCTTATGGGTAAGGAAACTGGCGTTTGCGCAGGCAGAGGTGGATCACAGCACCTTCACTGGAATAACTTCTATACAAATGGTGTATTAGGCGGGACTGTGCCGATTGCCACTGGAATGGCCTTAGCTGAGAAGTTTAAAAAAAGCGGAACTATCGCGATTAATTTTTTAGGCGATGGTGCATTTGGTGAAGGGGTTGTATATGAAACTCTGAATATGGCATCTTTATGGAATGTCCCGATTCTATACATTGTTGAAAATAACCATATCGCCCAAACAACCCCAATTGAACTTAACCTCGCTGGCAAGATAGCCACGCGTTTCGAAGCGTTCGATATCCCCACTCATGAATTATCATCAAGCGATGTCCTGGAGATTAGTGCTATAGCTCTTGATCTTATACTGAAAGTACGTATAGAGAGTAAACCTTATTCCCTAATCATACATACGCATCGATTTGGTCCCCATTCTAAGGGAGACGATTCACGTGATCCAAAGATAATCGCCAAAATCCGAAAAGTGAACGATCCAATCGAAATTCATGGTTCACGGCTTCCATCTGATTTACGTCAGAAGATCGAAAAAGACGTCAACAAAAGTATAAATCATGCGTTTTATGCAGCTTTAGAGGACCCATCACCAGAACTGAACCTAGATAGCAAGGATGTAAATTAAAACCTAAGTCATGCCTACCGTATTAGAATCACTAAATACATCTCTCCAGGATGTGATGGGTCAAGATCAACGGGTTTATATCATAGGTGAAGATATTCTAGATCCTTACGGGGGTGCATTTAAAGTAACTAGCGGTTTATCTTCAAGTTTCCCTAAACGCGTGATCACAACACCTATCTCAGAGGCTGGGCTTGTTGGGATCGCAGCTGGCATGGCTTTGAGAGGCTTGCGTCCAGTTGTTGAGATTATGTTTGGTGACTTTTTTACCTTGATCGCTGATCAACTGATCAACCATATAGCA
>Ga0209536_100012377_pt1 | contig 12408 bp, 8 predicted proteins | sample DeeMarSeWOR28_12_FD_187461 | JGI IMG/M metagenome (GOLD analysis project Ga0209536, IMG submission 187461) | Marine sediment microbial communities from White Oak River estuary, North Carolina - WOR-2-8_12 (SPAdes) (version 2) | ecosystem: Environmental > Aquatic > Marine > Intertidal zone >...
AAATACGGTCAGTATCGTGTTTCTACATGCCGTACTTTTTGATCATGGGTTAATGACATATCATTTGCGTTAGCTGACGGAAGGTGTACTTTTTCAGAATGTTAGTAGGATAGCCGAAATTCAATATTACGCCGAAGTGTAGATTGCGTGCGCCTGATATGCATTCTCACAGAATAGCGCGGGTAATAGGGACACAATCCGATACTCTGCGTAACATAAGAGGACTTTTAATTCCTTCGGGAGACCGTAGGCCAAACATGCCAAAACCCATCGAAGGGTAAACAAAGAACAGAGAGGCTGCCGTAGTCGCGACTCCATAGACAAATGCCCATGCCGGTGACGCGGGCCCGCCCACCAAGAGATCCCACCCGATTATGAATGGAAGCGAGAGCCCAACTCCGATGGTATAGTGCGCGAAATAGCCATAAACCATCTCGTTTGTAACACTCTCCATTTCTTCCGGATGATTATACCTGAAGCGCCCTTTTGACCATCCCACAGCCATCCTACCGATAATCCTCATATCGATCTTCGAGATCACCCCAATTCGGGCGAAGAGAAAGTTTAACGAATCCATCACCAACGTTCCCAACACTCCGGCTATCAATCCCGTTACGATGATCTCGATCTCCCCTCCAATGCCCGCACGCGAAGGAGTATAATTCTTACTATCAAATCAATATATCCGTATTATAAAAGGCTTTTAATAGAAGTTAGTTGAGAACAACCCTCTTTAATTTATTAGCTGTATACGATTTCTTGTGCTTCCTTTGTAATTGTATGCAGGTCTTTGCCTTCAATTTCCAATTCGATGCCGAACTTATGTTGGATCATATTCTTGATTCGTCTTGGACCTAATTTGTATATTTCAAAGTCAAGTCCATGCTCTATACAGTATTTCATTTTTCCGGCATACTTTGCCTTGTTATACCCGCAGCCCAAAAATGTTATTTCTTCTCGTATCATGTTCCCTCCTTTAGGGATAATTTCTCTTTATTTCATCTTTGAAAAATACAACCATATCCCCGCAATTTGGGTATTTGATGTCGAATATCTCATCAGATTTCTACTTCTATAAATTATTTTCCGAACATCTCTTCATATAAGACAACCTCAATATAAATAAATTTTTTGATTTATTTTCTTTTGAATGCTTTTTCCAACTTTTTTAACAATTTAATAGCGTTGACCTGATCGTATTCTGATAAAGTTGATATAAGCTCTGAGCTTGATTGATTAAAGGCTTGCATGCTTTCTTTCCAAACGGCAAAACCTTCTGGTGTTTCGGTAAGCAGCGTCAGACGACGATCATGCGTAGCAACCGCAACTCTAATCCATTTTTTCTCCAATAAAATCTTGACTATTTTCGAGACGTTTGATTTTTCGAACAGTAGCGTCTCGCCAAGCTCTTTTTGACTGATCGGTCCATTCCAGATAATTTCATTCAAAACGTTAAACTGTTGCTGTTTCAGGCCAAATCGTTGACAAACCTGGTTCATTTCTCTTTGAAGGAACTGACCACATTTCAATAACCCCTGCACGATTTGTGTGATACTTTCAGAAGGTAACAGATTTTTTCCGTTCCTATGAACTGACTTTTGATACGTTGTCTTCATTTTTCGGCTACACCTCAAAAGGAACATTTAGTTTCCATGTCAACTAATATGCCAAAATGGTTTCCATGTCAACCAAATATTTCTCATTGGCAGAAGTTTAGAAGCGGATTCAATTGATTGGTATCAATCACCTGACCTGCCCCCAAAAACCGATCCAGATTTACATTAAAGATATGATACGATCTGGACTCGGCAAAGGAGGGCAGAATGAGATAGTCTGGACTGAGGAATATTGCCAATAGTCCACGCTTATTGAGGATTCATATTCATACCAGAATGGTTAATGCATTATTCAATTAGATCTAAATGGAGGGTCTATGCAACTATCTGAAAAATAAAGAAATTGACACCACTAAAGGCTTTTGATATTCAATCGATGTTAGCATCAATTGTTGATCACATGTTGATCAGTAGAAAATCAACTATCTGATATTATTGTATTTTTAAACACCTGCCACCGATTCGACTCCCGCCGCCTCCACTATTCGACACGTCCTCAATTGCATTTCGGACTTGCTCAGGTTCAACCCCCCGGCTAACAATTGAAAAAAACTTCTAAGGAAATAAGTTCGGCGAAATGCCTCCAACTCATTTCTTTTAGATCTTAAAATGCCCCGATGGATCATTATAGGTTGGATCAACTACAAATCTCAAAAGCCTGTTAAAAGCACATGATTCAATCCCTGAAAATTGATTGCCGATTACCTCTTCAAAGACAGGTGTCCCGCTTTCTCATTTGAAAAATACCTGAAATCCAACTTTCGCAGAACGTTTGTAAACAAACGGATTTTGCGAACCTTCAGTTCATAGCTCTAAAGCCCTACCAAGGAAGTAAATGAATTACCTTGCCAGCTCATGTCGAAAAACGACACGTCATGGAGCCAGGAGATCAATTCATACCCCGGGCAGGTTCGTATGATTCCGACCCGTCTCAATCCGCTCTCTTATAGCTCCATGGATGGCGATAGCCGCATGAATTCAAAGATATTTATTGCCGTTTGAAACCTTTTGGTTATACTTGAAAAATAGAATTTTTTATATTTAAAACGATTTTATTATCGAGGTAGCAGAATTACTTGGTGAAAATATAAATTGCTCATCAGATGGCAGGGAGGATACAGACTCTATGACACAGGTCGATTTTCGTAAAATCAATGCGCTGGCCGAAAGCTACAAACCAGAAATGACCCGCTTTTTACGGGACATGATCAAGCTGCCGAGTGAAAGCTGCCAGGAGAAGGCGGTTGTCCAACGGATTAAGGAAGAAATGGAAAAGGTAGGATTTGATAAAGTAGAAATCGATCCTATGGGAAATATCCTGGGTACCATTGGTAACGGCAGTACGCTGATCGCCATGGATGCCCATGTTGACACGGTGGGCATCGGTAATCGGAACAACTGGGAATTTGATCCCTACGAGGGTTTTGAAGATGGCGAAATCATCGTCGGCCGCGGTGCAAGCGACCAGGAAGGTGGCATGGCTTCCATGGTATACGCAGGAAAGATCATCAAGGATTTGAAACTGGAGGGAGACTACACATTGGTCGTTGTGGGCTCTGTTCAGGAGGAAGATTGTGATGGTCTCTGCTGGCAATATATCATCAGGGAGTCAAACCTGAAACCGGAATTCGTGGTATCCACCGAACCGACTGATGGCGGAATCTATCGCGGCCAGCGGGGTCGAATGGAAATCAAGGTGGAGGTTAAAGGGGTCAGCGCCCATGGTTCTGCCCCGGAGCGTGGCGATAACGCCATTTTCAAGATGGGCCGAATCTTAGCTGAACTTGAAGAACTCCATGATTGTTTGAAGACAGACGATTTCTTAGGTAAAGGTTCTCTTACAGTTTCGGAAATTTTCTATACCTCGCCTTCCCGCTGCGCGGTGGCCGACGGATGCACCATCTCCATCGACCGCCGCCTGACCGCCGGGGAGGACAAGGAGCTCGCCTTACAGCAGATCAGAGAACTTCCAGCCGCCAAGGCCGCCAGGGCCGAGGTATCCATGTACACATACGACAAACCCTCCTATAAGGATCTGGTGTATCCGACCGACTGTTATTTCCCCTCCTGGACCCTACCGGAGGATTCCGTCGTGACCCAAACGGCGGCAGAAACCTATAAACGGCTGTTTAATGAAGAGCCCCGTGTGGATAAATGGACCTTTTCCACCAACGGCGTTTCAATCATGGGTATGTTCGGTATTCCCTGCGTGGGATTCGGTCCGGGAAAAGAGTCTGAGGCCCATGCCCCCAACGAAAAAACCTGGAAAGACGATCTGGTGCGCTGTGCCGCATTTTATGCCGCGCTGCCACTCATTTATCTGGAGAAAAAAGGTAATCATGAAAGAGAAGCTTGTATTGATCGCCATCGGCGGCAACTCGCTGATCAAGAGCAAAGAACTGCAAAGGGTTGAAGATCAGCATCAGGCCATTCGGGAAACCGTTGAGCATGTGGCCGACTTGATCGCCCTGGGCTACCAGGTTTTGATCTCCCACGGCAATGGCCCCCAGGTGGGTTTTATCATGCGCCGCTCCGAGGTGGCACGCCGAGAGACGGGCCTGCATCTGGTGCCCCTTGTGAACGTGGTGGCCGACACTCAGGGTTCCATTGGTTATCAGATCCAACAGTCATTGAACAATGAGCTGGCCAGGCGGGCAATTAAGGGCCAATGTGTCACGGTGGTTACCCAGGTGTTGGTGGACCCGGAAGATCCTGGATTTCAAAACCCGGCCAAGCCCGTAGGAGAGTTCTTTGGAGAGGATCAGTTGGCAGATATCCGCCGGGATTATCCCGACTGGAGCCTGCTTCAAGATGCGGGACGCGGATTTCGCCGGGTGGTTCCCTCGCCCGAACCGCGAGAGGTGGTGGAAACACCGGCAATCGAGACACTTCTGTCAAGTGGCTATCATGTGGTAGCGGTTGGCGGCGGCGGAATACCGGTGGTGCGAACAAAAGATGGATTAGAGGGCGTCGATGCAGTTATCGACAAAGACCTGGCATCTGCCATGCTGGCCAGCCAGCTCGGTGTCCGCATGCTGATCATATCCACAGCGGTTGAGCGCGTGGCGCTTCATTTCGGAAAACCGGAACAACAATTCATCGATAAAATGAGCGTTGATGATGCGCAGCGCTACATCGCAAAAGGACATTTTGCCCCGGGCAGTATGCTTCCCAAAATTCAGGCGGCCCTGCGCTTTTTGCAGGCTGGCGGGCAGAAAGTCATCATCACTGCCCCTGAGTTTGTCAAAGAAGCGGTGGTGAGCGGAAAGGGCACCCACATTATCCCATAAACGCTCAATCTTTTTTTAAAATTTATTGATTAAGGAATAAACGACCATGGATACTAGAAAAATCAAATCGATCATTAACAAACTCGCACAACTCAACTGCCAGGATATGTACCTGAAAGATTTTCTATTGACCTGGGAAAAGACCGATGACGAGGTACAGGCGACTTTTCTCGTGGCCGAAATTCTACGTGGGCTCCGTCAAAAGAATATCTCAAGCAGGGTATTTGACAGCGGTTTGGGTATTTCTCTGTTCCGCGATCAATCCACCCGCACCCGGTTCAGTTTTGCCAGTGCCTGTAATCTCTTAGGCCTGGCAGTACAGGATCTGGATGAAGGCAAGTCCCAGATTGCTCACGGGGAAACGGTGCGTGAAACCGCAAATATGATCTCTTTTATGGCAGAGGTGATCGGCATCAGGGATGACATGTATATCGGAAAGGGAAACACCTATATGCGGGAGGTAGCCCAGGCAGTCAATGAAGGTTTTCAGGAAAAAGTATTGGAGCAACGGCCCACCCTGGTCAATCTGCAATGCGATATCGATCATCCGACTCAAACCCTGGCGGATATGCTCCATCTCATCAATTATTTTGAGGGTGTGGAGAATCTCAAGGGTAAAAAACTGGCCATGACCTGGGCTTACAGCCCCTCCTATGGCAAGCCACTTTCCGTGCCCCAGGGCGTTATCGGTCTGATGACCCGTTTTGGCATGGATGTCGTCCTTGCCCATCCCGAAGGGTACGGGGTGATGCCCGAGGTGGAAGCCGTTGCAAGTGCAAATGCAGACAGACGGGGTGGAAGTTTTCTCAAGACCAACTCCATGGCGGAAGCATTTGAAGGTGCGCATATCGTTTATCCGAAGAGCTGGGCACCTTTTGCAGCCATGGAAAAACGCACCAGGCTCTTTGGAAATGGCGATTTGGACGGCATTAAAGCCTTGGAAAAAGAACTGCTGTCACAGAATGCCCAGCACAAGAATTGGCAGTGCACGGAAAAGTTAATGGCGACAACTCACGAAAGCAGCGCTCTGTACATGCACTGCCTGCCGGCTGATATCACGGGCGTGAGCTGTGATTTGGGCGAAGTGGCGGCCAGTGTGTTTGATCGATATCGCGTCCCCATGTACATGGAGGCATCCTATAAACCATATATCATCGCATCAATGATTTTATTGAGTAAAGTGGAGCGCCCCGCTGACATTTTAAGCCGGTTGCTGGCTTCCGGTGCTGCAAGAATCCACAATTAGGTTATTTGAAACGGAGAGAAAGATGATTGCTTTTTTATTGAATGGTGAGAAGACGGAATTTACAGGAGATGAGAAAACTTCTCTTCTCACATTTCTTCGAGAAGATCAGGGAATCACTTCCGTTAAAGATGGGTGCTCCGGCCAGGCAGCCTGCGGCGCCTGCTTGATCGAAATCGAAGGAAAACCGGCGCTTGCATGTTCCACCAAAATGAAACGGGTCGCCGGAAAAAAAGTGGTGACCATTGAGGGTTTCCCGGAGAAAGTCAGGCATACCCTGGCCAGGGCATTCGTGTCCAAAGGTGCCGTACAATGTGGTTATTGTACCCCTGGGATATTGTCCCGTGCTAAAATTCTTTTGGAACAAAACCCCAATCCGACTAGAGATGAGGTCGTAACATCCCTAAAGGCCAATGTCTGTCGCTGCACCGGTTATGTAAAGATTGTCGATGCCGTTTTGCTGGCCGCCAAAGCGCTGCGGGAAAACCAGGAAATCGACTGGGAAGAAAAAACCGGTATTGGGCTCTCCTTCCCCAAGGTTGAGGGATATGAAAAGGCGCTTGGCATCAGCCCATTTGTCAACGACATGAAGATCGAAGGCATGCTCTACGGCGCGTTGAAATTCAGCGACCACCCCCGGGCAAAGGTTTTAGGCATCGAAGTGGCAGAGGCAGAGAAGCTGCCCGGAGTAATCAGAGTCTTTACCTACAAAGATATACCGGGTGAGCGGCACCAGGGAGTTTTGGTAAAGGACTGGCCGATGCTGGTTGCCGAAGGCGAGGAAACACGCTGCATCGGGGATGTGCTGGCAGGTGTCGTTGCCGAAACAGAGAAAATTGCTCGACAAGGAGTCGATCGGCTGCGCGTGAATTACGAAAAACTTGATCCCTTAACCGAAATGACCGCAGCTTCGAACAGTCCTGTGAAGATTCACCAAACCGGCAATCTGCTCAAAGAGACCGTCATCTCAAGAGGTGAATCGGTGGACAGCGTTTTCGCCGATTCTGCTTATGTGGTAGAAGGTGTTTTTGAAACTCCTTTTGTGGAACATGCCTTCCTGGAAACAGAAGCCAGCATCGCGCTGCCGGGAACGCATGACGGAATCATTGTATATTCCCAGAGTCAGGGAATATTTAAGGATCGCGCGCAAATCGCATCATTGCTGAATCTTCCGGAAGAAAAAGTCAAAGTCATTCAGGTATCGGCCGGCGGCGGATTCGGGGGCAAAGAGGATCTGACCGTTCAACATCACGCCGCGCTTTACAGCATGGCACTGGAGCGCCCCGTAAAGGTTCACCTCAACCGCGCCGAATCCATTCGGATGCATCCCAAGCGACACCGCATGCGGATGGCCTACAAATTGGCCTGCGATGCTAAGGGATATCTTACGGCGCTGAGGGCACGAATCATTGGAGACACCGGTGCCTATGCATCGGTGGGCGGGGAGGTCGTGGCCCGAACCGGCACCCATGCAGCGGCGGCATACCATGTTCCCAATGTTGATGTCATTTCCAGAGCCTATTACACCAACAATCCACCGGCGGGGGCGTTTCGCGGATTTGGTGTCAATCAAGCCACCTTCGCCATGGAAAGTCTGGTCGACGAACTCTGTATTAAGGGTGGCTTTGATCGATGGCAGTTTCGTTACAATAATGCGTTGGACACCGGCAAAATGACGACGACCGGTCAGGTGCTGGGCGAAGGCATCGGCTTGCGTCGCTGTCTGGAAGCCCTGAAGGATGCATTCAGACAGGCCGAGTATGCGGGTATCGCATGTGCCATTAAAAATTGCGGCATCGGCAACGGCAAAGAAGAAATCAGCGATACGAAACTGAAAGTGCTGGCGCCCGATCATATCGCGCTCTACCACGGATGGACCGAAATGGGCCAGGGCATTCACACCGTGGCGCGACAGATTCTATGCGAAACGCTTGGATTGGACGCTGCGGTGACCGTCGACGTCATCTCCTGCACCGAGGAAGAAACCATGGGGGGAGTTACCACCGCCAGCCGAGCTACTATTTTATTGGGCAATTCCATCATCGCCGCGGCTCAAAAGCTCAAATCCGATCTTGAAGCCAGCACCTTGTCGGATTTGGTCGGCAACGAATATCTTTCCCGCTATGCGGTGGATTGGACCACAAGCCATGATGTGGATGGCGATATCATCAGTCACTTCTCATACGGCTTCGCGGCCCACCTCGCGATACTCGATAAAAATGGCAAGCTGCAGGCGATCCATGCAGCTCATGATGGTGGCCGGATCATTAACCCTGCGTTATTCGAAGGCCAGATTGAAGGCGGCGTGGTCATGGGGATGGGATATGCACTGAGCGAAAAGCTTCCCTTAAAAGAAGGTCGCCTCACCTCTGAACGAATGTCAAAACTGGGTCTTCCCAAGGCAAATGATGTTCCTGATATCAAGGTGATCGGCGTTGAGTGTCTTGATCCAATGGGACCCTTTGGTGCCAAAGGGGTTGGTGAGATCGGAACCATCCCGACAGCGCCGGCCATAGCCAATGCCTTTTGCTGTTTTGATGGTAAGCGGCGCTACAAGTTGCCACTGGAGCCCGTATCCGGTTCTAAAAGGATAACATGACCAACTGCGAAAGGATGGTTTTATGACATTGTATTTGAAAAACGCCACATTTATGAATTGGCAAAGTCTGGAAATAACCAAGGCGGATCTGGCGATAGAGGAGAACTCACCGGGCGGTCTTTCTTTTCTAACGTCCACACCGGCGCCGGAAACCATCGGAGCTCAAGACCGTATACTGGATTGCACGGGCAAGTGGGTCACCAAATCTTTTGGTTGCGGCCACCATCATATTTACTCAACGCTGGCAAGGGGAATGCCCGCGCCGCGAAAGACGCCGAAAAATTTTCCGGAAATCCTGGAGTATGTCTGGTGGCATCTGGACAAACGCCTGGATCTGGACATGATCAAAGCCAGCGCCCTTGCCTCGGCCATTTACTGTGCGAAGAACGGCGTGACCTTTGTGATCGACCATCATGCATCACCTTTCGCCATTCGGGGATCGCTTGCAACCATTGCGGGTGCCTTCGATCGGGTGGGAATCTCGCATATGCTGTGCTACGAGATCTCCGATCGTGATGGAGAAGGTCCCCGGGAGGAGGGGCTGTCTGAAACCGATGCCTTTCTTGCCGCCGGACATCAGGGTCATGTGGGCCTGCACGCTTCATTTACCGTTGGTGACAAATTGTTAAAAAAGGCGATTGCGCTTTCGAAAAAGCATGATACCGGCCTTCACATGCACGTCGCCGAAGACAGGGCCGATCAGGATGCGGCTTTGGCCAGGTATGGTAAACGGGTGGTGGAACGTCTGGAGGATGCCGGAGCCCTTGAACTGAAAAAGTCCATTTTTTCCCATTGCATCCACCTATCAGACAGAGAGAAAGACCTTCTCAGAAAATCCGGTATCTGGGTCGCCCAGAACGTGGAAAGTAACCAAAATAACAATGTCGGCCTGACAGGGTATGCCGCCCTTGCGCAGAATGTCCTGCTGGGCACCGATGGCATGCACAGTGATATGTTGCGTAGCGCCAAAGCGGCATTTCTGGTGGGCCAGGCAACAGAAGGCATCGGTTTTGACGGCATTTATCATCGTTTCCGAAATATTCACCGCTACATTCAGGAATTTGGAGCGCAAGGAGATGCAGACAATAACCTGGTGATACTAGACTACGACAGTCCCACCGAATTGACACCTGATAATTTTTTTGGCCATTTTGTCTATGGCCTTGAAGCGCGGCATGTAGAGACGGTAATCTGTAAAGGAAAAGTGATCGTAGAAAACCGCCGCGTGGTCAATGTGGATGAAGGTGAGGTCATGGCTTATGCCAGAGAAATGGGTAAAAAGCTCTGGCAAAAGATGTAGAAGCGATCTCAAATATGCATCTAACGCCCAATAGCTGCGTTGTGAGCCTCCTTAAAATAGATGCTCATCCCTCCTCAAGCGGGACTGCGCTTTTGCGTCAGCTCACGCTTTGCTCTTGGAGGTGATTTACTATTTTTAAGATAGCTCCTAGCAAAAAAATTGAGGCTGATTCAAGGAACCATCAATTGGCAACGAATTCCGCTGTCGAAAAGGAGTGGAAGTAATGCGCAGCGACAAATTTTGGTGTTGCGACATCGAAACCATGCTGAAGTGGATTCTAGAAGAAGAAAAGCAAGGCCAGATCTTTGGTATTCATAAATCACTATTTTTTATTCCGCAACCATCAGATCCTTTTCGGATGCAGCGCTACGGTCAGCTACTGGAAACGCCTCTGGGTGTTGCGGCAGGCCCGCACACCCAACTGTCTCAGAATCTGATCTGCGCCTGGTTGACCGGTGCGCGTTACCTGGAGCTAAAAACAGTCCAGGTGCTGGACGAATTGGAGGTCACCAAACCCTGCATCGATATGACCGACGAAGGCTACAATTGTGAGTGGTCCCAGGAGCTCAAGCTGGATCAGTCCTTTAATGAATACCTGAATACCTGGATCATATTGCACATCCTTAAAGACAAGTTCGGATGGGGCACACCGGAGCAAAGGGGATTCGTTTGCAATATGAGTGTCGGCTACAATCTGGAAGGCATCCTGAGTCCCGGCGTGCAACGATTTTTAGGTCACATGGCGGACTGCTCGCAGGAAAAGGCAGAAAAAATTGAGCGCCTGGCAGGTTTTTATCCTCGGGTAAAAGATCTTAATATCCCGGACACGATTTCCGACAACATTACCATTTCAACCATGCATGGCTGCCCTCCGGATGAAATTGAGAAAATCGGACGCTACTTTGTTGAGGAACGCAGGCTCAATACCACCATTAAACTCAATCCCACCCTTTTGGGACCCGAGCGCCTGCGCAATATCCTCAACAACCAACTGGGTTTTGAAACTCAGGTGCCGGATCTCGCATTCGAGCACGATTTGAAGTACCCCGACGGAGTGGATTTGATCCGGTCCTTGATAAAGAGCGCCCAGAAAACCGGCGTTACATTTAACATCAAACTAACCAATACATTAGAGACCAGCAATTGCGACCAGAATTTACCGAAAAATGAACAAATGGTTTACATGAGCGGTCGGGCATTACATCCCATCAGCATCAACCTGGCAGCCCATCTGCAGGAAGCGTTCGAGGGGGCTCTGGATATCTCATTTAGTGCGGGAACGGATTGTTTCAACTTCGCCGATGTCATTGCTTGCAATCTGAAACCGGTGACCGTTTGCTCGGATATTTTAAAACCCGGTGGTTATGGCCGATTGTCTCAATACCTTGAAGAGCTGAAAAAAGCCATGCATGACAGCGGCACGGAGACCATCGAAGCGTTTGTTATGGTTCGAAGCCAAAAAACCGGCGACCCCATACAGGCGGGCCTGAGGAATCTGAAAATCTATGCCGATCGGGTGGTTGAAGATGACGCTTACAAGAAAATCCGCTTTCCCTTCGATAACATCAAAACCGCTAGAAAACTTCATACTTTTGATTGTATCGAGGCGCCATGCATGACCACCTGTCCGGTCAGCCAAAACATTCCCGGATATATGTATTACACGGCACAAGGAGACTACGCCAAAGCCCACCAGGTGATATTGGAAACGAACCCGTTCCCCAATATCCAGGGCATGGTGTGCGATCATTTGTGTCAAACCAAGTGCACGAGAATCAATTACGATAACCCCCTGCTCATCAGAGAAATCAAACGGTTTGTGGCACAAAAGAATGAAGGCGGCACCGGTTTAGAACCGGCGCCTTCAAACGGAGTCAAGGTCGGCATTATCGGTGCGGGCCCTTCAGGGTTAGCCTGCGCTCATTTTCTGGCATTGAATGGTTTTGAAGTCCATGTATACGAAAGCAAGGCGTTTGCAGGGGGGTGGGCGTCGGACGCCATCCCGGCTTTCAGGCTGGATGAAGCCAGCATCAGAAAGGATATCGATGCGATTATCGCGCTCGGTGTCGATATCCATTACAATACGCCAGTTGACCGTACCTTATTTGAACAGCTGCGAAGCGAGTTGGATTACATCTACATTGCCGTCGGCGCCCAGGTGGGAACTGAGCTGGGCGTTCCCGGTGAAGATGCCGAAGGTGTTTTTGATCAGTTGCGGTTTTTGAGTGCCGTTCGCCGCGGCCAGCGACCGGATCTGGGTAAAAAGGTGGCGGTCATCGGCGGTGGAAATTCGGCAGTAGATGCGGCCCGAACCGCCAAGCGGCTTGTTGGGGAAGATGGGACGGTCAGTGTCATCTATC
>Ga0209536_100012378_pt1 | contig 12408 bp, 13 predicted proteins | sample DeeMarSeWOR28_12_FD_187461 | JGI IMG/M metagenome (GOLD analysis project Ga0209536, IMG submission 187461) | Marine sediment microbial communities from White Oak River estuary, North Carolina - WOR-2-8_12 (SPAdes) (version 2) | ecosystem: Environmental > Aquatic > Marine > Intertidal zone >...
GCTGCGCTTTACTTCGGTCGACAAACGCCCCGGTCCGCCCCGACCATCGCGAACGGCACCGCGGGCGGGCCGCGAGGATGGCCTTTTCGAGGAAGTATCGTCGCTCTCGCACATCCCTGTGCTTCGCGACATTCATCCGTCCATGGATATCAGCGCTGCGACAAATTCGCTGGGAGCGAATTTGGACGCGCATGCGCGCCCGAAGGGCCAGCGACAGGACGTCGCTGGTCAACCATGACGAGAAAAGGTATCGGAGCGGCCCGTCTTTAGGAAAAAGTGGGGGAGCGTTTCGAGGACCAGTTTCTACTGATTTGCTTCTTCGGCGAGGGCGGCGGCGATGCCGTCAGCGGCGTCGGCGTATTTCGGGAGTACGCCCAGGACCTCGCGCATCTTCTTCGTGTCGACGACGCGGGATTCCCTGAGGAACGACAGCCGCATCGGCGAAAAAGTCTTCTTTGCTTCAGCCAGGCTGATCGTCGGGGGTGGCGGCAGCCCTGCCTGGCGCGCAACCTCGTTCGTGAACCAGGTGCCCGAACGATGGTCGCCGTCGCCGACGTTGTAGATGCCGTCAGGAACGCCCGGCGCCAGGGCCGCAATGCAGCAGGTAGCGAGATCGTCCACGTGAATTCGGTTGCCCGGGTTCGCGTCTTTTTCCTCGAGCACCGGCATCCCTGAGCGGATGCTGTCCGTGCCCAGGCGCCCCGGTCCGTAGATACCCGGGACGCGCAGCACGACCGCCGTTGTTTGCCGGCCGGTGCACCACTCCGCCAGCATCCGCTCGGCGGCGAGCCGCCGCTCTGCCCGGGCGGACTCAGGACGTGCTTCGCTGGTCTCGTCTACTCGCTCGCCGTCGCGGTTGCCGTAGACGCCCGTCGTGCTGAGATAAACGAGCCTGGCCGGCGCGTGCGGCAGCATCGCGAGGAATCGGCCCAGCCTCGGATCGCCCGGCTGATCGGGGGCCGGCGGCGCCGAGTAAATGACCGCGTATTCTTCCGGCAGCTCCAGCTGCAGCCGCTCGTCGTGATCGAGATCGAGTCGCTCGTCGCCGGGCCGCGAACGCCCGAGCGCAACGGCATCCGGCAGCCGCCGCAGAACGCGGGCGCCCGTGTACCCGGCGCCAACGAACAGCGTGATCACTTGCCGACCGTCTTGAGATGCGGAATCGCCGTCTTCGGTGTTTCGGCGACGAGACCCAGGCCTTCACGGAAGGCGTCCGCCGCGGCGTCGCCTTCGCCGAGCCTGTTCAGGAGCTGGCCGTATTCCTGGTAGGCCTCTGGCGTCGGCCGCAGGGAGATGACGGTCTCGAGATAGCTGCGTGCCTTGCCCCACAGCTCGTTACGCAGGCAAAGCCGGGCGGCAGTCAGCAGCAGGTCGGGGTCTTCCGGGTGGCTTGCGAGCCAGCCCTCGGCACGCTTGAGCTGCTTCGAAGCGTCGGGTCCCTCGACGAGACCGAACAGGCGCGCGAGCGGCCCGCGCCATTCCTTTTTCAGCGCCGCGGCCAGTTCCTTCTCGGCCTGTTCATGCCTGCCGTTCCTGATCAGCGCCGAGAAATAGGCTTCGAGCAGGTCGAGTTCGGTACGCAGGTTTCTCGGTACATTCTTCCAGGCCGCCTGCACCGCGTCGCCATCCTGCGCGCGGTCGAGGTGCTCGCGGTGCACGCGGACCGACCACTTGCGGATCGTATCGGCCGTAATCCGTCCCTGGGCCTTCAGCCGCGGCAGCAGCTTGTCCAGGTTGTCCCAGTCTTCGAGCTGGTAATAGAGCTGGCCAAGCAGGCCGAGCGCGTAGCTGTGATCCCGCGAGTTCTCTTCGATCCGTCGCAGCGTCGCGAGGGCCTGTTCGTACTGTTCGCGGTCGAGCTGTAGCTCGGCCTGTGTCAACAACACCGCATTCGTCGCCGCGGGTGTGTGTTCGTAGGCCAGCTTGAGCCACTCGTCCCGGCGCTGGTCGTTGCCCTGCAGGTGTGCGGCACGCGCCGCCTGCAGGTAATTGAAAAGCGGCGCATCGCTGGTGCCGGCGCCTCTCGCCAGCAGCTTCTCGCCGCGAGCGAAATTGCCTTCCGCCACTTCTATCATGCCGCGCATCAGTTTCTGGCCGGCGCGACCCGCACGGTAGCGGCCGGCCGCTTCGCCGATCAGCCTGGGTGCAATAATGAGCTTCCGTATCGCCCAGGCGGCGACGACGATCACGATGGCGATGCCGGCCAGCACGGGCACGGACATCTCCACGAGATAGCCGCGGAAATTGATTGCCACGTAGCCGGGGTCCTGCAGCAGGAAGTGTGCCGCGAATGCGAATACGAGAGTCGCAATGACGACGATGATGCTGAACTTCATTGCGCGGTCTCGGATAGCACCCGGAACTGGCGGATAAGCCGCAACGACTCGGAGATATCGGGCGCCGTCACGGCGACCATGCTGTCGCGTATCTCGGCTATCGTGTCCTGCGCGCTTGCGACCTGTGCGCTGCCGCTGTCGAAATACTGTGTGAGCAGGGCATCGGCGTCCTCGAGGCTTTGCTCGAAGATAGCCTGCTCGCCACGCAACAGCGCCAGCCTCGCAGCCTGCAGCTGCAGGGCGAGATTGCTGCGGATCAGACTTGCAGCATCGGGCGTGAGCAACGCCCGCGTCTCTTCGTCAGGCGGTGTGACCTTGACGAGGCCCGACATGGCTTCCTTGACCGAGGCCCAGGCGCGACCGGCGGCACCCGCTTCCGCATCCGCGTCACCTTCCGTCTCGCGCGCGGCACTGCCTGCCGGGCGTAACGGCAGCGAGTCCACGACCCGGGCGAGGCTCGCCAGCGTCAGCGTAGCACCCTGCAGGTCGGGCTTTTCCATCGCCTCCAGCGCGGCGAGCTCATCGGAAAGCGCGCGCCTGACGTCGGTCAGCGCCGGGTTGGCCATCTGTACGACACGCTCGTCAGCCATCTCCAGCGCCAGCATCGCGAGCTGCGGATTGTTGCCGAGCTGCAGCTGTGCATTGGCGATCTGCATGTAGTACTCCGCTTCCGCCAGCAGCCAGGTGTCCCGGGCGCCTGCGGAAGCTCCCTGCATTGCGGCGACGGAATTCTCCAGGTTCGACATGCGACCGGGAAGCGAATCCAGGAGTTCGGCACGCTGCTCGAACTCGTCCTGCAGGCCGGCAATACGCGAATCCAGCGCTTCATCGCTCGATACGAGGTCCTCGAGGCTGTCGTCCAGGCTGGACAGGGACTCGCGCGACTCGTCGACACGCCCGGCCAGGCGTTCGAGCGACTGGCTGCTCTGTGCCTCTACAGCCCGGGTCCGGCGGTCCTCGACGATCATGTAACCGACGGCCGCGAGCGTCAGCAGTGACAGGAACAGCGCCAGCCAGGCGACCGGCGATGTGGCGCGAGCGGGTTTGGCGGCAGGCACTGCCTGCTGCCGGGGTTCGGGTTCCTCGGCAGGTTCGTTGCCGGCTTCAGCCCGGGTTTCCCGTTCGTCCGCCTCGGGAATATCCGCCTGCGGCTCTTCGCCGGCGGCTTCGGTCGACACGGGCTCCTCGGTCCCGGCGTTCGCCGTTTCCTTGTCTTTTGTTTCTTCGCTCATGAGTCCTGTCCGGAACTGTGAGGCGCGAGGGCCGCGATTGCGCGCACGATCTCGTCTGCGCCCGGTCCGTCCGCAAGTGTCACCGGACAGCCGGGCAGGCGGTCTGTAACCTCTTTTATCACACGAGCCGCCGGCGTAACCAGTCGCGTTTTTGCTAATGCCCCATGGCAGGATTCGGGCAGCAACGCCAGCAAATTGCGAAACGACTCCACGCTCATGACGACGGCCACGTCGATTTCCCCCATGCTGAGTTTTCCGGCGATGTCCTCGATCGCCGCCTGCGAGTAGCCGGGCGCACGGCGAGTGTAGACCTCCAGGTAGTCGACGTGGGCGCCACGCTCGCGCAGCGTCGTCGCCAGCAGTTCGCGCCCGCCGTTACCGCGAATGATGCGGATGGTCTTGCCGCTTACGTCCGTCAGCGCCGGCTCTGCGAGCAGGCTCTCGCTGTCGAAACCGCTCGCCGGGCGGATGTCGACGACCCGCGCCGCCGCCTCGATTGCGGACGCGGTTGCCGGCCCGACGGCGGCAATGGCACCGCTGCGCGTCCAGGCGAGTCCGTGCTCGACCGCGTTGCGGCTTACGAAGATCACGATATCCGGCTCCGACAGGCCGGCGAGATCGGATGCCACGTCCTGCGGACTGCGGGGTGCGATCTCGATGACCGGAAATATGATGCTGCGGCCTCCCGCCGCCTCTATGGCCGAGATGAGTTCCCCGGATTGCCCGGCAGGCCGGGTGACCAGTACGCCGACGCCCGCGAGAAGGGCGTCAGCCATCCGTTGCGGCCGCCTGTTCGAGCAGTTCGCCCGCGCCCTGTTCCAGCAGCGACGCTGCCAGCTGCCTGCCGATTTCCTCGGCATCGCCGGCCGGGCCGTCGAGCGAGTCCTTCAGTGAGCGGCTGCCGTCCGGCAGGGCCACGAGTGCCGTCAGTCGCAGCCTGTCATCGACGATGGTCGCGTAGGTTGCGACCGGTGACTGGCAGTTCGCCTGCAGCGTCAATGCGACAGCGCGTTCGGCCGCCGTCGTCCGGGCAGTCTCGGCATGCTCGAGCTTTGACAGGACTTCCCGAAGATCCGCGCGATCCGCCAGGCATTCGATGCCGATGACACCCTGCGCGGCGGCCGGCAGCATCTGCTCGGTCGCAAACTGCTGGCGGATGTGTTGCTGCAGGCCGAGACGCTCGAGCCCGGCGGCGGCAAGAATGATGGCGTCGTAATCGCCCGCTTCGAGTTTCGCAAGCCGCGTATTCACATTGCCGCGCAGCGGTTCGATGACGAGGTCAGGCCGCATCATCCGTAGCTGGGCCTGGCGCCTGAGGCTCGAACTGCCGACGCGCGCGGCTCGCGGTAATGCGTCGAGCGAGTCGTAGTGACTGGAGACGAATGCATCCGCGTGGTTGGCACGGTCGAGCACGGCGGCCACGCAGAACCCGTCCGGCATCTCGGCCGGCACGTCCTTCATCGAGTGCACGGCGATGTCGGCATCGCCCTGCTGCATCGCGACTTCGAGTTCCTTGATAAACAGGCCTTTGCCGCCGATCTTCTGCAGGCTGCGGTCGAGGATCTCGTCGCCACGCGTGGACAGCGGCACGAGTTCCACGGAGTCGACTTCGTCGAGCGCCTGCAGCCGCTCCGCGACGTGTTCAGCTTGCCAGAGGGCGAGTGCACTCTTGCGTGTGGCGATTCGGATCAACAATGGTCTTCAACCTCCTTTAAGGCGCCGGCGGACGTCCGCGAGGTGCCGACGGCTGATTATCAACTCGTTACGCGCTTCTTGCGAGCCGCCGTCGCGCAGCACGACGTGGTATTTGCCATCCACTGTCTTCGCGAGCCGCTCGATCTTGTCCACGGCCACGACGGCGCCACGGTGAATACGCACGAACTCATCGCCGAACTCTTCCTCCAGCGATTTCAGCGAATCGTCGATGAGGTCCTGGCCGTCGGTGTGGTGCACGCAGACATATTTCTGGTCGGCCTGGAAGTAATAAACGTCCTCGAGCGGGATGAGTTTGAGCTGGCCGTGCGACGTCGAACAGACATGCTTTCTGCGCGATTCCATCCTGGAGTCCGCCGCGACCTCGGCAAGCGTAGCCGCCGCGAGCCTCGCCGCCTGTTCCAGTGCGCTCGCAAGGCGTTCGCGCCTGACCGGCTTCAGCACGTAACCGATGGCGCGCGCATCGAAGGCATCGATCGCGTACTCATCGTAGGCGGTGGCAAAAACGATGGCGGGCGGCGACTCCAGCTTGTTCAGGTGGTGCGCTGCCTCGATGCCATCGAGCCCGGGCATGCGAATATCCAGCAACACGATGTCCGGATTCGTTTCGGCCGCCAGCCGGACGGCCTCCTCGCCGTTGCCGGCCTCGCCGACCACGTCGTAATCGTCGAAATCCTCCAGCAGCTGCCGAAGCCGGTCGCGCGCGGGCTTTTCGTCGTCAACGATCAGGACCTTCATCTGCGTTTCACGCTTCTCCCTCCTCGAGAGGGAATCGCAGGCTGACGGTAAACCGGTCGTTCTCGTCTGAGATCTCGACCGCGGCGCGATTGCCATAGGCGAGCTCGAATCGCTGCCGGATATTGTTCATCGCCATCCTGTTGCCGCGCTTCGAGCGCTCCGTGCCGGTCGCGACGGGGTTCGACATGGAGATCACCAGGTCCCTGCCGTCGCGTTCTCCCTTGACGGTTACTTCGCCGCCGTCGGGTAACAGCTCGATACCATGGTAGATCGCGTTTTCCAGGAGCGGCTGAATCGTGAGACTGGGAATCAGTGCGCGCATGGGCAGATCCCCGACGTCCCAGCGCACCCGCAATCGGTCGCCGAGCCGCAGCTTCTCGATGCGCTGGTAGATCGCCGCAGTCTCCAGCTCCTGTTTCAGGGAGGTACGGTTCTTCGAGCTGCCGAGATTGGCGCGCAGCAAGTCGGACAGGTCCTCGACCGCCTCTTCGGCCTGCCGGGGATCCGAGCGAGTGAGTGAGGCGATCGTGTTCATGCTGTTGAACAGGAAGTGCGGGCGTATGAGAGCCTGCAGGGCGCTGATCCGCGCCTGTGCCTCCAGGACGATGCTGCGGCGCCACTCGCTGGCAACGTACAGGTAGCGCATGCCGAGCGCGATGACGATGGCGCTCACCATGAATGTCCGGAACAGGAAACCCGCGTGCGAGTCGTGAATGATCACTGACTCTGCAAAGATGCGGGTCAGCTGGTATGCAATCTCGGCAAGCAACAGGCACATCGCCAGGAGCACGAGAAAGCCGAGCACGAAGGCACGCGTCTTGCCCGCTCCTTCGAGGCGGCTGCGCAGCACGCACATGAGCCCGCAGCCGAGCAGCGCCAGCCACAGCACGAACAGTGCGGTCTTGGAGAGTTCGAACAGGAAACGACCGGATTCGGTGGTGCCGGCCAGCGTCAGTGCGATGGCCACCAGCGCGGCAACGAGTACGACGACGAATACCGTGCCGGTTGCACAGAAATCAGGCAGGTAAGCCTGGGTTTCGGTCTCTGCAGAGTTGCTGGAACTACGGGCTGCAGCCAAGGCAGGCGCTCCTCACGAACTGAGTCCGGATTGTAGCGCCGGGTGCGGAGCTTTGCTCGACGAGCAGTCTTCCTACGAGCAGTGTTCCTGGATGGCTTCTTCAGCCTTGCGCCGCGCCTCGAGTATCTGCTCGTCATCGAGATACTTTCGTTCACCGGCTTCGCCTTCCCGGTACAGCCGGTGTGCCTGCAGGTAGGACTCGAGGCGGGCACGGCTCTCCTGGCATTTCGCGGCTCGCGCTTCCATTTCTGCACGCGCCTGCGCCTCGGCTTCACGCCGGCTTGTCCTCTCGCTGCGGGCTTCCTCCAGGGCCTCCATGTAGTCCTGGCGATGCTTGACCTGCGCGGTAACCGCGGCGCTGCTGGTACCGGAATACGAAATATCCATGCGTTTCTCGCCCGATTCGCCGGTCGGGCGGTCTACATAGTGGACGTTGCCTTGTTCATCGACGTACCTGTAGATCTCGCCGGCGAAAGCAGTGGTGGCCAGGGTCGCGGCAGAAATGACGAGTACGAGAATTTTGCGATTCATGGCTTACCTTCCGTGTAGAGACCACGCTCTTCAATGCATTGAACAATAAGCGCATTAAACCATGACAGCGGTATAACTGCCGTGATTGCGTTCACAGGCGAGGCGAGCACTGCGTCGCAGTTTTTACACGCGCAAAAAAAGCGGGCCGTGGGGCCCGCTAAGTCCTTGCTTCCAAGGGGGATATTGCTTTTTTCGTGGGGGATCGAGGGGCCCCGCGATTGCCGTTTATGGCAAATCGCGGGGCCCGTGTTATGTCCCTACTCGGCCGACGTGAATTCCGGGTAGGCCTCGAGGCCGCACTCGGAAAGATCCACACCCTCGTACTCCTCTTCCTCGGAGACGCGGATGCCGACGATCTTCTTGATCGCGAACCAGAATACGAAGCTCGTCACGAACACCCAGGCAAAGATCGAGACGATACCCATGAGCTGGGCGCCGAGTGTCGCGTCGGGATTCGTGAAGCAAACCGCGAGCAGGCCCCAGATGCCGACCGTGCCGTGCACCGAGATGGCGCCGACCGGATCGTCGATCTTGAGCTTATCGAGCAGCACGATCGAGCCGACGACGAGCAGGCCGCCGACGGCACCGATCGTCGTGGCGGCCAGTGGCGTCGGGGTCAGTGGTTCCGCGGTAATGGCCACGAGCCCGGCGAGCGCGCCGTTGAGCGCCATCGTGAGATCGGCCTTGCCGAACCACAGGCGCGACAGCAGGAGCGCAAACACGAGGCCGCCGGCGGCCGCCATGTTGGTGTTGACGAATACCAGCGCGACCGCGTTTGCCTCGCCGACGTTCGACACCATGAGCTCCGATCCGCCGTTGAAGCCGAACCAGCCGAGCCACAGGATCAGCGTGCCGAGCGCAGCAAGCGGCAGGTTGGCGCCAGGTATGGCGTTGACCTGCCCCTGTGGGCCGTACTTGCCTTTGCGTGCGCCGAGCAGCAGGACACCTGCCAGCGCCGCGGCGGCGCCACACATGTGCACGACACCGGAGCCCGCGAAATCCAGGAACCCGGCAGCGTCGAGCCAGCCCGCGCCCCATTTCCAGTAGCCTTGGACGGGATAGATGAAGCCCGTGAGGATCACCGCAAACAGGAAGAACGACCAGAGCTTCATGCGCTCCGCGACGGCACCGGAAACGATGGACATTGCGGTGGCGACGAACACGACCTGGAAGAAGAAGTCGGACAGGTTCGAGTAATACGCATCACCGGCAACCACCGTTGCCACGTCGTTGTCAGCCGAGCCCAGGAGGCCGCTGCCGAGCGTAGAGAGGCTTGAGAAGACACCGCCTTCGTAAGCGCCCGGGTACATGATCGAGTAGCCGCACAGCATGTACATGATGCAGGCAATCGAGTAGAGGCCGACGTTCTTGGTCAGGATCTCGGCCGTGTTCTTGGCGCGAACCAGGCCGGACTCCAGCATCGTGAAGCCCGCGGCCATCCACATGACCAGTGCCCCACAGACGAGAAAATAGAAAGTATCGAGCGCGTAGGCCAGCTCGGTGACCTGCGTCGCTATCTGCGTTACATCTTCCACGACAGATTCTCCTTATTTGTTATACGGCGGCCGCGCCGGTCTCGCCGGTGCGAATGCGAATGGCCTGCTCGAGGTCGGTGACGAAGATCTTGCCGTCACCGATCTTGCCGGTTCTTGCCGTGTTGGCGATGGCCTCGATGACCTGTTCGGCGATGTCGTCGTCGACGGCCAGTTCGATCTTGGCCTTCGGCAGGAAGTCGACGACGTATTCGGCGCCGCGGTAGAGCTCCGTGTGGCCGCGCTGGCGGCCGAAACCCTTGACCTCGGTCACGGTGATGCCCTGTATGCCGATGTCTGCGACGGCCTGCCGGACGTCGTCAAGCTTGAAGGGCTTGATGATCGCGGTGATCAGTTTCATGAGTAGATTCCCCTTGTGTGCAATTTGAGAAATCGCGGGACGGGCATACCCGTCCCGCGTATCGTGATCAGAGATCGAAGGATTTGCCGATCGTGAAGATGAGGGACTCGTCGCCATCATTCCCGACCAGGTCTTCGTTGGCGAGGATCAGCGCGATGCCGAAATCGATCTCGGCGATGGTCGTTCCGTAACCGAGTTCGAGGTAGTCGCCGTCGAAATCCTGCGACCAGGTACCGAAGGTTCCGTAGAACCCTTCGTGTTCGAAGGTCAGAGAGGCAAACGTATAGTCGAGCGTCGGTCCGGTGAAGTTGTCGTAACGGCCGATTGCGACGTCCAGTGACAGGGCGCTGAAAGCGCCACCGAGATTAATTTCCTGGTAGGTATCGTCGAAATCGCCAGTATAGAAATAGCCGGTGTAACCGACGCTAAGGCTGAAGTCGCCGATGTCGGCGCCGTAACCGAAGTAGCCGTCGACCTCGAGGCCGTCGCCGACGTCCGCGGCCCAGGTGCCGACGTAGAAGCCGCCGGATTCGTAATCAAGGCCGCCGTTCGCGGACGATACCTTCTGCAGTACGCCGCGGAAGTGATATTCGCTCGCCCAGCCGATATTCGCCGACGCCTGTGCATTGGCTGCCACGCTCGCAGTCATCAGGAAGGCGCCCAGGCCGATCTTGAATAGTGCTTTCATTATTTTGCTCCAGTAAAAGTTGCTTGGCCTGATTGGCCGCACGTCACCCTGTTAGGAGCAGAATTCGTGCCAGCTTGAGTTTTTCTTTTAAAAAACAGAGAGATAAATTGTGTGCACTGCAACACACGCACTGTTTTGGCGCACGCTTCGGGCCGCGATGCCCCGATTTGGTGAGCTGCGTGCGATTCGCGGGCTTTCGCAGGAATTCGGGGCTGGCCTTTTCGCCGGGGGTCAGGTATCAAACGGCTATGAACGACAATTCCATAGAAGGCCTGGCAAAGAAGCTGGCCGATTCATTACCCGGCGGCCTGCGCTCGATGCGCGACGACCTGGAGCAGAATTTCCGTAGGGTATTACGCGGCGGGCTCGAGAAACTGGACCTCGTAACACGCGAGGAGTTCGAAGTGCAGGAAGCGGTCCTCGCCCGCACGCGCGAAAAGCTCGAGGCGCTGGAGCAGAAGGTCGCCGAGCTGGAAGATTCGCCGGACTGACCTGTAGGAGCGGTTCCCGAACCGCGACGACGGCCAAGGAGGGCCAGTGAGTATCGCGATCCTAGCGAGCCGCGCACAGCTCGGCATCGAGGCGCCGCCCGTCACGATCGAGGTTTTTCTCTCCGGCGGGCTGCCGCGCTTCAACGTGGTCGGGATGCCCGAGACGGCCGTCAGGGAGAGCAGCGACCGCGTGCGCGGCGCCATCATCAATTCGGGGCTGCCGTTCCCCAGGGAGCGTATTACCGTTAGCCTTGCGCCCGCGGACATGCGCAAGACCGGCGGCCGTTTCGACCTCGCCATCGCACTCGGCATTCTGTGCGCCCAGAAGGCGATCCCGGCGCGTTCGCTCAATAACACCGAATTCCTGGGTGAGCTGTCGCTGAACGGTGATCTGCGTCCGGTGCCCGGTGTATTGCCCGCCGCGCTGAGGGCCGGTGAATCCGGCAATGCGGTCTTTGTGCCGCGGGACAATGCGGCCGAAGCAGCGCTTGCGCGATGCGTGGTTTACCCGGCAGGGACCCTGCTGGACGTCATCGCACACCTCAGGGGTGTGCAGCTCATCGAGCCGACGCCGGACGCCAGGCCCGAACCGGCCGAATCGGAAGGGCCCGACCTCGATGAAGTCCGCGGGCAATCGCAGGCCAGGCGGGCCCTGGAAATTGCGGCGGCGGGCGGCCACAACCTTTTGTTCATCGGGCCGCCGGGCACCGGCAAGAGCATGCTGGCACGCCGGCTACCCGGGATTCTGCCACCGATGACCGACAGCGAGGCGCTCGAGACGGCGGGCGTTGATTCCGTGCTGGGCTACCGGGTCGACCTTGCTCGCTGGCGGTTGCGCCCGTTCCGGGCGCCGCATCACACGGCGTCCGCACCCGCCGTGGTCGGTGGGGGCCCGGGGCCGCGGCCGGGCGAGATCTCCCGCGCACATAATGGCGTGCTGTTCCTCGATGAACTGCCCGAATTCAGTCGCCACGTCCTCGAGGTGCTGCGCGAACCGCTCGAGGCCGGCGTCATCACGATTTCGCGGGCCGCTCAGCAGGCGGATTTTCCGGCGCGCGTGCAGCTCGTTGCCGCGATGAATCCGTGTCCCTGTGGCTACCTGGGAGATACGCGCGGTAGCTGCCACTGCAGCAGGGATCGGGTGGCCGGCTACCGCAGCAAGATCTCGGGGCCATTGCTCGATCGCATCGACCTGCGTGTCGAAGTGGGCAGGCCGCCGGTGGATGCCTTGCGCGACAAAGGTGCGGGCGGGGAGTCTAGCCGCGTCGTCAGGCGGCGCGTTGTCGACGCACGCACGCGCGCGCTGGTACGCAGCGGCACATGCAATGCACAGCTGGAGGGCGAAAGGCTCGAAGCCGCCTGTGATATTGACAAAGAGGGACTGGCTCTGCTCGACGAGGCGGTCGAGCGACTTGCGTTGTCGGTACGCGCGTATCACCGCGTGCTGCGCGTGTCCCGAACGATAGCAGACCTTGCCGGCGCCGATCCGGTCAGCGTCGCGCACCTCGCCGAAGCATTGTCCCTCAGGGCGCTGGATCAGCGCCGCAACTAGCCGCTACTGCGACTCGGATACCATGTACTCGACGGCACTCGCGACTTCTTCGTCCGAGAGGTCGACGCGTCCGCCCTTGGCCGGCATGTAACCAGCCGAGCCCTGGAAGCCCTTGATGGCGTGATCCTTGAGTACGTCCATGCCCTGGGCGATGCG
>Ga0209536_100012379_pt1 | contig 12408 bp, 12 predicted proteins | sample DeeMarSeWOR28_12_FD_187461 | JGI IMG/M metagenome (GOLD analysis project Ga0209536, IMG submission 187461) | Marine sediment microbial communities from White Oak River estuary, North Carolina - WOR-2-8_12 (SPAdes) (version 2) | ecosystem: Environmental > Aquatic > Marine > Intertidal zone >...
TCAAGAGCTTATAAACAATTTTTCTGTCTGCAAAAAATATTTCGTTGGAAATATGGATATATTTTACTTTTTCATTCATTTAGGAATAGAAAAATTACAATCGGGTGGATTATTATCTTTTATCACCACTAACTACTGGCTAACAAAATCAAAAAAGACGGGGATAAAATATCTAAAACCTCACATAGCAAACGAATGTTTCGTATTACAACTTATCGATTTGTCAAGAATTTCTGTTTTTAAGAATGCTAAGGGCCAACATAATTGTATTTTTGTACTTCAAAAAAAGAACGAGAATGAAAAACAAAAAAAAATCGATAAAGTAATCGATATAATTCAAGTTAAACCAAATAACAGCCGATTTATTGAAAAATCAACTGAAAAGCTCTTTAAAGATATGCGAAATAACGAAGATTCATCACATTTGCTAAAATACCAATCCGCAGTGACAAATAAAGATTTATCCAAAATTAACTGCTGGAATTTAAGATATCCTCTTGATGTAAAGACTGTTGTTGAAAAGATTGAGAAGTTTTGCAAGTTTAAAGGGAATGTGTCTTATCTTTCTGATCTTTTTATTATAAGAAATGGTTTAATTCTAATTAAAGATGAAGTTTTCATATTAAAAGAGAATGAGAGCCTTAAAATTGTCGATTCGGACATGTTTATCAAGATTAACAATAATTTCGTAAAATTGAGTGATCAAGAGAAACAAAAATTAAAAAAAATGTACAAGAGCAAAGTCATCAAGCCATTCTCTTATAAAAAGAATGAATTTTCAGGGTATTTAATCTATCTTGATAAAAATGAATTTAAAAATCAAGAATTAAAAAAACGTAATGAGTTTATAGAAAAAAGATATCCTAATCTTACGGAATATTTAAACCAATATAGAGGAGAACTTCAAAATATACTTGGAAATGCCAAAGAAAACATCAATAACATTTTTTTCCCACGAAGAGGGAGCTTGATTACTCAGTTTGATATTGACCGTAAAAGGAAATTAGTTAATCTCGAATCTTACTATGATACGGAACCAAAGATATTTTTTAGTTATATTTCCAAATCAAACATCTTTGGATATGCCAAAGATTCGTATTATGCCACCTCTGATACCTACTTCTTATGGTTAAGGGAAGCGAAGAACGATATTGATTACTTATTTCTACTTGCTTATCTTAATTCAAAGATTGTGAATTTTCTATTTAAAGCAAAAAATATAACGATAAAGAGAAGCAAGACTAAATTGGAGGAGGAAATACCAATTCCCAATACTTCTTTATTTCAATCTCCATATCAGTTAGCAATAGTTGACTTAATTTTATATATTGCTTCAAATTTAACTCAAGATATAGTTTCAATCGATAAAGCCAAATTAAATAAATTAAAGGAAATAGATCCTAATATTTATTCCCAAATTCGTAATATAAAAAACCCCAAAAGGATAATAGATATTTGTTTGCTTAGATTATTTGATCTGGAAGAGGAAGATATAGATCTTTTGAGTGAGAAATATTATTAGACGAGATAATAAGTATTTATCCAAATGAGATTCCTCCTGAATTTGTTAACAAGCTTATATCATCCCACAAATAACTTGTATCAATCATTGTAGGAGAATTACAGCTATAACACTTTTCGCTTTCCTTAATGAATTTAATAAATTCTGGGAGTTGTAACACATCGCTAACAGAAATTTGTCGTAAATTAGCAAGGGGTTTATCAAGTTGAAGACAATTTTCAATATCTCCGTTATAATTTACAAACATGAACACCTTTTTTGTATGGCAGAGGTAGATTTTTTTACCTCCAATAAAATGGTTTAGATACATTTCTGAATTTAATATTTTCGAGCCACCCCTTTTAAAGTTTAAGATTCTCTCAAATGCTTTACTTATATCATGATCACTCGCAGAAAGTGAGCCTTTCTCATTTACATCACCATGTGAATAATGGCGAACACAATTTATCACATTAAAAGCTACTGGTACGTCTTTTTTATCCGATAAGAGTATCATTTCTTCTACGCGGTTTATATTATATTTACTAATAGAAAAGCTAAACTGAAGCGAAATCAGTGGATAATCAGCTTTAATTATTTCAATAGATTTCATTATTTTATCATACAATCCAAGTAAACCTCTAATCTGGTCATGTTCTTCCGCTATAGGAGAGTCTAGAGAAATAAGAATAAAATCTATATCATCTCCAAATTCATCGATTTTCTCGGGGAGGAACCATCCATTTGTCACTATCCCGACAATTGTAAATTTTAGTTCCCTTTTAACGAATTTTATGATTTCTGTAACATCTTTTCTAATAAGAGGTTCTCCCCCCCACAGAATAGTTACTACAAATCCTGCTTTTTTAGCTTCAAAATAAATCCGCTTGATTTCTTCAAATGTTAGTTCATCCTTTTTCGTATTATCTTTCCAAAGGCAAGTTTCACAATCGCAATTACATTTTAAAGTTGTTAGAAAGTGGAATATAAATGGGCTCCCATTTTTCTCCTTAGCATTTTTAGCAGCTAGTGCTAATTCAGCAATTTGCTGTTTTTTCTTTCTTTTTATTTTTCTCATTATCAACTCATGTTCCATACATATATCTGTTATAAAGGATTATTTATGATTAACGAAATTAGTGTTATTGTTCGAATGATTCTTAATGGATGAATTTCCTCAATTTGACGATGTAGGTAGTTTTCCTTTACCGGATTATATTGATCTTGACAAGTTCAAGCAATTTTATTGGGCAGGATATAAAGGAATTGTAAACAATGCAGATATTTTTGAGAATAGAGGAATTTATAATTTTTTCATCCATCCATTTCTCCAATCGTTTCAGTTAAAATTAAATGCTGGAGTAGAGATAATAAATTATCCTCAACATATGGACATGTATACCCAATTTTTAAAACCTATTGAAGATTATGAAGTAGAACCATCTCTGATTGATCCTAAAAAAGGATTTATTCCAGAACTTTTCATTTTAGAACATTTTGCTAAGGATTATTATGAAAGGACAGGAAATACGCTTAAAATAAAAGTTTGTATTACTGGACCCATAGAATTATACATAAAAAAGCATGGCTTTACAGTATATCCTGATTTAGTTTTCAATTTTGCGAAATCACTTAATCTCATACTGAAAAAATCAGTAAAGAACACTAAATATCTTCAAAATTCCATAATCTCGATAGATGAACCTTCATTTGGATATGTTGATATGTTTAATATTGAAGAAGATGCCTTGATTAAAGCATTTGATAAAACTGTAGAAGGAATAGATGGAACTGTACAAATCCACCTTCACACTTTAAAAAAGTACTTAATACCTATTCAGGCAAATAATATAGATGTACTCACTTGTGAATATGCCTCTGATCATTCTAATGTCATTCCAAAAAATGAGTTAGAAAGGCATGATAAATTCATACGAGTCGGGATCACGAGAACGAATATAAATAGTATAATGGCCGAAAAATTAGATTCAGGAATCTCACTCAATGAGCTTAAAACATTTGAAGGAACTATGAACTTAATAGATACAAGAGAGTTCATAGCAAAGAATCTACTTTTTGCTCTTGACCATTATCAAGACCGGCTTAAATTCGTAGGACCCGATTGTGGGCTTAAAGGATGGAATCCCCCACAAGTTGCCTACGAATTATTACGAAGAACTTATAATGTCATTAAGGAAGTAAAACTTAATTATTTTTAATTCATTGCATAAATCTCTTCTTGATTTTCTATTCTTTTTGAAAAAAAAATAGAAATTAATATACTTCTTATTAAAATATTAGACAAAAACCAATGCAATAAAATAAAAAATGATAATAGATCATTTAAGTCAAACTATTCAATTAAAAATCTGTTATTTTGGTCCCGCTCTTTCGGGAAAAACTACTACCTTGAAATCCTTATTTAAACATTTTGGAAAGGAAGATAGGGTATTAAGTATTGACAGCAGCATTCGAAGAACTCTATTCTTCGATTACGGTACTATTACTTTTGAAAATAAACAATGGCTCCTTAAACTCCACCTTTATTCCACAACTGGTCAAGATTTTTATATTATAACTAGGCCTGTAACTTTGAGCGCAATAGATGGAATTATTTTCGTTGCTGATTCTCAAAATTCTGCCTATTATAGAAATTTAACCTCATGGAATGAATTGTGTAATTATTTCGAAGAAGATTTTGAAAAAATCCCCAAAATTCTTGCATTTAACAAGCAAGATTTGGAAGATAAATTTATCACCTCTGAATTTCTAGAAAACATTAATAGCTTTAAGTACAACAACTTAAAAACCAGAGACACGGTTGCAATACACGGTGATGGGGTGGTAGAATCCTTTGAAGAATTATTAGAGCTGATACTTAAGAAAATATACAATTCAAAAATGATTACATTAGTCGAATAATAGATGTTACTCCAAAAATTGTTTTAATGCTAACTCCTTATTTTTAAAAATCGATACATTTTTTAAGGTAAAGCAACTAATGTCAATTAGAAGTTGACAATTTTTCAAAAAGGTGATATTTTTGTCTGACGAGTTTGATGATGATTATAATGAGTTTTTAGATCGTATAAAGAAATTTCTTAATATCGATTCAGATGTATTTGATGTAGATTTTTTATTTCTGCCCGCACCTAATTTTGATCCAAATAAGGATCCAAATGATGAGAATATAAAAGGATTTAAGGTCACTTATCATTTTGAGGAGGGGATGGACAAGCCAGAGATCAGGATTGAGGGCGATTTTGATGAGAAAAAACTTCAAGATTATTTTAAAAGATTTAACACTTCTAACTATCCACAGTTTAAACAATTAGGTCAATCAAGAAAAAAACAAGCCATTGATGTAGGAACTTTATCACTTCAACCCAATATAAGGCATAAAAAATCTAATCTTAAGGATCTCTATTATGAAATTAGTGTACATGAAGATTTGATTGATGTTATTTTAGAGGCGCCTGGAATTGAAAAGGGGCACATACTTTTGAGTTTAAATGAGGAAGGAAGAATACTTAAAGTATCATTAGAAATCAATTTTGTAAATATTGAAAAAGAAATAGAATTACCATTTAAGTCTACGATGGATGATTATGTATTAGATGTAAATAATGGAATCGTATCTATAATAATGAAAAAGAAGAAATAGTAGAGGATGTATTAAATATGAGCGAAATTTCAAGTGGTATTGAAGGGAAAGATAATAAGTTAAGAGTAAAGGATGCTTTTAAGGATGATTCTGGTTTAGGAAGAGTAAGAATCGATCCAGATGTTGTTAAAAAACTAAAATTTAAAACGGGTGATGCTATAGAAATATATCATCCAATTTCAAAATCTAAGACTGCAGCATTGTTATTTCCCGGTAAACAAGAAGATAGCGGGACTGGTATCATCAGAATTGATCCCTTTTTAAGACGTAATATAGATGCGACTATTGATGATTATGTTGAAATTCGTAAAATTAAAACTGCTTTAGCAGAAAAGGTTGTCTTTGCGAGCTTAACAGAATCAATTGTATTCCGTCCTAGACAGTTAAATTCATTATTAGAAAATAGAGTTGTTACTAAAGACGACATCTTGAGTTTTTATTCGTATAATAAGAAATACGATATGATCGTTATTGATTTCCAACCAAGGATTGATGCTGTAAGAATCCATCTTGGAACAGAGATTAAATTAAGCGAAAAAACTCATAAGGAACTAGTAGAAAGAGAAAAGATAAGAGTTAGTTATGAAGATATTGGTGGATTAGCAGATGAGATTCAGAGAATTCGTGAAATGATTGAATTACCTATGAAACATCCGGAACTATTTCTTCGAATCGGAATTGATCCGCCTAAAGGTGTGTTACTGCACGGACCTCCTGGAACGGGGAAAACATTATTAGCAAGAGCTGTAGCTTTTGAAACTGATGCTCATTTCATAACAATCAGCGGTCCGGAAATTATGAGCAAATTTTACGGACAAAGCGAACAAAATTTAAGAAATATTTTTGAAGAAGCTAAAAAGAACGCGCCTTCAATAATATTTATAGATGAATTAGATTCAATTGCTCCAAAAAGAGGAGAGGTAACTGGGGAAGTTGAAAGAAGAGTGGTAGCTCAGTTGCTTTCTCTACTCGATGGTTTGGAAGGAAGAGGCGAGATCATTGTGATCGGAGCAACAAATAGAGTTAACGACATCGATATTGCTCTCCGAAGACCGGGTAGATTTGATAAAGAAATCGAAATAGGAGTACCTGACACAGATGGGAGATATGAGATACTACAAATTCACACTCGAGGGATGCCGTTATTCGAGGATGTGGATTTAAGAACAATCGCAGAGCGAACTCACGGATTTGTAGGTGCTGATGTTGAAGCTTTAGCTAAAGAAGCAGCGATGCTAGCTATTAGAGAAATTCTACCAAAAATAGATTTAGACAAACCAATTCCTTTCGAAATATTGAATTCAATTAGAATCAGAATGGAAAATTTTACTTCAGCTTTAAATAATATCGAACCTTCAGCCTTAAGAGAAGTAGTTATTTCTCAACCAAAGGAGACTTGGGATGATGTGGGAGGATTAGAAGATGCTAAATTACAATTAAGAGAGATTATTGAGTGGCCTTTAAAGTACCCCGAATTATAAAGTCATTTGTCTTCAAAACCGCCAAGCGGAATCTTGCTCTATGGACCTCCAGGAACTGGAAAAACCTTGTTAGCAAAGGCATTAGCTCATGAAAGCGAAGTTAATTTTATCTCAGTAAAAGGTCCCGAATTTCTATCAAAATGGGTTGGTGAAAGTGAGAAGGCAGTTAGAGAAACTTTTAGGAAGGCGAGATCAGCTGCCCCTTGCATTATATTTTTCGATGAGATCGATGCAATCGCAGGAATGAGGGGTAGATCAGCGAGTTCAGAGGTGACAGATCAAGTGATTTCTCAACTTCTAACAGAAATGGATGGTTTAGAAGATTTAAAAGATGTGATTCTATTAGCTGCTACAAATAGGCCTGATATGCTCGATCCAGCTTTGCTAAGATCAGGACGATTTGGCAGACATATTGAAATTTCTATGCCCGATTTAGAAACCAGAAAGCAGATTTTCAAAGTTCATCTCAAGAATAAACCCCTAGCTAAAGATGTAAATTATGATAAACTTGCTGAAGCCTTAGAAAATTATACTGGTGCCGACATTCAAGCAATAAGCGAAGAAGCAACACTATTAACAATACGTAAAAACATTCCGATTGTTAACGAAAAGAAACTCGAATTGCAAAATTATAAAGGGCAATTAGAACAATTACAACAAGAAAAAGCACCTACAAAAGACATCAAGGAGTTAGAGGATAAAATTAAAAGCGTTCAATCCACACTCGTAAGTAAAATTGAGATAAAACAAGCAGAGTTCGAAGAAGCAATTGATAAAGTCATTAAAGGAGCAGACAGAGCTAAAAAAGTTCACGATCAATATTCAAAAGGATCAGAAGATATGTATAGGTAAATAAAGGATGTGAGGTCATAACAAAAATGGGAGAATATATTAGAAAAACACAATTTATTAGTTTAGATTCGTTATTAGAGATTTTAGGAAATCCCACTAGAAGATTGATATTATCGAAGCTCGCTAAAGTTCCACATTCAGCTTCAGATTTAGCAAAATCCTTAGGAATATCTCGACAAGCAATACATAGTCAATTAAATTTACTGATTGATAATAATATTGTTGAAGATATAGATCCTGAAGAAAAAAGGGGCGGCAAATTTCGTATTAAAAGTAATATATCCGTAAAAATTGATATCACTCCTGATTATTATGACATAAAGTATAGTGCAATTGATGTGCCAAATGAAGGTGACTCATTTAAGTTCAGAGATTTAGATTGTTCAATCGATTATTCAAAAATAAAAACTCCCGACAAAAAAATTAGGTTCCTTGGTGAAGAGATAAGAAATATTGAAAAAGACATGCTAAAAATAGAAAAAAAACGAAGCAACTTAATTAATCAGAAAGAATGCCTTATATTGGAATTAAAAAACATAATGAATAATCAATACAAACAAAAACTAGAAAAAATTTTGAAGGAAGGCGGCGTAGAAGAGAGGAATATAAATAAAAATCTTAATCTTAGTAAAGAAATCTTTTTTACAATGTTTTTTAATCCGGAGAGATATTTTAATAAGATTCGTATAGATGAGTTGTTAGATGATATGTTTTTCTCTAATATGGATCGCGATGAGAGAACTGAAAGATTTTTTAAAGTTAAGCCTCTCTTACAAGACTTATCTCAATTAATGAATTTTCTTCAAGAAGACGATGATGATTGGTTTTTCGACTTCTAACCCTCTCAATCATTAACACTCTCGTTTTTTATTAAAATTTTAATTATTAAATATAGGAGGAAATAAATGAATCTTAAAGATTTTAAGCTTAAAATGCCCGATATATTTAAAACTGTTAAAAAAGATGCGAGAAAAGTTTTAAGCCAAGATAAGAATTTTTCAGGTCGTGGTACCCATCGAGCAGGATTGAGTTTAGGGCTAGTTGATATGGGAATGTATCAAGGAGGATTCATAGGTGGAATGCATTTTCATCCTGGAACAGAAATCGTAATGAATAGAAGCCCATTAAGAATTATACTCGAAACTCAACCCTATGAAATTGTGTGGGCGTACACATATCATATCCTTCTGAACTTATATCTTAAATCGTTAGGTGTAATTGATGAATGGCAATGTAGAGAATTGACATTAAAAGTAAGTAAGGAGATTTTTAAAAAAGCAGATCATCCTACAATAATTATGGCAGAAAAAGGTATAGGAACCTTTATTTCTGATTTAAAAATAACATATATCCCTCCGGATCGAAGACCTGATGGGATGTTAATTGAATATATCACTGACTTCGATGAAGAAAGTGAAACCTATTTTTCTTAACTTTTCAATTTGATTTATTTAAGAGTTAAAATTAATTAATCTCCGTAATTAAAATTAATTAGAAAAGTTTTAATAAAATATTAGGGAGAATCAATATTACTGAAACTTCAGGAAAGGGCAAAGCAGTCCCAGATAAAGAAGAAGAGATCGAAAAAACTTTGGATGTAATTATCGATCAGTTAGTTTTAAATTGGCAATACAAGAATGTTAAGAAAAAATTAACTTACGACATTAAAAAATGTGTCGGTTGCAGTTTATGTAAGCTTGTATGTCCCGTTGACGCCATAGAACTTGGACCAATTCCAGAAATTGCCCAAAATATATTGGACGATTCAAATCCAAAACTTTTTATCGATCACGATAAATGTTGTTATTGCATGTTATGTGTCGTGGTTTGCCCGACCGACGCGTTCCACGAAAATATTGAGCCGGAAGGACAAATTGATATGGAAGAATTTCCTACGATCGAGAAATTCTATCAAATCGATTTTAATAAGTGTTCTGAAGATAAGGAAAACGAGATCTGCCAGTTATGTTTATCAGTAAGAGAAAGGAACCATATTCAAGAATTTTTTAAAATTTCAAAAGAGTGTCCTTCTAATTGTTTTACTATTGATACGCCTATCGAGGGAGAGGTAATTATTAAGAAAAATATGTTGCACAAATGCGACCCACAAGGTTGTAAAGCTTGTGTCAATATCTGTCCCGTGGAATCTTTTTACATTCCTGAGAGCGCAGAGGAAGTCTTAAAATACGGTAAAATTGCGTGTAATGAAGACGAATGCTTTTATTGCGGAGCGTGCGAAAATTCCTGCCCTGACGATTTAATTGTTGTTAAAAGGAAGAATATTAAGATTAAAGATCCTATAAAAAGAGGCCCCTATCCTTGGATTGAAGGTTGGGTTAAAAATATTAAAGAAATAGTGAAAAAAGCTCTTATTGAGGGAAAAGAGCAAGTTGAGATTCCCACTTTAGAAGAACATATTAAAAAAATTAGAAAGTCCAAAGTGGTAGATGTTCCTCAACTCTCTGAGGAGGATAAACAAAAATTAGGCGAACTTGATGCGAAAATTCAGTCGCTATTGAAAATATCCAAAATTAGATACTGGATTAAGGATAAAAAAGTTGATAAAATAGTAGAGGAGTTAAGAAAGTCGCTTCGTCCTTGAAAAAATGAAAAAGAAATTATTATTTAACAACAAACCAAGGATACTAGTCTTCCTCCATGGAACTAGTATAATGCATAAGAATGCTTTAGGACTTTCAAGGGAGGAGATAATACAGCAAATTGTAGATAATCTTGACGAATCAATATATGATTTTGCTTCATATATTCCAATAGGTAATGTCATAGAAAAGTTAATCATATGGCAAAAGCAAGGAGCTGAGATATTTTATCTTAGTTCTCACAAATCTCTTGAAAATGTTAATAAGGACAAAAGGGTTTTAAAAAAATATGGGTTTCCAAAAGGAACTGTATTTTATCGAAAAGAACAAAATTGGAATTTACCCGTTGAAGAAGCTAACCCGGATATATTAATTGAAGATGATTGTGAGAGTATCGGAGGACCACATCAAATGACTTATCCTAATCTCAACCTTAAGCTGAAATCTAAAATAATTTCAATTGTAATAAAAGAATTCGGTGGAATTGATCATCTTCCCAATAATATCGAAGAATTAAAGAAAATCACATCTTTCTCTTAACAGAATGGATACTGTTAAAAAACTTTCTGAATAACAATTTTATTAAAACTCATCCTAAAATATTTAATAAGATTAATATTAATGATTATGGAGGTGCATTTTAATTACTCAAAAAATTTTCAAAATAATCGGAACTATTAAAGGGGTTAAAGGACATTGCAATGCTAACCATAAAGAAGGCGATAATTTTGATTTAAGTGGTCATAGTGCTAGTGGTTTATGTGGATTTTTCTATCACGATATATTTCCCTCTATTTTAACACTCCAATTTGGTGGCACATTTCCTTGGTCGCAGGATCCGGATGTAGTTGAATTAGAATGTCCAGATCGCTATAATATTGTCAAAATTGAATTAAAAAGGATTAGAGATTAATTTTACTAATAATTAGCGTTATCTACCTTTTTTTTTCTTAAAAAGAGGAAATATCAAAGAAAGAACACTTGGAATAAACATTATAGGTAACATTATTAAAAATAGATTAGGAGAGAGGTTAATATCCCGATTCAAACTAAAACAGATGTAAATAATAGGTACAAATAACCATATGCCAAATACTATCCATTTTCTTCTTAAACTGATTATAGGTTTAAATAATGAATATGTGTTCACTGATATCATATAATAAAGAACAATCAACAGAACAAATCCAATAGATATAAATAATGAATTAGGTAAGCCTGTAAGATAGACTATTTGTCCAATATCACCAAAATTAAGTAATCCTCCTATTAGCAAATAACCAATCGAATTCATAAAAGCCCAAAAACCATACCAAAAAATGAAATGAAATCCAATAAATAACCAGATCCGGTTTAACACTTTTTTTCTCAAAACCAAAAAAATTAATGTTTGAGAAATTACTGCAGCACTCCCACAAGTTATTATACCCCCACTCGCTAGAAGTGCCCTCGCAATACTTCCTGAACCAAGAGGAAGGTTTACTAAAGCAAATCCAAATTCCAAAGGCCAAATCCAAGAAACACTATAATCTACCAAAGATCCTCCTAATAAAAACCCAAATCCTCCATGCCCTAAAAATTCATGGCTCCATTCTGAAAAATATTTCATTAAAAAAGAAATAAGGATTATGCTAGATAGGAATAAAAATATCCTCACTTCTTTAGTATTGGGACTATTATCTCTTATATTAACCATCTCAAGCTACTCATGTTTCGAATTTAAATAATTTTGATAATTTTATTATTTCAAATAAATACATTTATGTCAATATAAATATTTTATCTCAAATGCTGGTTTACTGTTTGAAAATGTTCTCGTTTTTATAATTAAAATTAGAAGAAGAATAACTGAAAAATTTTTTTTGAATTTCGAGAACCATGATATTGAAACTAAAAATTAAATCAAATATTAAAACTAAAAAGAAGCAAATTTTCGTTTGGATTGAAAAAAATAAAAAATTTCAGGATGATATTCAACAACTAATCCAATTTTTTAAAGAGCAGATTCAAGTTAAAACAAGATTGGGTTTGCACATATATTATAAAATTACTTCAGATAATCCCGCAATAATGCTATCACTTCTTCAAACAATTGAAGAATTAATTCCCGATATTTATTTCAATACAAATGATTCTATTAAAATAGAAGAAATATCTGAAATCTAAATTTTTCCTTTTTAACCCATTTAATTTTTTTTCCAGTTCCCTCTGTTTTAATTACTAAAGAGAGAAAAGTAGAAATATGGGAGAGGGGGGATTCGAACCCCCGGCCACCTGGTCCCAAACCAGGAATCATACCAAGCTAGACCA
>Ga0209536_100012380_pt1 | contig 12406 bp, 7 predicted proteins | sample DeeMarSeWOR28_12_FD_187461 | JGI IMG/M metagenome (GOLD analysis project Ga0209536, IMG submission 187461) | Marine sediment microbial communities from White Oak River estuary, North Carolina - WOR-2-8_12 (SPAdes) (version 2) | ecosystem: Environmental > Aquatic > Marine > Intertidal zone >...
CGCCAGCACCTGTCGTATCTTTTAATACGGCTTGTATTCCATCCACTTTGATCATTTCATCCGCCCGTTTGATCCAGGAGCCTTCCTTACCAATTTTAACAACGGCAATATTACACCATTCACTGATTTCCATAATTGCGTCCCGGGGCGGTTTCCCTGTCAGAGATTTTGCCTCCTCTTCATTGGCAAACACGATATCAACGAAATCTTTTATGATATCAAGAAGGAATTCTTTATTAGATTCGACAGTATTATAACTGGCCATATCCATGGAAATTTTTAAACCGGCTTTTTTGGCAAGGGTAACTGCCCTGGTTATGAGTTCATGATTCTGGACAAGGTAACCTTCGATATGGAGAAAATCATATTCTGTAAATTGTGACTGCTGAATATTTCCGGCTTTAAGTTCCACCGCAGCGCCCAGGTGGGTGGCGAATGTTCTTTCGGCATCTGGCGTAAGCAGGGTAATGGCCGTTCCCGTAGGATGATTTCCATAAAACAACATTGGATTTATATGACGGGCGATCAATTCCTTGTGGAAAAGTTCTCCATAAGGGTCGTGCCCGATCATGCCGATATAGCCGCAATCAATTCCGAGGGAAGAAAGGCCGTCAATCGTATTTGATGCAGATCCACCTGCCGCAACCTGATATTTAAGATTTTTAGTTGCTTCCAGGATTGTGGAAGCTTTTACATCATCTACCAGTGTCATGCTCCCCTTGGGAAGTTGAAAATTACTTAAAAGCTTTTCATCATCCAGATTGATTATCAGGTCGACCAGCGCGTTCCCGAGTCCAAGTATTTTTGCCATGAATATGTTAACTTAAGGAGGGCAAATATATAAAATGATTTTACAATCCTTTATGAAATATGCTTATTCCGCATCGATCAGACCAATTCTATCAGGATAATCTGTGATAATGCCATCTACTCCCATTTCGATCAATTCTACCATTTCTTTGGCTTCGTTCACTGTCCAGGGAATGACATTTACCCCTTGATCATGAAGCCATTCTATTTTTTTTGGTTTAAGTAATTTGTAATAAGGGCTGTATATTTCGGGAAAAAATCCAAGCGATTCCAATACTTTTTCAGGATCCGATTCAGATTCTTCCAGTGCACTCAGGCGAACAGTGGGGTAGGTCTGATGAAAATACTGGAGTACACGAAAATCGAATGATTGAATTATAACTCTTTTCCAAGGAACATACGCATCGATCGTAGTAAACACAAGATCACAAAAATCCTGATAATCCGGATGAAACATACCGTCCCACTCAGGATTGGATTTTATCTCGATATTGTAATAAATTTCATTCCTCATTTCATCTTTGCAATATTTTTCAGCCATCCGGAAAACATCGGTAAGCAACGGTTTATGCACAGTGATCTTTTTTTGATCCGGAAATCCCGGATTACCCAAGGATCCGCAATCATATTTTTTTATCTCTTCATAATCAAGATGATAGAGATTATATTTTTGTTCCTCCCCCGGAGGGATCCGGTCTCCTTCGGGCGTCAGGCAAATATCGAATGAAAGCCAGGGTTCATGGGAAACCACTACCTGGTTGTCCTTACTTATCGCCACATCGAGTTCAAGTGTATTAACACCCAATTCCAGTGCTTTCCGGAATGCCGGAATGGAATTTTCAGGTAATAATCCCCGGGCACCCCGGTGTCCCTGCCAGTCAAAAGATTGCGGTTGTAACATGATCGAAAAAAAAATTGAACTGACTATAATGATCCTGTACATGGTTTAAATCAATAGTACGGAAAGGAAATTCTCAAATTACCGGGTATCTGAATAGCAATTCACGGCCGTAATCGAACGACTGGAATATAAATATAACACAGAATATCCCGATGTCTTCAGTCAAAAAGTTTCACGAAATAAACTCTCTTATTTGATCTCCCAGTACGAATCTCCAAGCAACAACGATTCCAGATTTCCTTCACCTTTTTTCTTAATTTCTTCATTAATCTGATAATCAACTCTTTCATCATAAGAAGACCTCTCTATACTTTGAAAAATACCCATTGGGCGGGGCAGATTTTCATTATAGGTCATATTGGAGATGATCAATGCCAGGGTGGAATCCTTTTCATTATGTACGATAAGATCGTTAACCGAGTATTTTCCATTCCCAATAGAAACAACCTTGGGAGTATATCCATCAATAATAATGCCCTTATCTTTATTTTTCCCGAAAACAAGCGGTTTCCCATGTTCAACCCAGATGGTTGTATCATCCCTTGTTTCTTTATTGGTGAATTCATCAAAAGCACCATCATTGAATATCCTGCAATTGGCATAAATTTCAATAAAGGCAAACCCTTTGTGTTTGGAGGCTCTTTCCAGCAAAGTCTGGAGTACCTGCCGATCCTTATCATGCCCTCGAGCTACGAAAGAAGCGCCGGAACCCAGGGCCAATGAGGTCGGATTAAAGGGATCGTCCAATACACCTAAGGGAGAGGATTTCGTAATCTGACCCCGGTGCGATGTAGGAGAATATTGTCCTTTTGTCAGGCTGTATACTTCGTTATTGAACATAATTACGTTAATGTCGATATTTCTCCGGCAGGAATGTATGAAATGATTTCCACCGATACTCATATTGTCTCCGTCTCCGGTAGCTACCAGGACATTTAGATCGGGACGTGCAATTTTCAAACCGGTAGCAATGGCCAAGGCCCTACCATGGATTGAATGGAATCCAAAGGTATCCATATAATACGGGAACCGGCCGGAACAGCCTATGCCGGACACGGTGACAAATTTCTCCTTAGGGATACCCAGTTCGGGCATAATTCTTTGTACTGGAGACAGGATAGCGTAACCTCCGCAACCTGCACACCATCTTACGTCCACATCCGGTTTAAAATCCTGTGGAGTATATTTTATTTCACCGACATGGGGTTTATTGATAATCTCATCTAGGATCGTTTTCATGATTCAGCCTTTTTTTGATTTAACAGTTCAATTAATTTCTCTTCAATTTCAATCGCTTTGAAGGGTTTGCCCTGTACCTTATTCAGCCCTATCACCGGGATCAGGTACCTGGATTGAATGACTGTTTTTAACTGGCCCATATTCAATTCCGGGACCAGTATACGTTTAAAACTAAAGAGTATTTCGCCCAGATTTTCAGGAAACGGATGGAGATATTTTAAATGGACAAAGGATAATTTATTTCCATCCGATCTCAGATTATCGAAAGCGGTTTTCGCCGCTCCGTAGGTACTTCCCCAGCTAAGCAACAGCAGGTCTCCTTCCTTTTCTCCCAGCACCTCTACATGTGGAATATCGTTGGCTATCCGGTCGATCTTTTCTTTTCGAAGTTCCACCATTCTCTGATGATTTGAAGGATCATGGCTCACTTCTCCGGTAACATCCTGCTTTTCGAGTCCACCAATCCGGTGTTCCAGTCCTTGTGTTCCAGGAATGGCCCATAACCTTCTTAAAGTTTCAGGATCACGTTTATAAGGAGCAAAAGAATCCGGATCCGTTTCAAAAACAGGTGTCAGATCGGGAAGTCCTTCAATATCGGGTATTTTCCAGGGTTCCGTAGCCTGTCCAATATATCCATCGGTTAAAAGGATTACCGGTGTCATATATTTCAAAGCAATTCTTGCTGCTTCCAGTGTCATATTAAAACAATCGGATGCACTGGCGGCAGCCAGAACGGGCAGGGGTGCTTCACCGTGCCGACCATATAAGGCCATGAATAGATCACTCTGTTCAGGTTTGGTTGGTAATCCGGTAGAAGGTCCGGCCCGTTGAACATTCACGACGATCAGAGGAAGTTCGGTTATTACTGCCAGGCCCAATGCTTCCGTTTTTAATGATAGCCCCGGCCCGCTGGTGGTGGTTGCAGCGAGGCTTCCGCCAAAGGCTGCTCCAATCGCACTGGTAATACCAGCTATTTCATCTTCCGCCTGTAAATGTTTGACTCCATATTTTTTATATCCGGAAATATATTGTAGAATTTCTGAAGCGGGTGTGATGGGGTATGAACCTAAAAACAGGGGCAGATTACTTTTTTTTGCGGCGATCACCAGACCTAAGGCTACTGCCTGATTTCCCGTAATGTTACGATATTTCCCCGGAGGAAGATCTGATTTTTCAATTTTATATCGCCGTTTAAAGGCGGTATTTCTTTCAGCAAAATTCCAGCCGGCACGAAGGACCCTGACATTCGCTTCGATGATATCCTCTTTACCTTTGAATTTTTTATTGATCCAATTCACTGTGGGTTCAATCGGGCGGTTGAACATCCAGTAGGTAATTCCCAGAGCGAAAATATTTTTCGTTCGTTTCACCAGCTTAGGGGATGAATTAATTTCGAGTAATTCACTTTTGATCTCAGCAAACATATCTATGGCATAAACCTGATATTTATCGAGACTTTTATCTTCGAGGGGATTGGATTTATATCCGGAAAGTTTTAAATTTTTATCATCAAAACCATCCGTATTTGCAATAATGATCCCATTCTCTTTCAGATTATTTATATTTACTTTCAGCGAGGAAGCATTCATAACCACCAGTACATCGATAAAATCACCGGTCGTATTGATATTCTTTTTGCCGAAATGAACTTGAAAAGCGCTTACTCCATATAAAGTGCCCTCCGGGGCACGGATTTCGGAAGGATAATCAGGAAATGTATTGACTTCATTCCCCGCAAATCCGGAGGTATCCGAAAACTGGGTCCCGATCAACTGCATACCATCCCCTGAATCGCCGGCAAACCGAACCGTTACCTCGTCCAGGTATTCAACTATTTTATCCATAGTTTTTTATTTAAGATTAAATTCTGCTTATCCATAAAAAAAAGAGCACACCATTCAATCTAATTGAATTAAGGAATGTGCTCTTTCGTTGTAATGTTATAAATATATCCTATAATTTGTAATATGTCAATGCTTTCATATACTGTGCACGCTCAAAAGCACTTGGATCGCTCGTTTTTTGTTGACTCATTGCGCCAATCATTTCCTCGACCGATTCGTATTCGTTCTGCTTCATCCATTCAACCAGATGATTTTCCATGTTCTGGATATGAAAAATGCCATGTTTCAGGAGCGCCGAGCAAACCATCGTTACATTGGATCCAACCAGCAACATTTTAGCCACATCAATTCCGGTATGAATGCCACTTGTCGCCGCCAGATCGGCAGCGATTTTATCTTTAAGTATTGCAATCCATCTCATGGGCAGCCGCATGGCGTGTGAGGTACTCAGAATAACATTCGGTTTCACTTCAAATTCTTCCATGTCAATGTCAGGCTGATAAAACCGGTTAAAAAGTACCAGTGCGTTGGCTCCTGCGTCGTCCAGTCGTTGGGCCATATTAGCCATATTGGAGAAATAAGGACTCAATTTTATGGCGACAGGAACATTAATGACCGATTTTACCGAGCGAAGGATATCAATATAAGTTTGTTCTACATTACCTCCTGAAAGGGTCATATCGGTAGGAATGTAATACACATTCAATTCAATGGCATCTGCTCCTGCTTTTTCCATTTCCTTTGCATATTCCGTCCATCCGCCCAGGGTACTTCCGTTTAAACTGGCAATAATTGGAATATTTACAGTTTCTTTTGCTTTGCGGATATGATCAATGTATTCCTCAGGACCTAATTTATAGTCTTCCTGTTCCGGGAAATAGGATAACGACTCGGCAAAGCTTTCTGTCCCATGGGTAGTATGGTAATGCAATTCCTGTTGTTCCAGCCGGATCTGTTCTTCGAACAGCGAATGTAAAACGACCGCTCCGGCCCCCGCATCCTCCATCATTTTGATATTCTGTAAATATTCGGTAAGGGGTGAGGCAGATACGACAATGGGTGATCGCAGGGTCATTCCCAGGTATTTGGTTTTCAAATCCATATCTATAATTTTTACAATGATTCGTTTTTTTAATAATTAAACATAAAGATCAGATTTTTTCAACTGCTTCCTCGAATTTTTTATCGGCAAGATACTTATAATAATTCCATCTGGCCTGTGCATTTTCCTTTGCCATTGCCATGTATTGCTTCGCCAGAGCGGGTTTACTTTTGGTAAGCATCTTGAACCTGTTTTCCATCATCATGTAATCTTCAACGCTTGTATTCGGGCGAGGCCGTGAATCCAGTATCAATGGATTTTTGCCTTCCCTGATTAAATCGGGATTAAAACGGTAGAGGATCCATTGGCCTGAATCAACCGCAGCTTTTTGATTTTTCAAAGGTTCCGTCATGTCAATGCCGTGGGCGATGCAATGTGAATAAGCTATGATAATTGAAGGACCCTCGTATTTTTCTGCCTCAATAAATGCTTTCAACGTCTGTTCATCCTTGGCCCCCATAGCGACTGTGGCTACATATACATTGTTATAGGACATGGCCATCATACCCAGGTCCTTTTTGAATGTAGGCTTGCCGCTTGCCGAGAATTTTGCAACTGCGCTGAGTGGAGTCGCCTTCGATGTCTGTCCTCCGGTATTGGAATATACTTCCGTATCCAGTACCAGAATGTTCACATTTTTTCCTGTGGCAATCACATGATCAAGGCCTCCATAACCGATGTCATAAGCCCAGCCATCACCGCCCAGGATCCAGACACTTTTCTTAACGAGGTAATCCGCTATGTTCAGGAGCCGTTTCGCTTTTTCCGAATTAATTGATTTTAGTTTTTCTTTCAATTCCTTGACCCTTTTTCTCTGTTCAAAAATGTCCGACTCATCGATCTGATTCGCTTCCAAAATGTCTTTAACAAGGGCATTTCCGATTTCACCTGCCAGTTCTTTCAATAGGGCTTTTGCTATCATATCCTGCTGATCGATGGCCAGCCTGAAACCCAATCCGAATTCTGCATTATCTTCAAAGAGGCTGTTTGACCAGGCAGGTCCCCGGCCTTCCGGATTGGTAGTCCAGGGAGTGGTCGGCAGATTACCACCATAAATGGAGGAACATCCCGTTGCATTAGCGATGATCGCCCGGTCACCAAATAATTGTGACAATAGTTTCACGTAGGGAGTCTCACCACACCCGGAGCAGGCACCTGAAAATTCAAATAATGGTTGTTGCAACTGTTGAGTCCGGATACTGTCCGTACTGATAAGGTTCCTGTCCAGATCGGGAATACTCAGGAAATAATCCCAGTTTACAGCTTCAGGTTCACGCAGGGGGTGTTGCGGTTCCATATACAGCGCTTTTTTACTCTTATCCCGCTTGTTTTTAGCCGGACAGACTTCGACGCATACCCCGCAACCGGTACAATCCTCAGGGGCGACCTGAATGGTATATTTGAAACCCATCTCTTTAAACTCCTTATTTCTCGGTTCGTCCGATTTGAAGGTAGGTGGTGCTTTTTCCAGGTATTTTTTATCGTATACCTTTATCCGAATGGTTGCATGGGGGCATACCAGTGCACATTTTCCGCATTGGATACAGGTTTCTTCATCCCATACCGGGATCTGCAGTGCAATGTTTCTTTTTTCGTATTTTGTGGTTCCGCTGGGGTAGGTGCCGTCGGTCGGAAAAACGCTGACAGGCAGATCGTCTCCTCTTCCTGCAATGATCTCTCCCAATACGTTTTTTACAAAATCCGGAGAATTTTCCGGTACGGGAGGAGTTAATTTAAGTTTCCCCACCGGTGATCTTGGCACTTCCACTTCAAATAAATGTTCCAGGGTATTGTCTACCGCCTTCAGGTTCATGTTGACAATCAATTCGCCTTTCCTTCCGTAGGTTTTCCGGATTGAGTCTTTGATGGCCTCGATGGCCTCATCTTTTGGAAGGATTCCCGAAATGGCAAAGAAACATACCTGCATTACCGTATTGATTCTCCGGCCCATCCCGCTATCTTCCGCAACCTTCTGAGCATCAATACTGTATACTTTAAGTTTTTTGTCCATAATCTTTTGCTGAATAGAGACGGGGATGTTCTCCCATATTTCATCCTTGGAATAAGGAGAATTTATTAGAAAAGTTCCCCCTTCCACCAGATATTGAACCATATCGTATTTTTCAAGGAAAACGGCTTGATGACAAGCGACGAAATTGGCTTTCGTGATCAGATAGGGAGCCCGGATGGATTTAGGTCCGAACCTCAGGTGGGAGGTAGTGACCGAACCTGCCTTTTTGGAATCATATACGAAATATCCCTGTGCGAAATTGGGAGTATTTTCACCAATTATTTTAATCGAATTCTTATTCGCACCCACTGTACCGTCAGCTCCAAGACCATAAAACATTGCTCTGACGACCTCTTTCGATTCAATATCGAATTCCGGGTCATGTGCGAGACTTGTATTCGAAACATCGTCGTTAATTCCGACGGTAAAATGTTTTTTTGGCTTCGTTTCACTCAAATTATCAAAAACAGCTTTTACCATGGCGGGAGTGAATTCCTTAGAGGACAACCCATAACGTCCGCCCACTACGTTGGGCATATTTTTTATTTTTCCATATCCTTCGCCAATTCCTTCCGTCAGCCCATTGATTACATCCAGGTAAAGCGGTTCTCCGGTTGCCCCGGGTTCCTTCGTACGGTCCAGAACTGCAATCGATTTTGTAGTTGCAGGTAAAATTTCAAGAAATCTCTTTATATCAAAGGGACGATAAATACGGACCTTGATTAAACCTACTTTTTCCCCTTTATCTACCAGATAATCCACCGTATCATGCGCTGTATCCGTTCCTGAAGCCATCAATATAAGTACCTTTTCTGCTTCCGGGTCTCCGAAATAATCAAAAATATGATACTGGCGGCCGGTTAATCCGGCAAATTTGTCCATTTCATCCTGGATCACATCAGTACACCTTTCATAAAACGGATTGATGGTTTCCCTATTCTGGAAGAATACATCTGGATTCTGGGCAGTTCCCCGGATGTAGGGATGGTCGGGTGATAAAGCTCTTTCCCGGTGTGTTTTTACCATTTCCTCCGTTACCATTTTCCGCATGATCTCGTCTTCCACGACTTCGATCTTCTGAACCTCGTGGGAGGTTCTGAAACCATCAAAAAAATGTAAAAAAGGAACTCTTGATTTTAACGAAGAAGCCTGGGCGATTAATCCTAAATCCATTACTTCCTGGACATTGCCCGATGCAATGAAGGCAAATCCGGTGGATCTTGCGGCCATGACATCGCTGTGGTCTCCAAAAATCGATAAGGCGTGGGTTGCAAGTGACCGGGCTGAAATATTAAAAACTGTGGATGTTAATTCTCCGGCAATTTTAAACATATTCGGGATTTTGAGAAGTAATCCCTGGGATGCCGTAAAGGTAGTGGTAAGCGCGCCGGCCTGGAGTGAACCATGGACCGCTCCAGCTGCGCCTCCCTCACTTTGCATTTCACAGATGGTGGGGATATCTCCCCATATATTTTTCATGCCTTTTGCCGCCCATTCGTCAGCAAATTCGCCCATATTGGAGGATGGGGTGATTGGGTAAATGGCACACACTTCATTCACACGATAGGCTACGTAGGCAGCGGCTTCATTTCCGTCGATGGTGATATATGTTTTCTTTTTCATTTGGCTTAATCAGGGTGTATTATAAAAATTCATTTCAAATTCAGATGGAAAAAACACGATTTTTTCGCAACTCAAAAATAGATCAGCACTAAGAGAAAAAAGGTGATTTATGTCAGGTTTATCATGTTTAATTTTTTTTATTTATTATAAATTCACCGGGCCATTATAACCTTTTACTTTAATTTTTTTTTAAGGTATTCAAGATATCCATCCGAGAGTAATTTCTGAATGTATTTCCCCAACACATCAAATTCAAGATTAATACGGCTCCCGACTTTCATGAACTGAAAATTGGTGACATCCCAGGTATGTGGTATGATAGTCACCCTGAATTTGCCATTTTCTGTATTAAAGGCGGTCAGGCTGACACCATCAATGCAGATGGAACCCTTTTCAACCAAATAATTTCCGGTGGCCTCATAATCGTATTCGAAATCGAATAACCAGCTTCCTTCCAGGGTCTCAATATTTGTACAAATTCCCGTCTGATCCACATGACCCTGAACGATATGGCCATCGAAACGGTAATTGGTGGACATCGCCCTTTCCAGGTTGACAAAATCACCAATTTTCAGATCACCTAAATTTGTTTTCTTCAGGGTTTCATCTACGGCTGTGACCGTATAATATGCGTCACCTACCTCAGTGATAGTAAGGCACACACCATTGTGCGATAAGCTCTGATTGATCTTTAATTCTGAGGTAAAGTCAGATCCCAAATAAAAGATATAGTTAGATCCTTCTTTCCTTATATCCTTAACCTTTCCCATTCCTTCAATAATTCCGGTAAACATGATATTGATTTATTGATTTAAAAAATGTGTTTATTTCACTTTTATTCCCTGATTATTTAAGGATATTTACATCATTTCGACTTCGCAAGGGGTGCTTAAAGACCATTTTAAGACTGGTCTTTACGATTTCACCCATATTACTACACGACCGGAACTCATCATCGGCATAAAGTTGCGCCAGTTCTTTTTTTAGGTTCTCTACATTCTCCCTGGGAGCAATATCATCCCGGACCATGGCATTGATCAACGCGTTCAGATGAACCCCTGCCGATTTAATTCGGGTTCCGATCAGGGACCTTTCCTCCTTACGGTATTGAAGTTCCAGTTTCGGTTCCATGTGTTTTAAGCCCAGTTTGATTATTGGATTATTCTGTTTAAAAAACTGGGGCATATAAATGGCACGCCGGCCTTCGTAGGATTGCTGATCAAAATCCAAGGCCCGTATACGATAATGTGTTTCATCAAAATCAGGGATCACTTCGACCACAAAATTATTGGCGTGCATATCGCCTAACAATCTGACCAGGCAACGTTCATTAAATTTCACGAATTCCTTTGCCAGCCTGATCTCATTCAGACGTTCCTCTTTAAGATTGAATTTTATGAAATCTTCTCCGGGGATGCCTTGAATGTGTTCTTCTATCAATGTATTTCTGTCGACAAAAAAACTTATTTTATTTGGAGAAAGTAAATGTTCCAGTTCCAGTCCGTAAATCCTTGAGGCATCTGCAATTTTTACATAATAGTAATCAAAAAGATCATTGATCCTGTTGACGATTCGAATTCGGAAAGGTTTGGTATTTCCATAGATGCAGATATCAATTCGATCTACATAAAGATGCTCTATTACGGATACATCTCCATCGGCCTTTAAAACGGCATATATTTTTTTTAATGCTTCATGAATATGTTTTTCTTCGCTCTCGGAATAAAAGACTGTTTCCCAGAGGGTATCATTTCCCTGTTTATCATACAGAGGGATGGAGGAATTGTACCGGATCAGATCATCGTACTGGATGCCGATATGCTCTTCCCGGCCATAGGTCTGGAGATACTCTCTCAGGTTCCTGCTGATATTGTAAATTTTTTTCTTTCTTGAAATTAACGCCATTTCCTTAACTATTCAAGCAAATTTAATCGATTAAAATAAGGATATTGTTGATTTAGATCATCTACTTAAAAATCAGTTAATTCGTTGATGATGACCTGGGATGCTTTTGATAACCATTCCTGAAAAGCCACTTTTGGGGGATTATAATCCCCTATAAAGTCAAGAAATTTACTGATATTGAAAGAATGGTCATAAATCCCCGCACCTGCCAGACTGGCATCGATCGCATTACATGCCTGTTCATACTGTCCTGCGACGGGTACCATGAATACCGGTTTACCAAGTAACATCGCCTCGCATACCGATTCAAATCCTGCTGTTGTCATCAATCCTTTACACCTTGCCATGAAATCTAAAAACTTAGTTGCATCGAGCTGATGAAAAAATAACGTATCATCTATTTTTTTCATAATGGGTTCATCTTTTTTGTCCCAAAAACAATGTATTAGAATTTCCGGATATACCCGGTGCCACCGGATGATTTCCTGGCTGTATCCATCATTCACCATATATCCCAGTAAAAAATTCTCTACGGAGGGTTTATAATTAAAAATTTCATTGCGCAATATAGGGGGAACAACCACGGTACTCCCGATCCGTTCCGGATCATATCGGCGGAATGACAACGCAAGTTTTTTATAGGCTCCCAGGCTATTAATATAGTTATTGATCAGAAAAAGTTTTTTATCGATGGGTTTTCCGCCAGCATAAGGAAAATCCGGATGATCGGTGAGAAACTGATGGCCAATCGCGATAAATTTCATTTGATTTTTATAGAGAAAATTATAGAATCCTCCCAGGAAGTCATAAAAATTTATAATGCTATCGGCCCGGGTTTCTGTTGCTACCTGATGGATCCTCGCCAGGCTTTTTCGATAATGATTCAAGAACTTCAGATTATAAAAGATGGATCCCAGGAGCCGGATGGATTTATTTTCCGTATCACTGATAAAATTTGGGCTATCCAGGGG
>Ga0209536_100012382_pt1 | contig 12406 bp, 8 predicted proteins | sample DeeMarSeWOR28_12_FD_187461 | JGI IMG/M metagenome (GOLD analysis project Ga0209536, IMG submission 187461) | Marine sediment microbial communities from White Oak River estuary, North Carolina - WOR-2-8_12 (SPAdes) (version 2) | ecosystem: Environmental > Aquatic > Marine > Intertidal zone >...
GGCTTTTTTATAGGGATGGCAGCATTCGGCACCGACCAAGAAAGGCCCCCAACGCCTGCTCACCGTCAAAACTCACAAGGCAAGCCAGAGAACTCTCATCTCAACGATTATTACCGTGATTCCCATTATGTGTCTCTACCTGGCGATTGGGACATTGCTTTACGTGTTCTACCAACAGAATCCCGATGTCGTCCGACCGGCTCAGGCCAAGGAAGTCATTTCTCATTTTGTCGCCCATTCCCTGCCGGAAGGTCTCAAAGGCTTGCTTCTGGCCGCTATCATTTTGGCCAGCATCGATTCCCCCCTTAGTTCGCTTGCTTCTTCTTTTATAACAGATATTTACCGGCCTTTAACCAGGAACAGGACCACTGAAAAGCATTATTTACTGGCCTCTCGGGTCGGTGTCATTGTTTTCGGTTTGATACTGGCATTGATTGCTTTAGCTTGTGACCCGGTCAAGAATATACTTTGGTTTGCTTTTAAGATATTCTCTATTACCGGTGGGGCGATTTTGGGGATTTTCCTGTTGGGATTGTTGATCAAACGAAAGGCAAACATCGGCAATATTATCGCTATGGTTGTCAGCACTTTCTGCACATTGGTTCTTATGTTGCTTTCATATTTTAATATAATACGGCTGGCTTGGAGTTGGTTAATCTTTATTGGCACCGGGATAACAGTGTTTTTGGGATACCTACTTGGACCCATCACGATCAAATCTGAATTACCGAAGTAGGGTGTGACAAGGTCTGATCTGTGTGTTGTAGGTTGAAGTCGGAAACAAATTTCTTGGTTGTATATCGCTTATGAGTCTGCTTCATTCGGGATAGCATCTGCTAATCAGCCACCTATGAAGAGCTAAAAGTCAAATACTAAAATCTTTGTTACTGTCATTGTTTTTTTTTGAGGCATCCTTGTTATAATACTTCTGTCAACATTAACATATGACCTGACAAAGGCGAATAGGCCATTGAATCCGTTATTTTTTTAAAAATTGTGTCCAAAGCCGAATAATCTACATTTTTTCGGGCTCAATATAAGCAAAATCAGCATTTGTGGTGACAAAACAGAGACATGAATTTTCGAAGAAACCTGACATTTTGCGACTCAGGAAAAGGGTGTCTTGGATAGAGTCTGCTGCCTAAATGCTTTCAACAAGACACGCAGATATTGATTGTAATATTGATAATTCAAACAATAACTCACCTATAGTCTAACAAACACGGCACCTACATCCTTGATTGCACGGCTATATCAAACATTCTCTCTTTCGTCCAGATTAAATTTCTGCAGGAGTCTTGCAAGTCTAATCAGCTCTGAGAGCTTCTATTGGTACCAGCTTAGCAGCGCATATGGCCGGGTAAATTCCAGAGATTATTCCTACGGTAATAGAAAACCCAAGAGCTGTGCCCACTGCCGGCCATGAGATGATAGTATGCCAATAACCCAGTGACGACACAGTAAAAGCTAAAACAACACCTATGGCAACCCCGACCACACCGCCAGTACCAGATAACAGGGCAGACTCAATAAGGAATTGATTTCTGATATCGCGACGAAGCGCGCCCACAGCTCGCCGCAGGCCAATCTCGTTCGTTCGCTCCCGTACAGAGATCAGCATCACCGCCAAAATGCCCACTCCGCCAACTATCAACGAGATGCCAGCGATACTGCCGATCAGCAGCGTCATGGCGGCGGCAGTTTCCCGTTCCACCTCCAACAACGCTACCTGGTTCTGGATGACGAAGTCATCACGTTTGCCCCTGAGTCGGTGCCGCTGGCGCAACAGTTGACCGATCTCCTGCTCGGCTGTTTCGAGAAGTTCGGCATTGAGCGCTTGGACATAGATGGTCTGAACGTATGTGATGTTCATGAGTCGTCGCAGGGCCGTCTCCAAGGGGACGATGATTACATCGTCCTGGTCATGTCCGCTGATGTCCATGCCCTTGGGGGACATAACGCCAGCAATTTCAAAAGGGACTCGGCCAATGCGAACTTGCTGGTCCATGGGCTCCTCGCCGTCGAAGAGATTATTTCTGACAGTAAGCCCGATGATAGCAACCCGTCGTCTGGCCCGGTTTTCACTGGGCAGGAATCTCCGGCCGACGGCAATGCTGATATTTCGGATATCGAAGCCCTCGGTTGTCATGCCGACAATGTTGGTGTTTGCGATTTCTGAATTCCATCGTACGGACATTTTCCTCCTCACGGCCGGGGCGGCCAGAGCAACGGATGGGCACTGCTCCATTATAGCAATGGCGTCGTCCGGTATCAATGTCGTAACAGCACCTATCGCCTGTTGCTTCCGACCGGCAACAATTGTCATCTGCCCGGCTGATACGACTATGAGATTGGAACCCATATTATGGATATGGCCGAGAATCTTCTGTTCCGCACCTTTTCCTACCGAGACCATTACAACCACCGCCGCAATGCCGATAATGATGCCCAGGATGCTAAGGCCGGTACGAATCCTGTGGGCGGCCAATATCTCAAGCGACAGAATGAGATTTCTTGAGAGTTTCATCGCAGGGTTTCAACCGGTTGGAGTTTAGCAGCCCGGCGTGCTGGCTGAACACCGGAGAATATCCCGATGAGCAATGCAAACAAAACTATAAGGGCAAACAGCCCCCAGGAATTTCCTATGGACAGATCCCTGTACTTTTCCAGAAGGATGCTGACAATCCAACCGAGGATGCCTCCTATGACAATTCCTACGACAGTTACTGCCAGAGATTCATCCAGGAACTGGATGAAGATGTCACCACGGGTTGCTCCCAGAGCCCGTCTCAAGCCGATTTCTTTAGTTCGCTCGTTGACGGATACCAGCATGATGTTCATCAATACTATGCCGCCAACGATAAGGCTGAGTCCGGCCAGAACAATCAGCAACACGGTAGTCGTTTTTGATATGGAGCGAATATCTTTTATAACAATCGAGGAGTGGACTATGGAGAAGTCGTCTTCCTGCGGCGGTGTGATATGATGGCGTTCGTGTAGAAGCTGCCGAACTTCCTCGGCGGTGCGTTCAATTCGGATCTCGCCGGTGTCTTCGATTTTGTCTGGATCCCTAACCGTCATTCGAATGTAGCTAAGGTGCTCCTGGTTGAACAACCGACGAAGGGCAGTAGACAGTGGAACCAGAATGCGGTCGTCTGAAGCCCTGCCGCTGGTGCCAACGCCACGAGGCTTAAGAATTCCCTTGATACGGAGGTGTACATTGCCAATCTGAACCATCTCACCGATCGGATCTTGTTCTCCAAAAAGCTCTTCTCTTATAGTAGCACCCAGAACGCAAACACGAGCCATAGTCGCAATATCTTCATCGGTAACCGATTCGCCCTGGTCAATATACCAATTCATCACCTCATGCCAGTTCGGCTGGATGGAGAATACGTTCGTACCAGTCTGTCGGGAATTGCCTTTGATTGATAACCCCCTCTTCTCTGCGACTGAAGTAACCAGTACCAAGTTATCAATCTGGTCTTGGATGGCTTCAGCATCCGCAGGCAAAAGGGTGGTGATAGCTTCCTGGGGCATGGTGTAACCCTTACCGCCGCCTGCGTTCACTTTGATGACATCGTGGGGCCACTTTGAGGCTTGCTGTTTCAGTTTTCGGGCAGTGCCTATACTGATAGTCATAATGGCTGTCAAGGCCGCGACGCCTATTAGAGTACCAGCCATCATAAAGAAGGCCCGCAGCTTGTGAGTGAGCAATGCGCGTATGCCTTCTTGGGTGAGACGTAGGATTCTCATGATTGTCCCTCCTTATTGTTAAGCTCCTTCAATTCAGTTTCTGCATCGCGTGGTTGCATTATGGGCTTGTCCTCGGCGATTTGACCGTCTTTTAGTACGATGATCCTATCGGCGTGCTCTGCCACGTTGTTGTCATGTGTGATTACGATGATGGTCCGTCCCTGTTTGTGCAGGCGTTTGAAAATGGCCAGAATTTCGATACCGCTTTTGCTGTCAAGGTTACCGGTCGGTTCATCAGCTAGTATGATGGCCGGATCGTTAATCAGGGCCCGGGCAATCGCAACACGTTGCTGTTGTCCGCCGGATAGTTTGTTGGGATTGTAATGCATCCGATCCGCCAAGCCTACTGCTTCCAGAGCCTTTTTGGCCCGATCTTCGGCATCTTCGGGGTATCGGTCGGCATAAATCAGAGGCAACATCACGTTACGCAGGGCGTTGGCCCTATCCAACAGGTGAAACTGCTGGAAGACAAAGCCTATCTTGCGGTTCCGTAGGTGCGATAGGGCCTCGTCCTCGAGGGTTACCACATCATTGTCTTCCAGTCGATACCGACCAGCGGTAGGTTTGTCGAGTAGCCCCACGAGGTTCATCAGCGTGGTCTTACCAGTGCCTGATGCGCCCATGACAGCAACGTACTCTCCCTTGTCCACACAAAAGGAGACCCCTTTTAGCACTTGGGTTGTAATGTCACCGATGCCGTAGGTTTTATCAATATCTACCAATTCAATCATAACTGCACCTCGCTGTTACTTTGGGTTTCCCGATGGTGATTCCAGTAGGACCGTCTGCTCTTCCTTTAGTCCACCGATGATCTCAATCCACTGGTCATCCTTCCATCCTATCTTGATTTCACAAGGTTTTGGTTTACCGTTGCTTAATATGTAAACGACGTTTTTACCACGATCTCTTTTTATGGCCTTTGCAGGAACAGCCAGTACGTTTGACCGTAGATCAAGGAAGATAGTTACACTGGCAGTCATTTCCGGTCGGAGCAGACCTGTGTAATCAGTAACAATTTCAATAACCACGTCGTAGTTGACCACGTTTTCCTGGATCACTGCTTTCGGGTAAATTGCCACAACTTTTCCCTTAAACTCCAGATCAGGGAACGAATCCACGGTGAACACGCCACCCTGACCTACTTTCACCTTACCGATATCCACCTCATCCACATAGGCGTCCACTTGCAACCGGTTGAGATCAATTATCGTCACAAAGGTCGGGGCGTTCAGGCCGGCAGCGACCGTCTCTCCTTCTTGAGTTGAAACTGAAGCTATGACCCCTGAGATGGGGGCGGTGATCGTGGCGTAGGATTGCTCTACTTTTGCATTGTCCAGAATCGCTTTGGCCCGATCGATGTCAGCTTCAGCCTGCTTGAGATCTTCTTCGTATCGTGTCTTGGCCAGTTCGAGGGCCTTTTGTGTCGCGGTCAGTTCGGCCTCGGCTACCGACAACTGTTCCTGGGTACGATCTCGCGCCTGCTGGGACGTAAAATCCTGCTTGAGCAGATCATCCTGACGGAGCAGTTCCTTACGGCCTAAGACCACGGAGGCCTGACTTTTAGCTACGTCTGCTTCAGCCTGCTCAATCTCCCGTGGGCGCAGAGTCTCCACAGCCGAGAGTTTCGCCCGGGCTATTTGCAATTCAGCCTGGTACTGGGCCACTCTTGCCTCCAGATCGGCATTTTCCAATTCCGCGACAATCTGCCCTTTCTTGACAATATCTCCAATATTGGCGTATAGCCTTTCGACCTTGCCAGAGATACGGGAGCCGACACGAACCTCTGCACCCACTTGTGGTTTTACTTCCCCAGTAGCCAATACTGTAGAGGTGAAATCACGACGGACAACCCTGCCCGTTATCATCCCGGTATTGCTTGACTTCTGGTCGCGTAGACACCACCACCAGATGCCTACGGCCACAGCACTGCAGGCCAACACCAAGGAAAACAGCACTGCTCTTTTTTCTTTTCGCTTCATCGTCTACTATCTCTTCTGGAGGTTGCCACATCCTGCTCTGCCAGAGTTCGCCCCACAGCTCGTTCGAAGCGAGCTATGGCGCTGTACCAGTCAAGCCTTGCCTGGACCAATCGAGTCTTTGCTATCGTGTGAGCAGTCTGCGCGTCAATAAGCTCAATGATAAAGCCCGTACCGTTCTTATACTCGCCTTCAGCGACACGATCGCTCTCCTCAGCACTGGCCACGAGTTTCTCAGACGCCTGAACAGCCTGATTGGACTCGATAACTTGCATGTAAGTGATCCACACCTCTAATTCCACGTCGCGCATCAGTTCATCGTATTCTGCTAATGCTGCAGCAAGCTCGGATCTGGCCCGCCGGAGCCGGTAAGCCCGACCGAATCCAGTGAAAAGTGGCAGGCTGAGGCCAATACCGATCGACCATTCATCCCGATCCGGCACTAACGTCTGATCCCGCCAACCATAGCCTGCATCCATACCTATTACAGGCCAGTATTGGGCTCGGGTCTCCTTAAGATTGGCGCGTTTTGACTCGATCTGCGCCAGAAACGCTCGCAGTTCAGGACGATTTTGGGCCGCCTCCTCTAATAGCAGTTCGACATTGGCCAACTCCTGTTCACGCATGTCTTCAGGATGCTCAGCTACCTCAAATGGGTGCGAAACCTTAAGACCCATTGTGCTGGCCAACTTGCCCTGCGAGATCTTGACGGCGCTGTTTGCCTTTACCATGAAAAGGTCGGCGTTGGCCTTTTCCGTCTCCGTTTTTAAGACGTCAGATCGGGCAACCAAACCACTCTTATAGCGTGCACGGGCAAGGTCCACATGATACTGTGTTTGCTTGACTGTCTCTTGGGCCACGTTCAGTACCCATTTGGCCGCCAACAATTCATAATAATCCTCTTCAACGGCTACGGCCACATCCTGCAATGTCGTGTTGTGTCTGAAATTTGCAACCAGAAGTTCAGCTTCTGCGCCGCTAACCCGGGCCGACCGAGCACCCCCATCAAACAGAAGATAACCCACGCAAAACCTAGCATCATAAATGTTCTTAGGGCCATGTGTTTCCTTGTCGTTGAGCGAAACCGAATCGGCCCGTTCGCCTGCCAAAGCCAGTTCTGCCTGCGGAAAGTATGCAGCTTTTTCTTCGCCTACTCTGGCAGCGGCCGATTGGGTAGCTTGCCATGTTACGCGTGTCTGGGGATTTCTGTCCAAAGCGATCTTCATACAATCGGCTAGCGTCAGCATCTTGCTCTTGATCTCAGATGGAACATCAGGTTTCGAACTAGAAGGGGGCTTTGCTGCGGTGAGATCTTGAGAAGGAGCAACGAACATAGACGATGGAGAAAAAGGTGGTTGCGCCATGGGTTCCAGGTCTGCGCAACCGACTAGCAAGAATAGAATCAGAAAGTTAGTGATATGGACAATCGACCTTAAACCGATGCCTTCTTTAGTGTGCTCGTCATACTTCCAATTACACATCTGTCTGCCCTTCATATGCGAGAACGGATTGGATTTTGCGTCCATAGACTTTCGCCGATTTCTAGCGTGTTATTGTTCTCCTATCGCTCAAAATCTGCTCTTAGATAGGCGAATACCGAATACCTTCAGTGGTTCACGTCCAAGAACAAGTCCAAGTCCGACCTCTCAAGTTCTTCCTCATTTTTCTCTCTACGTCGTATCGGAAAAGAACCGATACGATATAGCCATTTTGGCAACGATTCTTCCCAATTAGCGTTTGCCAGAGCAATGACTTATTGTATTGTATAAGGACAAACAATGCAAGCACTCCTTCCAAGGCAATGGTTTGCTTTTGCTCCTTTCCAAAATAGAGTTTTGTACAGATGATTAAAATCGGAACAATAAAAATGAAAAAATCATTCCTCGAGGTCTCATCTATAATAGTATTTTTATATATTTAATCCTGGGCAATTTTAAGGTGGGTGTGTGTAGTTCTTCATGCTCCCCCACTCCCAACTGCAATCCCAGCCCAGATTTGTCTGTCGAACCGTCCTACTACAGTTTTACTCCACTCGAATTAAAACCGAGCGTTTAAAAACATCGAGTTTTACACGTCCAGACTCAATACTCTTATCCTGCCAGCGGTTCTTCCACGGATCGAAGACTCTTGCTTGAGTCTGGTAGGAACCTGATAAAAAGGAGCTGAGATCAATCTCCAGACCGTCAAGTATTTCCGGCTGATGTCCAAGAGCAAACTCACTATTCCAGTCATTCTGGCTATCCCTGCACCAAGCCAACATGGTTTTGCGTCCTTTGAGTACGTAGAGGCGGTAACGATTCTCAGATATTATTATTGGCTCGAAATGTTCCGCTGGAGGGTCGATACCCTCAACGGCTTCAGCAAATCGTGCAAAATGATACCATAGATTCGGTTCGTCCAATGCTTGTCGCCACCACCATACGTGTCCAGTTCCCGCTGCTCCGCTGAAAAATGGGGCAAAAAGCATGTCATGCAACAATATCCCATCCCGGTCTTTTACATACAATTCTGAACAACCCGTATGACGAGGTTTAACAGCCCCGGTCTCCGTGAGAATGATTGGTTTACCAGGATTGAAAGCAATCAGCTCACGCACTGCCTGAGAGGCAAGAACATCGACAGGACCATGGCAAATCTTCCACCCTGCCCCCTCATCCAAATAACGATGTACCTGAGCAACGTCATTGTCCTTAAGGAGGCACAATGTCTTATACCTCTGTCTTTTGTGTTCCCAGTCATAGCTCCCTAAACTCTGTACGGCAAGATTTCGGGGGAAACGGCTGTGAAGTTCCGGTAGCATTTCTTTTGTCCAGTCCAGCCATTCAGAACCGCGAACTGCATCCATCTCGTTCCAGAGTTCCCAAGCGAAAACCGCCGGGTTATCTCCATAACGATTGGCATACCAATCAAGTTTTGCCTTGAAATGAGAACGCCCCTCATCAGAAGATAAATAATCATGCATGCTCTCATAGGGTCCCCTATTGGCTTTGTGATAAATCAGGTTGTCAGACCATCTGTTCCTGTCCGGACGGATATCACGGAAATATTCGAGACACATCTTTACACGGACCCCGTTCTTGAGAGCAAGTGAGAGAAAACAATCTATGGTTTTGGCACGATCCGGATCAAATTGTAGACATTTCTCATGTTCCACATTCCAGTTACTGTGGCTCACCCAGACACGGCAATAATTGATCTTATTATCAATCATGATCTTAAAAAGACGGTCGAACTCATCTTCTCTTGGGGGACCGACAAGGTTAAAGCCAATTGGAATGTATGGATTGCCATTAGACAATTCGAAATAACGGGGATCACGTTGACTGACAACAACAAATGAAGATAGTTCATCCTGTTTAGGATATGCATTCAATGTAAGCACTTGGCTTATGAGGATAACCATAACCATTCTTTTGCACATGGGCATCTCCCATATAACAGTTTTCAAATGAAGAATTTGCTTGCACTTCCTAATAATAGCCAAACTATCCTATGGGATCAAGCTTCCAATAGGCGGTGCACCAGAGAGCACCAATTTCTCGCATAATCCGTTCCTCTGAAATAGCAGATACCTACCGTTAAATTGAACAAGAATTGGACTATCGGATTGAAAGGTTGCCCGGCATGAAGTTTTCTGGCATACTGGTCGTGCTCAGGATTGACATTAATTCATTACGCAGTTGCATCTTTGTTTTCTCATATTCCATATTGCCTGCCAGATTGGTCCACTCGTTCGGGTCTTTCTTATGATCATAGAGTTCCTCCTCACCATTACCACAAAGCGTATAGCGGTATCGCCGGGAACGGACAGAGAAGTGTGGACTGGTCTTGTTATCCCGGATGGCCGACAAGGCCACGTTAGGTCCGTCCCAGTCCTTACGTTTCGGATCTCTCAGGAATGGCCGAAGTGAGTGGCCGTCAAGCGGCGTATTGCTACGATTCTTGTTGGGGTCTCCGGAAAGACCACACAGGTCCGTCAGGGTAGGGTACATATCAATCAATGAAACAGGATGATCGCAGGTCTGTCCATTGCCCTTTAAGCCGGGGACACGTATAAACAGCGGTACGCGTGTGGATTCTTCCCATAAGTGCCACTTCTGAATGCAATCCTTCTCGCCCACATGATAGCCGTTGTCGCCCGTCAAAATCACTATAGTATTGTCGCTGTACTCGCTCTTATCCAATGCTTCCAGCACCTTGCCGACCTGATCATCGACAAACGCCACACACGCCAGATATGCCTGCACCCACTCTTTCCAGGCCTTTTCCCCCCCGGCCTTAAGCAATGCCTCATACTTCTGGTATCCCCACTCCCAACGATTGCGCAAAACTGAAGCACAATCGTTGAGATCGTCCTTCAAGTAAGGCGGAAGCTCAATATCTTCCATAGGGAACATATCGAAGTACTTTTGAGGAGCATAGAGCGGCGTATGCGGACGAATGAAGCCGACGCCCAAGTAAAAGGGGCGGCTGTGCTTCCGCTTCAGGACGTCAATCGCCCAGTCAGCCGATATCTCATCCGGCATTTTGTCGCGGTCGCTCCCATCGACGTACCGAAACGGTTTTCCGTTTTCATTGTACCAGCCCTTCGCTCCGGGTATTCCTTCGATAGCTCCCGCTTTCCAGTCCGGCACGTCAGACAAGGAACCATAATTGAGGTCACGATGCATAGGCAGCGGAAGAACATCCTTCCATATTTCAAACTGCGTAGGGCTGGGCGTGTTTCTTACTTTCCCTTTTCCCAGCCATGGCCAGGGGCCATAGTCCGGACCGATTCCGTAGGCGGTATAGAAATCACCCTCTGCGCCCCGATGCAAAAGCTTGCCTGTGCCGTAAGAATTATATCCGTTGTTGCGAAAATGCAGCGGCAGCGGCACACAGCCCTTCAGCAAAGGAACCGACTTCCATGCAGCAAAACTATAATCATTTATCGTCTGGGGATACAATCCAGAAAACAGGCATTTGCGCGAAGGGCCGCACACAGGCACTGCAACATGGGCATTAGTGAAGTTTACGCTCTTCTGCCGAAGACGGTCTATATTCGGTGTCTTTGCTTTTGGGTGTCCCAGCGGATGCAGCGCCCAGTCATTAAGATCGTCGCAGATAATTAATAGTACATTGGGCCGATTCCTTTTGCTTTCTTCTGTTTTTATACTCGAACAACCCGACAGAAGTAGAGGATACATCGCGGACATTGCCGTTAACCGTAAAAAATCACGCCTGTCCTGAACTGGCTTCATACAATTATCCTTTGTATACTGCTCACGATTTCCAATTCCCGTTTGTACGCGGGTAAGTAACCCTACAACAGTAACTCAAAACTCCACTCGCAGGAATTTACTAATCCTGATGAGTATGTAACTTAACCCAGTTACGCCGCTGGGACTCTTTTCTAATAGAATATCAGATCTGTCTCGAATTCTCAAGCTTGCCAACTTGATGTTGAAAATATCTCAACAATAACAATGGCAGAAACACAAATTTGGCAACTGATTATCATTTTCTTGATATATCGCAGGCCATGCTCACCAAACAGACATTATAGTTGATCCTACATCGCCTGGATAGAACGAATGCGGTCTTCGGCGCTATATTCGACAGCGATAAGAAGTATCGAGAACGCCCCAAACACAATAGAACCTGTTAAACAACTGAATATACAATCCCAAAACTGTAATTCCAAAGTGTAGATCTACTCCCTAAGAAGATATGTAGGAGCCTAAGATCATCTGTTGAGGAATCTTCTTTAGTGATGGGATAGAATCACACTATAGCCGTGGGCGTGCCTTCTCGCCTTGGATTTTGTTTATGGGGAGAAACAATAACATAGATCCTTGAAATTGCTGGTAGTAGTGATATGCTATGCTAAGTTTATCAGATGGCCCACACAAGTATTTGAAAAAAATGAAAGGTGGATAGATGCCAAGATACTTACAAGCATTCCTGTTTTTGCCATTCCTTTGCATCGGTGTTTGCTCTGCTCAGACACCCGTACAGATTCTCCAGGAATCGGGGATACAAGGTGGTCTCATTGTCCACCTCGGCTGCGGCGATGGTAAGAGTACGGTTGGGTTTTACCCGAACAACCGCTATCTCGTGCATGGTTTGGATACAGATCCTGGCGACGTTAGCCAAGCCCGCCGGCATATCGCAGCAAGGGGGCTCTATGGTACGGTCTCGGTCGATACGTTCGATGGCATCCATTTGCCCTACATCGATAATCTCGTGAATCTTTTGGTTGCCGAAGACTTGGGTAATGTCTCAATGGACGAGGTTATGCGAGTACTCTGCCCTGGTGGCGTCGCCTATATCCGGCATAAAGGCAAGTTGTCCAGAACAGTCAAGGAGTGGCCAAATAATATCGACGAGTGGACCCATTACATGCACGGTCCAGACAATAACGCCGTGGCTAATGATACTGTCATCGATTCACCTCGCCGTCTGCAGTGGAACGGTGGCCCAAAGTGGACACGCTCCCATGAGAAGATGTCAAGTATGAATGCCATGGTATCGGCTGGCGGACGGATTTTCTATGTTATAGACGAAGGCCCGAGCGCCTCAGTTCAGCTTCCACCTGAGTGGAAACTTATTGCACGTGATGCCTTCAATGGTGTGATTCTCTGGAAACGTGACATCCCATTGTGGCACACTCATTTGTGGCCGCTCAAGGCTGG
>Ga0209536_100012383_pt1 | contig 12405 bp, 9 predicted proteins | sample DeeMarSeWOR28_12_FD_187461 | JGI IMG/M metagenome (GOLD analysis project Ga0209536, IMG submission 187461) | Marine sediment microbial communities from White Oak River estuary, North Carolina - WOR-2-8_12 (SPAdes) (version 2) | ecosystem: Environmental > Aquatic > Marine > Intertidal zone >...
CCGGCCGGGCGCTGCCTGTATATTCCCGTCCGGACCAATGGAGGAGTCGCATCATGTCGCCACGCATCGCATTGACTGTGTGCCTCGTGCTCGCCTCGATCGCGTCGGCCCCGCCGCTGCGAGCGCAGGGGCCTGAGGTGCCTGGGCCCTCCTTCGAGGACATCCTGAGCCTGCCCGATATCGGCAATGCGGTCATCGCCCCGGACGGCAGGTCCATCGCCTACACGGTGCGCACGACCGACTGGGACGAGAACCGCTACGACACGGAGATCTGGCTGGTGCGAGAGGGGGAGGAGCCGTTCCAGTTCACCCGCACCAGGGACGGGGCCAGCACCAGTCCGCAGTGGTCGCCCGACGGCCTCTGGCTCGCCTTCACCGCAGATCGTGGCGACGGGCGGCAGATCTATCTGATGCGCGCCGCGGGCGGCGAGGCATGGGCGCTCACCGAGGGTGAGGAGGGAGTCGGCGGCTTCGAGTGGGCGCCCGACGGCAAGCGCATCGCCTTCACCCGGACCGAAGAGCGGACCAAGGCCGAGAAGCAGCGGGAGGAGGAGTACGGCGCCTTCGCCGTCGAGGACGCGGAGTACCGCATGTCACACCTGTGGTTGGTGGTGGTTCCGGACGAGCCTGACGCGGCCGAGGCGACGCAACTCACCGAGGGTGACGACTTCACGGTGTCGGGTTTCGAATGGTCGCCCGATGGGACCCGGATCGCCTTCGATCACCGCCCCGACCCGTTGATCAACTCGTGGATGCAGGCCGACATCTCGGTCCTCGACGTGGAGAGTCGTGCGGTGACGCCGCTCGTCGCGACCCAGGGATTCGACGGCGGCCCCATCTGGTCGCCCGACGGGCGGTGGATCGCCTACCAATCGAGCGGTCCCGACATGGGCTCCGCGTACTACACCAACGGCAGGTTCTACAAGATCCCGGCCGAGGGCGGAGAGCCGACGCCCATTCGGGTGGATCTCGACGAGGACCCGTTCATGGCCGCGTGGACGCCGCGCGGCATCTTCCTGGTGGCGTGGGAGCGCACGAACCGGCGCGTGTACCGGGTCGACCCCAACTCGGGGAAGACCGAGGTTGTGGCGGATGCTCCCGACCGGATCTGGGGCGTCGACTTCACTCCGGACGGTGGAACCGTGGCATTCGTGGGCCGCACCGCGACCACCCTCGATGAGGTGTACCGGTCGCGGGTGGACCGGTGGCGACCGGTGCGGCTGACGAACATGACGGAGCAGGTCGCCGAGTGGGAGCTCGGCACGAGCGAGGTGATCTCGTGGCAGAGCGAGGACGGTACGACCATCGAGGGCGTGCTGCACAAGCCCGAAGGGTTCGATCCCTCGCGGACCTACCCGTTGCTCGTCATCATACACGGCGGGCCGACCGGCATCGACTACCCCACGCCCGTGCTCAGCTACGTCTATCCCGCGCACCAGTGGCTCGCCAAGGGTTCGCTGGTGCTGCGCCCCAATTACCGCGGCTCCGCCGGGTACGGCGAGGCATTCCGCTCGCTCAACGTGCGCAACCTAGGCGTGGGTGATGCGTGGGACGTGCTCTCGGGCGTGGATCACCTCGTGGCGCAGGGGATCGTCGACACCACGCGCATGGGCGCCATGGGATGGAGCCAGGGTGGATACATCTCGGCCTACCTCGCGACGACGACGGACCGCTTCGCCGCGATCTCGGTCGGCGCCGGCATCTCGAACTGGGTCACCTACTACGTCAACACCGACATCCATCCGTTCACGCGGCAGTACCTCAAGGCGACCCCGTGGGAGGACGTCGAAGTGTACGCCAAGACGTCCCCGATGACGTTTATCACCGACGCGTCGACACCGACGCTCATCCAGCATGGGGAGTTCGACCGGCGGGTGCCGATCCCCAACGCCTACGAGCTCTACCAGGGGTTGCAGGACATGGGTGTCGACACGCGCTTGATCGTGTACAAGGGGTTCGGGCACGGCATCACCAAGCCCAAGGAGCGCCTGGCGGCCACGTGGCACAACTGGCAGTGGTTCGGGAAGTACGTGTGGGGTGAGGAGCTCGAGCTGCCGCTCGAGGTGGAAGAGGGAAAAGAGGAAGGCCCCGGAACCTAGGTCAGATTCATCTCCTCGAGCAGGCGCTTGAACCGCTGCTCATCCCGCACAGGGTCGAGCAGCGGTTCGACTTTGATGTAGCAGAGCCAGCCGCGGCGTTCCTCGCGTGCCCGCTCCAGCCAGTCGAGCGCCGCGTCCTTCTCGCCCAGCGCGAGGTGCAGGATGACCAGGGCCACCGGCAGCACGTAGTCGGTTTGTGCCCTGCGGGCCAAATCGTCGAGCAGCCGGCGCGCCTCGTCCGTCTCGCCACGGAGGGCGTGGACGTGCCCCAACGTGGCCACGGCGTACGGTGAGCCGTCGGAGGTGGCCACCGCCTCCCGCGCGGCCGTCAGCGCCTCGTCGAGGCGGCCGTGCGCCGCGTGGGCGAACGCGAGCACGCGGTGATTCTCGGGTGCCGTAGGCGCCAGCTCCACCGCGCGCTTCAGGTGCTCGATGGCCCGGGCCGGCCGGCGCGCATAGAAGTACTGCCAGCCGAGCGAACGGCGCACCGAGATCGACACGGGGTCGAGCTCGAGGGCGACCCGGCCCTCGGCGAGCGATTCCTCGATGTGCCCCATTGCCATCAGCAGCCAGGAGTGCCACTGGCGCGCCGTCGCGTAGCGTGGGTTGAGCTCGATCGCACGGCGAAACTCCCGCCCGGCCCCTTGCCAGTCCCAGTCGTAGATGAAGCTGACCCAGGCGAGCGAGGTGTGGGCCTCCGCCAGGGTCTCGTCGAGCTCCAGTGCCCGCCGCGCCTCGCGCTTGGCGCGCCGCATGCCCTCCTCCACCGGCACGCCCCGGTAGTCGGTGTGGATCGCGTAGCAGTCAGCGAGGCCGGTGTAGGCCAGCGCGTAGTCGGGATCTTCGGCGATCGCCTGCTCGAAGTGCTCGATCGCGGCGGCGGTCCCCTCGGCGGTACGCAGATTCCAGAAGTAGCGGCCTTTCAGGTAGTGGTTGTAGGCGGCGACGTTCTCCGTGTAACGACGGGGCATCGGGTCGCCGATGTCGCCCAGCAGCGTGGCGCGCAGCGCCCGCACGATGGCTCCCGCGATCTCGTCCTGCAGCGCGAACACGTCTTCCAGCTTCCGGTCGAACCGCTTCGACCAGAGCGTGCTGCCGTCAGACACGTTGATGAGGGACACGGTGATGCGCAGCTGCTGCCCCGCCTTGCGCACGCTCCCCTCGAACAGCGCCGACACGCCGAGTAGCGCACCGATGGAGCGTGCGTCCTTGCGCTCCCCCTTGAGCGCGAACACCGAGGTGCGAGAGGCCACGTGCAGCCCCTCCACGTGGGTGAGGGCGCCGATGAGCTCGTCGGTGATCCCGTCGCTCAGGTACTCGTTCTCGGGGTCGGGGCTTGCGTTGACGAAGGGCAGCACGGCGATGGAGCGACGGGCGTCGGCCGGGGGCGCAACGGGAATGGTGCCCGTCGCGGACGCCGTCAGGGCCGCCGCAAACTCCCCCGCCGTGGCAAACCGCTGGTCCGGCGCCTTGGCCAGCGCTTTGGCCAGCGCCTGTTCGACGGCGAGGGGGCAGCTGGGCCGCAGGGTCCGCGCGGGGGGCGGCGGCGCGACGGCGTGCTTTGCCAGCATCCCGACGGGCGTAGTCTCACCGAACGGTGGCTGCCCCGTCAGCATCTCGAACACCACGCACGCCAGGCTGTAGACGTCGCTGCGCCCGTCGAGCTCCTGGTCGGCCGCCGCCTGCTCCGGGCTCATGTAGGCGGGCGTCCCGATCGCGAAGCCCACCTCCGTGAGCGTGCCGAGATCGTCGCAACAGGCGCTGATGGCCCGTGCCACGCCGAAGTCGGTGACCATCGCCTGGCCCTCGTTGAACAGGATGTTCTCCGGCTTGATGTCTCGGTGCAGCACGTCCAACCGGTGCGCATAGTCGAGCGCCGAGGCGACGCCGCGGGTGATTGCGGCGATCTCGTCGATTGACAGCGGCCCGTCGCGGCGGAGCCGATCTCGCAGGGTGCCGCCCGTCACGTACGGCATGATGAAGTAGAGAAACCCCTCGCACTCGTCGGAGTCGTGCAGGGGGAGGATGTTGGGATGCGTGAAAGACGCGACGATCCGGATCTCCCGCAGGAACCGCTCCGGGTGGTATCCGGCGGCGGCCAGCTCGGGGTGCAGCACCTTGAGCGCCACCTGGCGGTCGTGTTTCACGTCGCGGGCCAGGTAGACCGTCGCCATGCCGCCGCGACCGATCTCGCGATCGATGGCGTAGCGGTCGCGCAGGGCGGCCTGCAGCCGCTCGGGGACGGGAGGCATGGAGTCTATAAGATGGCCGGGGAACGGGGAACGGGGAACGGGGAACGGAAGACGGCCGCCACCGACCGTGGGGGCACCCTCACCCGGGCTTCCGGGGTGCTGCCCGCCTAGCCCGCCATCCCCCTCCGCAGCAGGTTCTCGGCCAGCGCCGTCTTGTCGTGATCGCTCGCGCTGGTCCACGTCGCGGCGAGGTCGTCCGACGACTTGCCCTGTGGCAGCACCAACCAGCGGTGCTCGTAGTCGGGCCCCACGGCGGTCAACACGATGACCCGCCCGCTCGGACCACGCGGCGTTCCATGCAGATAGTAGGAGACGTCGCCCTCCTCCCAGGCGGCCAACTGCTCGAGAGGGGGCTGCTCAGTGCTCATGTGCCTTGCGAACCTCGCGGTCGAGGACCCGCTGCAGGAATTGTAGCACCGCCACCTCCTCCCTCCGCAAGGCCGCCGGGGTCCCGGATCGATGGTCCTCGCCGTTCGGCGTGGACGGCGGGGGAGGAGGCATCACCTCGCCCTTGAGGTACGCCTCGATGATAGCTGGATGCACGTAGTACTTGCGGCACACGGCCCGCGTATTGCCCAAGTGGCGGGCCACCTCGTCGATCGCCTGTACGACGTTCTTGTTGGCCTGGCGCTCTGAGGGGGCCGGGCCGCGGCGGCTCAGCTCGACGGCCGCGAGGATCGTGCCCGCCCACGTGCGAAAGTCCTTGGCGGTGATGTCGCGTCCGGTGATGTGCCGCAGGTACTCGTTGATGTCGTCCGAGTCGACCTTTTGCCGCCGACCCTCGTCGTCGAGGTACTTGAACAGCTCCAGGCCGGGGAGCTCACGGCAGCTCTGCACGATGCGCGCGATGCGACGGTCGGTGATCGAAGCCGTTCGCGTGACCCCGCTCTTGCCCCGGAACTCGAAGCGCAGCCTCGAGCCCGTGACCTGCACGTGGCGGCGCCTGAGGGTGGTGAGTCCGTAGGACCGGTTGTGCTTGGCGTACGCGACGTTGCCGACGCGGAAGAAGGTGCGCTCCAGCAGCCAGACCACGGTGGCCAGCACCTTGTCCCTGGGGAGCCCGCGGCGCCTGAGGTCGCGCTCCACGCGCTCCCGCACCCGGGGGAGGACCTCGCTGAAGGCGAGCATGCGGCCGAACTTCGACTCGTCGCGTTTCTCGCGGAACCGGGGATGGTAGCGATACTGCTTGCGACCCTTCTTGTCCCGTGCCGTAACCTGCAGGTGGCCGTTCGGGTTGGGGCAGATCCAGACATCGGTCCAGGCGGGGGGGATCGCCAGCGCGTTGAGCCGGCGGCGCTCGGTGCGGCTCTGGATCAGCACGCCGGTCGGCTCGTAGTAGGCCCAGCCACGTCCCACCCGCTTGCGTCGAATGCCGGGCTCGGCGTCCGTCACATAGTCGAGGCCAGCCGCCTTGGCGGTCTCGACGTGGGGGAGGGTGGTCTGAGCGGTCATGGCCCGCAAGAAACGCAGAGATCCGGGGGGGCCGCTGTGACGCACACCCCCAAGATGGGGCCGGAGAGCCTTGCTCTTCAACGTACCATTTCCTACTATGACATGAAATAAAATCGTGACGAGGCGCCGATGGCCGGTCGCGTGGGGCGACCCAAGAAGGAGTTACCGCGGGCGAAGGATCTGTTCACCAAGAGGTTCCGCGCTCTCATGCATCTGGCTCACGAGGGGAATCTCGGAGAGGCGAGCCGGGCGACCGGGCTGTCGTATCCGACCCTGCGGGACCTCTACGTGGGGCGGACGGTGAACCCCAGCTATCGGACCCTCGAGGCCCTCGCGGACACCTATGGAGTGGCACTGGCGTGGTTCCGGGACCCCGAGGAGCCCGAGGAGGTGCCGGTGGAGGGGCGGATCGGCTACCTGCCGCCCGACCCCCATGTGGGCAGCGCCCGCCCGCAGCTGCGCGAGGTTGTCATCCCGTTCGCGGCATGGCCCATGTACCGGGTATTCACGGTGCTGGAGCGGCGGCTGTCCCTGGGGACCCCGCGCCCGGATCGCCCGATCGTGGGCGAGGCGACAGGCGACGCTCTGACCTTCCGCCTCGCGACCTTTCTGTTTCAACCGCTGCTCGCGGCTGAAAAGACCGGCCTCAAGCACCTGATCCTCGAGGGGGCGGGAGGAGGAAACCCCGCCTGGGTGCAGCGCCTCCGGGTGCTGGGGACCATGTGGGAGCTGGCGCTGAACGATCTGCTGTACAGCTAGTGAGCCTTCGGCTCGGCTTGCGCCGGCACGGCCCTTGGCCGATTCTCTAGTAGATCTCTCCCCCTGGCTCAGCGGGGCATGTCACACACACCGTGGATGTGGAGGCCGGACATGACCGAGCGGGATCTCACTCGGCGCGACTTCGTGATGATGGGGGCAGCCGGAACGGCCGCCCTGTTCCTCAATCAGAGGCTCCCCCGGGGCGGGCCTGCGCCGATGCCCGAGCGCCCGTTGGGACGCACGGGCCATCGTGTGCGGCTCTTCTCCCTCGGTGGGCAGGCCACGCTGGAGCAGGCCGACAGGGATGCCGACGCCGAGGCGATCATCAACCGAGCGATCGACCTGGGCGTCAACTACATCGACACCGCCGCCCGCTACGGTCGCGGGGTGAGCCAGAAGTACATCGGCAAGGTCATGGCCACCCGGCGCAACGAGGTGTTCCTGGCGACCAAGACGCACGATCGCACCCGCGACGGGTCTCTCCGCCTGCTTGAGGAGAGCCTGCAGTCGCTGCAGACCGACCGCCTCGATCTGTGGCAGCTCCACAACGTCCGGAGAACGGACGAGCTGGATGCCATCTTCGGGAAGGACGGTGCCATCGAGGCGATGATCCGGGCCCGGGACGAGGGGACGGTGCGCTTCCTCGGGATCACGGGGCATGCCGATCCGGCGGTGCTGGCCGACGGCCTCCGGCGGTTCGACTTCGATACGATCCTGATGGCGCTCAACGCGGCCGACCCGCACCATCTGCCCTTTGTCGAGGAGCTTCTCCCGCTGGCCAACCAGAAGCAGATGGGGGTCATCGGGATGAAGATCCCCGCGCGGGGTCGCATCTTCCGCGAGGGCGGGATCACCTCGATGCGCGAGGCGATGCGCTACACCCTGACGCACCCGGTGAGTACCGTGATCGTGGGTGTCGACGACGTCGCGCAGCTCGAGGAGAACGTGGCTATCGCAACCGCGTTCGAGCCGCTCACAAGCGAGCAGATGGCCCATCTCGAGGGGCTCACGAGCGACTACGTCAGCGAAGCGTCCTGGTTCAAGCGGGGGGCGCGAGGCGCCGCAGGCGACGAGGACGATCAGGACATCGACTAACGCCTCGGGTTAGCTCGACCGCGCCACCGCCGCCGATCGGCCGAGGAACAGTTCCCGTTCCATGTCGCTGGTGGCCAGGTTGGGTGAGATGCGGACCGTGTTGAGCCCGTGGGTGCGGAATGGCCGGAACACGAATCCGTGCTCGCGGTTCATCCGCGCGAACAGGTCTGTGCTCTCGACCCCCTTGACCTCGACGGCGAACAGCGAGGCGGACAGCTCCCACGACCTGGGGGAGCGCCACTCCGTGTGGGCTGCGTTGTCCACTGCCCGGCGCCAACCCTGCCACAAGGCGCGGTAGCGCGAAGCCTTGGCTTCCTCGCCGAGTGAGGCCTGGAAATCGACGGCGTCCCCGAGCGCGATCACCTCGGGCAGGTTGCGGGTGCCGTAATCCTCGAACACACGCACCGTTCCGGCCCAGCGCTCCTGTCCCCACGTGACCCACATCGGCCTGAGCGCGGCCTGTACCGCGCGCTTCACGAACAGCAGGCCCGTTCCCTTCGGGGCCTGGACCCACTTGTGTGGGCTCGCCGCGTAGAAATCCACATCCGACGCCGCCAGATTCACCGGCAACATCCCGACGGTCTGCGCGCCGTCCACTGCCACGAACGCCACGCCGCGCTCCCGTGCCAGGGCGGCAAGCTCCCTCATGGGGTGTCGCAGCCCAACGATGTTGTCGACATGAGGGAACACCAGCACGCGCGTGTTGGCGGAGATGTGGCGGTCGTGCAGGTCCAGCACGTCGTCGAGGGTGAGGCGGGCCACGTCACGTACCGGGAAATCGAACTGCCGCACGGAGAATCCCCGCTGCTCGGCCTGGTGGCGCCAGCAGATGCTCGCCCCCGGGTGGTTCAGCGAGGAGAACAGGACCTCGTCCCCCCGACCCAGGGGCAGCCCCTGCGCCAGGATGTTGAACCCCTCCGTGGTGTTGTGAGTGAGCGCGACCTCGCCGGCCTCGCAGCGCAGCAGTTGTGCAGCCTTCGCGCGCACCGCCTCGCGGGTTTCCTCCCACGTGTCGCCCCACATATAGAGCCAGGGGTTCGTCTCGCACAGCTCGAGGTAGCTCCGGTGTGCCTGCTGCACCGCGCGCGGGATGGTGCCGATCGATCCGTGGTTGAGATAGATGACGCCGGGGTCGACGGTGTACACGTCGCTCTGCGCTCCGGGCGGGAGGCCGCCGCGCACGCGAGCCGCGTCCGCCGCAAGCGCCCGATCGACCGCCAGCAGCGCGCCCACGCTCGAGGCGCCGGCGACGGCCGCCAGCTGCTTGAGGAATGCCCGTCGATGGCTCATGACTGCTCCCGCGAGGCGAACCGCTCCAGAAAGGCACGCTCGTCGGGCGTGAGGCTCTCCATTCCCTTCGCGCTGATCTTGTCGAGGATGCGGTCCAGCTCGTCTCGGTTCACCTGGTGCAGGTCGTCGCGCCGAATGCCCCGCCAGCGCTCCAGGTCGCCGCGGCCCGACGACCTTGCCTTGGGCTGAACGGCGGCCGCCTTCCGCTTGAAGCGCCGCGCCGGCGAGCGGAAGTCCAGCCACTTGAGGTACAGGAACGCACCCGCGAACCCACCCAGGTGCGCGAAGTGAGCGACCCCGTCCCCCGATCCGGAGAAGCCCGCGAAGAGCGACATGCCGGTGAGGAATACCACGAGCCACCGCACCTCGATCGGGAGCACGCCCCAGATGAAGATCTTGTCGCGCGGCCAGAACATCGCGTACGCCAGCTCCACGCCGAACACCGCGCCCGATGCGCCGATGATGGCGGCGTTCGGGGTGGTCACGGCCGACAGCAGCGCCCCCGAGATGCCGCTGATGAAGTAGAGCGTGAAGAAACTGCGTCCACCGAGGCGCGCCTCCAGCCGGGGGCCGAAGATGTAGAAGATCCACATGTTGAACAGGATGTGGAGGATGCCGCCGTGGAGGAACATGTACGTGACGACCGTCCAGGGGCGCTGCAGCACGGCCGCCGGGATGAACGCGAACAGCAGCGTCGCCCACGGGAAGATGAGCTGCAGCAGAAACACCACGACGTTGGCAATGACGATGCGCTTGACCCACGGCGTCATGGCTAGGAAGCCTAGAGGGTTGGCACGGCCGACGCCAGCGGCACATCGCTTCCGACGCGCGACAGCGCGCGTATCTTACACAGCCACATGCCCGAGATCGAGCTCGACAAGCGCAGGCCGTCCCGCCCCGGCGACTCCCTCAGCCTTCCCCCCGATCTGGTTGAGAATGCGGGGAGGCGTCTGGGTATCGCGGCGCTGGTGTACGCGGCGGCGTACACGCTGGCATACGGCTCCGGCAGGTTCAGCGGCGGCTGGGCCGAGCAGTGGGCCAATGCGAGCCTCCCGTACCTGCCGGACGTCCTCGCCGCCGGTTTCGTCGGCGCCTCGATCGCCCTGTTCTTCTTCGCGCGCAGCGGCATCGTCAGCGGCCAACGGCTGCTCGACAGCGGCCTGCTGTATGAAGTCGTGGCGGCGGCGGGGATCGACATTCACCTGGTGTTCGGCAGGTGGCCCGAAGGGGTGCAGATGGGGGGGATTTCGTGGGTGGGCGTGTGGATCGTGTTCTTCCCGCTGATCGTTCCCAGCACCCCCAAGAAGACGGCGGTGGCCGCCTTTGCGGCCGCGTCCACGACGCCGCTGCTGTACGCGATCGGCGTCGCGCAGGGTGGCCCCCCCCTCCCGCCGGAGGTGAGCGTTCCGACGATTCTCGCGAACTTCATCTGCGCGGGCATCGCACTCGTGGGCTCGCGCGTGATCTACCGCATGGGCACAGACATCAGCCGGGCCCGCCGGATGGGGAGCTACCGTCTGGTCGAGAAGCTCGGAGAGGGCGGCATGGGCGAAGTGTGGAAGGCGGAGCATCGCATGCTCGCGCGCCCCGCCGCGATCAAGCTGGTGCGCGGGGGCCTCGGCACGGGCCCCGGCCGCTCGGAGGGCACCGAGCATCACCGCTTTGAGCGGGAGGTGCAGGCCACCGCGCAGCTGCGCTCGCCGCACACGGTCGAGGTCTATGACTACGGCCTCAGCGAGGACCGCTCCTTCTATTATGTGATGGAGCTGCTCGACGGGCTGAGCCTGGAGGAGCTGGTGAAGCGGTACGGCCCGCTGCCTCCAGAACGCGCGGTGCACATCCTGCGCCAGGCGTGCCATTCCCTGGGCGAGGCGCACGCGCGCGGCATCGTTCACCGCGACGTCAAGCCGGCCAACCTCTTCCTGTGTCGCTACGGCCAAGACCTGGATTTCGTGAAGGTGCTGGACTTCGGTCTGGTCAAGCGGGCCGGGGCCCCGTCGCGGCGGGACGTCAAGCTGACCGCCGTGGGAACCTTCGCCGGGACCCCCGCGTACGGCTCCCCCGAGGGCGCGGCCGGTGAGGGAGATGAGGTCGATCCGCGCAGCGATCTCTACTCGCTCGGCTGCGTCGGCTATTGGCTGCTGACCGGGCGAACCGTGTTCCGGGCCAGCTCACCGATGCTGATGCTCGTGCAGCACATCCATCAGCAGCCCGAGCCCCCCTCGAGACATGCGGAACTCGCGGTGCCCCCCGAGCTCGATGAGGTGATCCTGGACTGCCTGCGCAAGGACAAGGCTGAGCGGCCGCACTCGGCGGAGATCCTCGCGTCCCGGCTGGCCGCGCTTGGATTCGCAGACGATTGGACTCCGGAGCGGGCGCGGCAGTGGTGGGAGGCGCACCGGCCCGGGAGCGTGTACGACGCCGCGAAGGCCGGCGATCGAGGCGGCGCGATCGCCGCGCCGCAGGTCGCGAAGCTCTAGCGGGTCGGCGCCCGCCACTCCTTGAGGACCTGCTCCACCAGCTCGGCGTTGCTCTTGGTGCGCTGCATGAGGCGCAGCAGCTCCTGCATGGCATCCGACGACGGTGCCGTGGCGAGGTGGTGGCGCAGGGTCCGGGCGGCTTCCAGCGCCTCGGCCGAGAGCAGGCGCTCCTCGCGTCGGGTCGCGCTGGCGTTGAGGTCGATGGCCGGATAGATGCGCCGCTCGGCGAGCTCGCGGCTCAGCACGATCTCGCTGTTCCCGGTGCCCTTGAACTCCTCGAAGATCACCTGGTCCATCTTCGACCCCGTGTCGATGAGCGCGGTGCCGATGATGGTGAGCGAGCCGCCGCCCTCGCGTGGCTCGATGTTGCGCGCGCTCCCCAGGAATCGCTTGGGCTTCGCCATCGATTGCGCGTCGAGGCCGCCGGAGAGCGTGCGTCCGCTGCCCTTCTCGAGCGTATTGTATGCCCTGGCCAGCCGGGTGATGGAATCGAGGATGATCACCACGTCCTCGCCGAGCTCGACGCGCCTGCGGGCACGCTCGAGGGTGAGCTCGGCCACCGCGGCATGCCTGCTCGCGGGATAGTCGAAGGTGGAGGCGATGATCTCGCCGTAGCCACACGACTCCATCTCGGTGACTTCCTCGGGCCGCTCGTCGACCAGGAGGATCAGCAGGGTCGCGTCGGGCCGGTTCTTCGCGATGCCCTCCGCCAGCGCCTGGAGCACCATGGTCTTCCCGGCCTTGGCGGGGGCCACGATCATCGCCCGCTGCCCCAATCCCAACGGGCAGATGATGTCGATGATGCGGTTGGTGTAGTCCGCCCCGCCGAGCCGGGTGAGCCCGCAGTCGAGCACGAGCTGCTCATTGGGATGGATGGCCTTCAGGTCGCCGAAACGGGGCCGTCCGTTGAGCTCGCCGGGGGGCCGCCCATTGATGCTGCTGAGCTCGGTGAGCGAGCGGCTCTTGCCGCGACCCTTC
>Ga0209536_100012384_pt1 | contig 12405 bp, 12 predicted proteins | sample DeeMarSeWOR28_12_FD_187461 | JGI IMG/M metagenome (GOLD analysis project Ga0209536, IMG submission 187461) | Marine sediment microbial communities from White Oak River estuary, North Carolina - WOR-2-8_12 (SPAdes) (version 2) | ecosystem: Environmental > Aquatic > Marine > Intertidal zone >...
ATGGTATAGTTGGCCGTCATGATCGAAATCAACAAACTGGTACGCAGCAAACGCAAGACACTTTCCCTGATTGTCGAGACGGATGGAACGCTAACTGTCCGCGCTCCACTGCGGATGAAAGATACCGACATCCGGCGTTTTATCGAGGAAAAGAAAGGCTGGATCAATCAGAAGCAGGCTAAGGCGTTGAAGGATGCGGTGGCTCCCCGTCAGTTTGTGGATGGGGAAAGCTTCTTGTATCTAGGAAAAGAAGTCACGCTGCGCATCGTCCCGAACGGTAATTCTGCTCTCATGATGGACGGTATCTTCAAGCTGACAAAGTCTGCGCAGCTCCGGGCCGAGTCTGTTTTCGAGGACTGGTACAAAAAACAGGCGCGGAAGGTTTTGAGTGAGCGGGTCATTTTTTTTGCGCATAAATATGGGTTCAAGGTGGGAAAAATCCGCATCTCATCGGCGCGTACGCGCTGGGGATCGTACAGCAGCAAGGGGACGTTGAGCTACACCTGGCGCTTGGTGATGGCTCCATTAGAAATCATCGATTACGTAGTGGTACACGAGTTATGTCATTCGAAGGAATTGAACCATTCCAAAGCCTTCTGGGCACAGGTGGAGGCGATTTTGCCTGATTACAAATGGCGACGAAAGTGGTTGAAAAGTAACGGCGCGAAATTACGCCTGTAGGAAAAGGGCTGCCGCGCCAAACACAAAAATAATCACGCCCGCCAGCCGGTTGACCCATGTCAGCAGGGCGGAGGTGAATTTGTCTCGTAGGAAGCTCACCCCTGTGCTGAGCGTCAGCCACCAGGCGGCGGAGCCCAGGAAGACACCCAGCACCATCACGCTGGCCGAGAGATAGTTTCCGTCGGTTTCACCCAGCCGCAGCCCGGCGAAGATGGCGATGAATGACAGGATGGTGATCGGGTTGGTGATGGTCAGGAAGAAAGTAGTCAGGTAGGCACCGAACAACCCGCCGCGCGCTGACTTTGCGGCCTCCTCTGATGGTTTGCTGAAAAAAGTTTTTACGCCCAGGTAAAGCAGGAATATACCCCCGACGATGCGCAGCCAATTAGATTGACCGATTAACAACTCTTGTACCGCTGTCAAGCCAAAAGCCGCCACCGCGCCATAGAACATATCTGCACTGGCCGCACCCATCCCGGACAAAAAGCCTGCCAGCCGTCCCTCAGCCAATGTCCGCCGGATGCAGAGCACCCCAATCGGCCCGACCGGCGCGGCGATAGAAAATCCGATGATGAGTCCCCGGAAGAACACAGATGGATCAGTCATGTTGTTTGTTTCTCGTATAGCTTACAGGAAATAAAAAAGGCGCATCCACCGATGCGCCTTGTGAGCCCCAAAATGTCAGGTCGTGGCCTCCCCGCGTCGGAACCAGGTTTTCCATTCCTTGTTTTCCCATACCACCAAGATGGGTGCGGCGACGAAAATGGATGAATATGTTCCGCTCATCAGGCCGACCAGCAACACTACGGCAAATTCCTGCAGGGTGACACCACCGAACATGGCCAGGGCCAAGAGCAGGAATTCAACCGTCATCAACTGCGTATTAATCGAGCGCTGAAGGGTTTGGATGATGGAGTGGTTGACCAGTGTTTCATATTCCAGGCGGCGATAGATGTTGGCATTCTCGCGGATGCGGTCGAACACCACGATCGAGTCTTGCATCGAGAAACCAATCACGGTCAGCAAAGCGGTCAGGAAGAGCGAGTCGATCTCCCAGCCGAAGAGCAGGCCGCCGAATGCGGTCACGCTGAAGATGATTGCCACATCGTGCAGCATGGCCAGGATGGCGGAGATGCCATATCGGAAGGCGTTCTGGACGCCGCGGAATGACCAGGCGATGAAAAGAACCACTAAAACGGCAGCAAGCCCAATAGCCTGTGCGCCGCGTGAGGTCACCTGTTCGCCGATGCTGGGGCCGACACTATCGAAGCGGACAACTGTCGGCTCACCGATGTTTTCAGTCATCGAAGTTAGAATAACATCCCGGACATCATTATCCAGGAACTCAGAACGGATGATGTAACTACCCGTTTCGCTGGTTTGGACTTGAACATCTTTGATATTTTCACCTTCGTATAGTGCAATGATCTCAGCCGGTTCGGGCGATGCGCCAGTGAAGGACACTTCGAGGAGGCTGCCGCCGGTGAAGTCGATGGAGAGAGGCAAGCCGCCCGTGAAAAGTATGATCAACCCGGGGATGATGATGATCAGGGACAGCCCGAAGAATAAATAGCGTTTTCCAAGAATATTCATAATAACCTTCTCTCCTGCCTAAATTCCGAACCAGCGTTCGTGATTCGTGGGCTTGAACCAATCCAATGCCAGGGCCAGCAGTGTACGTGTGATGTACAGCGAGGAGAACAAACTGATACCAATACCTAGAGCCAGCGTAAGTGAAAAACCTTTTACGATAGTAGCGCCAAAGGTGCTGCCAAACCAGTACAGGATCCCAGCGGTGATCAGCGCGGCGATGTTCGAGTCGCGAATGGAAGGCCAGGCACGTGACCAGGCTTGGTCGAAGGACTGTTTTAAAGTCTTACCGCTGCGCAGTTCTTCTTTCAAGCGCTCGAAGACCAGGATGTTGGCGTCCAGTGCGGAACCGGTGCTAAGCATGATACCTGCGATACCGGGCAGGGTCAGCGTGACACCGATCAGCTTGAAGACTGCCAGCAGGATGACTGCGAAAAGCATGATCGAGATGTCGGCAGTGATCCCGGGCAGGCGGTAGTAAATACCCATGAACAGGATAACAATGGTCAAACCGACCAAACCCGCGATGAGACTGCGGTTGAGCGAGTCTTCCCCCAGGGTCGGGCCAATGATGCGCGTCTCTACCACTTTGAGCGGGACAGGCAGCGAACCGTAGCGCAACTGCACGGCCAGCGCGTTGGCTGTTTCGGGTGTGAAGTTGCCCTGAATGATCCCCGACCCATCAGGGATTGCAGAGTTGATGACGGGTGATGAGACAACTTGTTTGTCGAGCACAATGGTAAGGTATTTGCCTACGTTAGCAGCTGTGTGCGCGGCGAAAATGTCTGCGCCTTCGGGCGTCAGTTCAAACTGGACAACATACTGCCCAAGTTGATCTTGCGTCACTGCAACCTGGCGTAAATCCTTGCCAGTCATAACAGTATGATACACAGTAGGTACATCACCGCCGCCTTCAGTAACTGGCGCTTCGGCTTCTCCACCAGTGGCAAAGTCGGTTTGGATTGTAGCCTCCGGGGGCATGCTAATATCGCCAGTGTCAACGAACTCAAGCAAACCGGTCTGTTGAATAGTTCCCAGTACTTCGTCGGTATTGTCAAGCCCGGGGAACTCACCCACGATGCGGCGCTCGCCTGCGATCTGCAGCACGTTCTCGCTCACGCCCAATGCATTGGTACGGTTCTCCATGATGGTGCGCGCCGTTTCCATTGAATCGGAATCGACTGCAACGTCTTCCGGCAGGTCGGCTTCCAGCAGCACCTGTAGCCCGCCGCGCAAGTCCAGGCCCAGGCGGGTGGTCACATCTCGGTCCAGGATACGGGTGTCGTTGAAAGGATTATAGATAACCAGGGAGTCGTTCAGGTCCACCCATAGCCCCAAGCCCAGGATGACCAGAATGAAAATCAAGCGGGTATAAACATTTCGAATCATATGGTACTCTTCTCCGTCCACGAAAATGCCAGCCTTTGGCTGGCGGGAGTGATTATACCTCTTTTGTAAGTGGTTAGGTAGGGGCGAAGTGGTAAATTCACCCCTTTTTGTGCAAATTTACGGATATACCCACTTCTCATATAAATCCGTCAGATCACAGTCACAATGTTTCTCAGCCAACTCCTTCATATTTTCTCCCGTCCCGATCCCCCAGGAATTGCTTATCACATAATCTTTCATGAAAGCATCAAAATCCCGTTCGCCCATCTCATCACGCAGTGCTTCAAAGAAAAATGCGCCTCGCCCATAGATGATTGCGCTGTAGGCTGCACCTTCATATTCTGACACAGGCATACCGATTGGGATCGGCTGGCCATCTACACGCGACCAGCGTCCACGCATGGATTGTTCATAGCCATTCGCACCGCCGCTGCCATGTTGGTCGGCGAAATATTGCCAGGTCACAAATTGGGTTAACGACTCATCCAGCCAGGGTTCATCGAGCTGGTCGTTGCCAACCAGGTTGTAGAACCACTGGTGCCCGGCCTCATGTGCCACCGTTGACTCCATCATGATATTGTTTGGTGTGCCACTCAGCGAGCCGTCCACGTTGTAGATGCGGTCTGTGATGGCAGTAATCCCCGGGTACTCGATCCCGAGCGCATATGTTGGGGTAGCGACGATGTCGTATTCCGTGTATGGGTATGGAGCGTACATTTCGCCAAAGAAATCAAAGGATGCAATAGACACGTCAATTGCCCTTTGCGCACCCTCTTCCATCCCTGAGGGGGCGTAACTGTTGAAAGTGACCTCGCCAATGGTCTGGCTTACGACTTCATAATCCGCGCTGGCAGCCAGGTAGAAATCCCGGGCCGGCCCCGCAACATACGTGACGATCTGCCTGTTACCCCGCTCTGCGGGGCTCCCGTTTTCCTCATGTCTGACTTCCCGCCCCGCGCCGACCAACACCAACTCACCCGGTGCATCTACAGTCACCACGAAGAAACTGGCGTCAGCATAAGTCGGGTCTCCCTGTGGCGGCGTGATTTCGGCGTTCCAGCCTTCATCGTCATAAACAGCGATCATCGGGTAGGAATGTGCCAGGGTCAGCACGCCGTCATAGTAGGCCAGAATGCCATAATTGGTTTCTATATCGGTAGGGACAACCACCGAGAATTCGATTTTGATGTCGATGCTTTCACCGGGCTGTAGTGGTTCATATAACGGGACACGCATCAGGCTGTTTTGTAGTTCGTAGACAGGCTCAAAAGGCTGATCGTTTACTCGCACGGAAGCAACCTTCATCTCCCCGTTCAGAACGTTCGGCAGCAGGCGGAAGTGAACCTCATCTAACGGAACCGTTTCCTGGTTAGTGTAACGAACTTCTTCTACGCCATCCACATTGAAGATGTCATCCTGGATGGTGAACTCAATTGTGTAGAAACTAGCATCCTTAAGATTGTCCAGCAGCGGTTGCTGCGCCTTGATCAATCCGTCACGGAAGATCGCGAATTTATCATCTTCGACAGGTGTATCCGGTTTGTGAGGAGACGGCTCTTCTGTTGGTGGGCTGGTTGGCGGTGGTTCGGTTGCCTGGCCGGGGAAAGAGGAAAACAATTGGCAGGCGCTGATAAACAGAATGCTAAGAATAAGCCAGATGAATACTTTTTTCATATATTCGTTCCTCCTGATTGTTGTATTTACTGCCATCATCTTAGCAGAAATGGGATTGGATAACATGCGTATGTAGAGGGGTTTGTTACTTTTTGGTTTGAAATTCCCCGATAAAGACCAGTGTTTGTTCAAGCACATCCTGTATGCTCAAAGGATCTGTGTCAAGGATAAGATCTGCATGGGCAAGCGCGTGTGAGAGGCGGCGTTGCTGCTCTTCATAGTCGGCTTCTCTCCAGTGGATCATTTTTCTTTTTCGCTCACGTGTGACCGCGAAGGATGCCTGCAAGAAGATCAGCACATCCGGGTTGGTAAGCCGCTTCCACATATCCTTCACATAGGAGTGCTCCTGCGCAATGTGCCGTGTTGAATATCCCAGTTTGTCGAGCGCTTCAGTCAGGGTAGATTTGCCGGAGCCACACGGGCCTACCACGCCAATTAGAAAGGGCTTACTGGCTATCATGGATCAATTGATGCAACCTGTCTGGGCGGCCCAGCACCGCGATGATATCATATTCATCAATGGAATGATTATCCTTGGGATGGAAATTGGTTTCGCCGCCGTTGCGCACAAGGATAACACTGACTTTATACCCATCCTCGATATAGCCGACAGTTTTTCCCTCCAGCAAGCAGCCGGGAGAAATGGTGATGCGCGCCAGGCTGAGCGACTCGCCCTCAATGCTGACCGGGCGCGTGATTTCAGAGTCGGTGGCCGAGGCTGCGAAAGCCGGGGCCGCCAGGCCTGTGCCACTGATGGCTGTGAAGCCGAATTGATCGGTGAGCGCGTGTGCGAAGTCGTCGTCAAAGATACGAATGATCACACGGATACCGGGGTTCAGGCTGCGGGCCTTGAGCGCAACTTTCAGGTTGACCGCATCATCCTGGATACATAAGATGATGGAGGTTGCCTTGTATATGCCTGCCGCTTCCAGTGCAGACTCGCGGCTGGCATCAGCATGGATGATGGGAATGTCCATCTCTTGTACAGCGGTGATCAGGTCTGCTGAAGGGTCCAGTTCGATGACGGCCATCGGTTGGTTCATGCCTCCCTTCAGGTGTTGAAGGACATGGAATCCCAGATGACCCAGACCGACCAGAATATGGTGATTCTCTAGAGTAGAAGCAATAGCCATTTCCCATTCCTTACTGCGCGCGCGTCGATTGAAAAATAAGTAGCCAAAATCGGCTAAGCCAAGCGCCAATGTGCCAATGCCAACTAAAGGCATGATAAAGAAAAAAGTCTCGAGATAAGGGCTTTTTGGAAATTCTCCCGGGGGCTGAAAAAAAGCCAGCGATAAGACGATATAAATTGCTTCGCTGAGATTTTGGACAGGCTCGCCAACCTGTGCAGCAATGGAAAAATACAAAACCCCGCCCCCAACGATGGCAAATAAGAACACTGCCAGAGCCGTACGAAACTCTCCTAGCAGAAGCAGGGTGTCTCGCAGGGAAGCGCGAAATATGCGCCGTTTTGATCTACGCAAAATGGCTCCTGAATACCTATCGGAGGGGCAGGCGTACGCTCATGCGGCGTACGTCATCCTCTTCCCGAATACTGACCTTCAAAGCCACTACGCTGATATCATCTGCAGGTCGGCCTTCATCCAGATTGACAGCATGTGTCAGCAAGGCATCAGCCAATTCCTGAGGAGAGGGATCTTGTTCCTCCAGCATAGCCTGAATAGCATTGGACACGTCCATGGGATTGCCGCGCCGCTTCCCGGCATGCGTCAGGCCATCGGTGTACATAACGATGGTAAGTCCGGGCTCCAGGTCTACTTCGGTGATAACCGGGCGAATTTCTCTGCGGATGCCAAGCGGTGTGCTTTCAGTATCCATGCAATCGATCTGATCCTCATGGCAGATGAAGATTGGAGAGGGATTGTTCCGTGAAAGCACTACTGTATTGGTCGCAAGGTCAATGGATGCGATGTTGAGCGTACACGAAACTTTTCCATTCTTTTCTGTATACAGCGCATCTGATGCGGCGCGCGCAGCGGCGCCATCCCGTACCCCCTCAGCCAGCAAGCCAATCACCTTGCGTGCTACCATCATGGATATCGCTTTGGCTCCCCGCCCCGAGGTTTGCCCATCTGCCAGTACAACTGACATACCGCCATTAGGGCGTTCCACAACCTCTAGCGTGTCGCCGCTTTCTATTGAAGCGTACTTGTTGACTTTTGATGCAGCAATTTGAACTTCCATGTGTGTATTCTACATCGTTTCGGGCTTGACGTCATCCCTTGAACCCGCTATAATTCGTCCGCTGACAACGCAAAAGTGCAGCATTCGTCAGAAACTACGCCGGGCAATTGCCCGGCATATTCATGAAATTACCGCAACCAAAAAGAGGTTGTGGTGCTAGAAGGAGAAAGACATGACCCCACAACCGAAACGGAAGCTATCCAAGGGTCGTCGCGACCGCCGCCGAGCCCACGATGCGCTTTCAGCGCGCAACCTGGTTTCCTGCAGCAATTGCGGTTCCATGCGCTTGCCGCACACCGTCTGCTCGAATTGCGGACATTACCAGGGCCGCGAAGTGGTCCAGATCGATAAAGAAAAAGCTGAGTAATCATCAGATCACCAGCGAGCCGTGACCAACACGGCTCGTTTGTGTTTAACGGGGAGAGGTGAAAAATGATTCTTGATCCGAAAACTACTGCATTTGTCTTTCCCGGCCAGGGCTCACAGGCCGTTGGCATGGGAAGCGAGTTGGCTGCCGAATACCCGATCGCGAAGGAACTTTTTGACGAAGCGGATGCGCTGTTCGGTTACCCTTTTTCGAAATTGATGTGGGATGGACCGAAAAAAGATTTGGACGATACCGTTAACACGCAGCCGGCTTTATATGTGCATTCGATAGCTGCGCAGCGAGTCTTCTCGCATCTCTACCCGGACTTCAAGCCTGCTTCCGTAGCCGGGCATTCCCTGGGCGAACTCTCAGCCCTGACCGCGTCTGGTTCCTTACCCTTCTCCGATGGCCTGCGCCTGGTGCGGACTCGCGGCGATTTGATGAAACGTGCAGGGGAAGAATCCCCGGGAGGAATGGCAGCCATCCTGGGGTTGGATATTCCCACGCTGGAAAAGGTCTGCGTGGAAGCCAGCACCCCAGATGAGATCGTGCAGGTGGCAAATGATAACTGCCCCGGCCAGGTGGTCATCTCTGGCGCGAAGGCTGCGGTGGAGCGTGCTATTTTAGGTGCAAAAGCTGCGGGGGCAAAACGTGGCATTCCGTTGGCGGTCAGCATTGCGGCGCATTCGCCGTTGATGGCCTCTATTCAGGATGAATGGAATGATGCCGTAGATTCTTGCAGCATGGTGGATCCAGTTATTCCTGTGATCGGTAATGTGCATGCGAAGCCAATGACCACCGCTGACGAGCTGCGCGCCGACATCAAAGCCCAAATGGATTCTCGTGTGCGCTGGACTGAATCGGTGCAGGAGATGTTGAAGTCTGGCACACAGGCTTTCGTCGAGGTGGGGAGCGGGAGTGTCCTGCTGGGATTGATTCGGCGTATTGACAACAGTGTGGCTGGTTATCCGTTGGGAAATCCTGCTGATTTTAGTACTTTTTTGGAATAATATGCCATGTTATAATGACTTCAAATTAATCTATTTCAGTCTAAATTGTTCAAAGGAGGAACAAACATGGGCCTGTTTAGCAAAATTCTCAACAAGCTTGGCATCAAAAAGGAAAAGGCAGAGACAACATCTGCTGTGATGGGGAAAGAAGTAAAACCTGTATCTGCTCCAAAGGCTGCTCCAGCGAGACCTGCGGTGCCTAAACCTGCTGCAGCTAAAGCGCCTGGCGCGGCTGATCGATTGGCAGAAAAACAAGCTATGATTAAAGAAAAACATGCAGTTGCGGATTCAGTACCGATGGTTGATGTTATGAGCAAGCTGGAAACAATGGCCAAAGGCACAAATCTCGATTGGAAAGTGTCAATCGTTGACCTTCTTAAGGTTCTGGGTATTGATAGTAGCCTTGAAGCTCGTAAAGAACTGGCTAATGAGCTTGATTGTCCCCCGGATCTCATAGGTGGCGATTACGCTGAGATGAACGTTTGGCTGCACAAAAAAGTGCTGGCGGAAATTGCTGCAAATGGTGGTAATATTCCACAAGAACTTTTAGATTAGCTTGTAAATTCCAATTTTTGGAATTCGTGTGAACCGGTAACGCCCTACAATTTGTAGGGCGTTACCGGTTTATTACTCAAATGTTTCCAAGGATATGATCTTTCACCAAGCAGGTGTGAGACCTCCCTGGTCATCCTTCCAATAGGGAACCCAGGCTAAAGTTGTTAACTGTACCTGGATGTCAGTCTTATTAGGCTTGATGCTGAGCGTTTCCAAGTCTTCAGTCAATGGATCAATCTTACTTTCCAGTTCAGCCGTATCTTCTTCAAATTGAGCATTTAGATCAGCAATTTGTTTATCTATAGCTTCAACAGTTTCCATAGCGCGCTTGACATCCTGACCTTCATCAGCGGATTTAGAGAAGCCGCGCATTGCTGACTTTGCCTTGCTAATATTGCTCTGGCTAAGAACTTTGCGACCTGTGAAAGCGCCTAGTAGTGTTGCGCCAACTGATAATGCAGTATCTACTTTGGCTTTCTTGGCCTGTTCAGCCTGTTTCTCAACGGTCTGCTCGGCTTTGCGCCTGCGTTCTTGCAGAGTTGCCAGTTTTGAAGTGTATTTTGTGCGCAGTTTTTCGATAACCTCATCTCGTTGTTCACGTGCAATCTGCTGTAAGCGTATACGGAAATCACGCTCATCTTCACTAGGGTTGGATGTAGCCTTCAGGCTTGGGCTTTGAAGCAAATCGAGACGTTGTGAACCATAGATCCACGAACTAAAATCTTTTTCCCAATCTGAGTAATTCTTAGACTGGTTTGCTGCAGAAGGTAAAATGCTGAACTGTGAATTGCTGCTCGGTGATTTCTCTAGGTCAGTAGCAGGAACATCAAGAACTTCAGCATTTTCCCATACCACGGGGATAGCGTTGTCTGTGACAGGGGTCATATAAACCAAATTCTGGGATGTGTCCACTTTGGCTTTGGTGTTGCTAAAGTGAACCTTTGCGGCGCCCAGAATTGTCGGTTGATAGAAAAGTTTATTTCCAGCGGGGGCACTTCCTCGGGTTGGGACATAAAATTGCTTCAAGCCGGGAGGTAAGGCAGGAGGCTGTGAGCTGGATTTTGCTCCACTAGCAGAAACAGTCGAGGGACCGGTTATTGAAGCGACCGGTTGACCGTCTTTGATCGGTTCCATAAGAGTTTTTATCTGATCACGGGTCAGTGGGCCACGTAAATAGGAAAGCACCCAGCGTGTATTGAAAAGTTCAGGCGCATCTTCGTGAGTGTTGTTGACCAAAAAGACTCGGCTATCCAGATCAGAAATAATCTTTTCGATTTCCTTGCGATTGAAGCCTCCTCCTGCTGCGCTTTCGAGACCATCGAGCAGACGGGCTTTGTCGCGCTCGGTTTGCAAGCGACCAATGAACCAGGTTCCCATATTGGAAAGGGCTTTGTAATCAAGATCGACAGGGTTTTGTGTGGCGAATACCATGCCAATACCAAAAGCGCGTGCCTGCTTGAGCAGGGTTAACATAGGAGTTTTTGAAGGTGGGTTTCCGGTGGGTGGTAAGTAACCAAAGATCTCATCCATGTAGACGATGGCGCGCAAGCTATTAGTACCAGACTGTGTACGCATCCAACCAAGTACTTGGTTCATGAGCAGCGAGACGAAGAACATTCTCTCTGGGTCACTGAGATGAGCGATAGAGAAGATTGCAATGCGTGGCTTTCCAGCAGGAGTGTATAAGATTTGACCGATGTCCAATGGAATTCCTTCCAACCATGCATTGAATCCTGGCGAGGCCAATAAGTTATTGAGCGCCATGACTAACTCAAAACGTTCTTTGGAAGGGTAAAAAGATTCGATATCGAGTACGCCAACCTTTTTTATAGGCGGGTTTTGAACCTGTTGGATAAGAATTGCCAGATCTAGATTTTGCCCCTTTTGCCAGGCAGTATCGAGAATTGTAGAGAGAAAAATGTGTTCTTTACTTTGGATTGGATCCGCATCTATGCCTACCAGCCCTAGCAAACTCGAAACAGTCGTGCTGATACGTTCACGCAGCAAATCACTGTCTTCAAGAATTTCTTTTCCAGGCGCGGCAAAAGAATTTAGAATTGATACAGAGATACCTGCATTGCTACCAGGAGTATAAACCAACATCTCGGCAGAATCTTTCAGTCGTTGAATGCGTTGACCATCCTGGCCCCAGTCCCCTAGTCCCTTGGCCCACAGGGAGGCTTGTTTTTCAGCAAACGCTTCTGGGGATAAATTCTTATTGCGAGCTTCGTCCTGATTGATCCAGGGCTGAAAATCTGAGCCTTGTAAATTTGGGAAAGTAAGCAAGAGGTTGCCTAAATCTCCCTTGGGATCGATCAGAATAGCAGGCACGCCATCAATAGCAGCTTCTTCGATTAATCCAATACATAAACCGGTTTTACCGCTGCCGGTCATACCGACACAGACTGCATGCGTAGTAAGATCCTTAGAATCATAAAGGAATAACTCATCTTTGGTTTTTTGGGCTTTCATATCGTAGACTTTACCCAAATAAAATGCACCTAGTTTTTCGTAATCTTCCATAATTCTCCTCGCTTTCGGGTGATGTCTATTTTACATCAAACCCTTGAAAGCAAGCTATTGCTTGAATAACAAATAGGCGGCTCGCAGGCCGCCTATTTGTTATTCAATTTATCTTAATGTGAGACTGCACGAGGCAGTTTTTTAGCCTGGGCAATCCAATCCTCGACCTGCGATTGGGCGGGCAGCTTATTGACCAGATTCTTGGCAGCATTTACTTCTGCCATCTTTTTTACCAGGTTTTCGGCTTTGCGCTGGGCAAGCTCAACGACCGTGTCTACACCTGCTTCTTCGAGCAGGTCAGCATACTCTTCTCCTACACCTTTTATGCGGAACAGGTCTACATGGTTGACCCATTCCAAGAGCAGTTTGTCACTCACGCCGGCTTTGGCTGCCAGGTTCTTGCGGCCAGCA
>Ga0209536_100012385_pt1 | contig 12404 bp, 11 predicted proteins | sample DeeMarSeWOR28_12_FD_187461 | JGI IMG/M metagenome (GOLD analysis project Ga0209536, IMG submission 187461) | Marine sediment microbial communities from White Oak River estuary, North Carolina - WOR-2-8_12 (SPAdes) (version 2) | ecosystem: Environmental > Aquatic > Marine > Intertidal zone >...
ACCATCACTTCTAGACTCAATCTAATTCCCCTCCTCGACTGAGATGGAATTGGACACGAATCCTCCCATCATGAGCCCGACTTTTTCACGAGTTACTTCTTCTGCCGTTAAGGTGCCAAGTATGTTGCCCTTGTAAATCACACTGACTCTATCGCTTAATGTGAGGATCTCAGTCAGATCACTAGAAACCAAAAGAACAGCAGCTCCTGCGTCACGTTGTCTTAGGAGCTCTTCACGAACGAATTGCGTGGTAGCTACATCCAACCCAAATGTTGGATTCTCAGCTATCAGAATCTTGGTTGACCCTTGTTCAGGTTTACGAGAGATCTCCCTGGCAACCACAACCTTCTGCTTGTTACCACCTGACAGGCTTCGCATAGGCGCTAAAGGACCTGGAGTGTCCACAGAAAACTGTTCTATGAGGTCCTCTGTTAGTTTGACCATTGCCTCTCGATCCATCATTAGTCCTTTCGAGTCAGAGTAGTAACTCATCATTAGATTCTCTCGCACTGTGAGATCCAAAATCATTGCTTTTCTTCGGTTCTCCGGAATATATGACACTCCGAGTTTCCTGATCTTACCCACAGGCATACCCGTAATGTCTACTCCACCCTCATCTTTGTGTAATAGTACCTTGCCTGACTTCACTTCACGAATATGGACAATAGATTCTAGCAACTCTCGCTGTCCATTACCTGCAATTCCCGCGAGGCCCAAGATTTCTCCTCCCTGCACACTAATACTGACGTCATTCACAACTTGCATTCCCATGTCATTGTCAACACACAGATTTCGTGTTTCTAATATGACTGGGCCCTCTTCAGTTTCCATTCTCTTCAGGTCATACAGAGTGTCTTTTCCGACCATCATCCGTGCGAGTTCTCGAACTCCTTTATCCGGATTGGCCTTCATCTCTTGAACTCTTTCTTCATCAATTGTTTCAACAACTTGCCCTCTTCTCAGAACGGTTATTCTATCGCTGATTCTAATTGCCTCTTCAAGATGATGAGTGATGATTACTATTCCTTTTCCACTTTCTTTCAATGATTCAAGCAGTGAGAACAAACCATCGACTTCAGGAGGAGTCAACATCGATGTGGGTTCATCAAGAATGATGATTCTAGGATTTGTGATTAATGCCTTCAGAATTTCAACACGCTGTTTTTCGCCACCAGACAGCTTCCATACTGGCATCTTCGGATCAAGTTCACCCAAGTCAAACTTCTGGAGCCCCTCTCTCACCGCCTCTTCTACTTTTTCTAGTGAGAGAAAGAAGCCTTTTGTCAAGCTCATTACATTTTCTGCAACACTGTGCCTCTCGATAAGAGTGCGAGACAGATCTTGATATGCAATGCCAACGCCCTGTTCAAGAGCATCCCGGGGTGTCTTAAGATCATGCTCAACCCCCTCAATGATTACTGAACCACTATCAGGTTGTCTACATAGATTCATAACAAGTGTGCTTTTGCCAGCTCCGTTCTCACCAAGAAGAGCATGAATCTCCCCTTTTCGGAGTGTGAAGTTGATATTGTCATTTGCCCGAATCTCCACTTCACCCTCTCCGTAGAAGGTTTTGCAGACCTCTCGCATCTCTAGTATGGTATCCATGAAGAATCCCTCTGCGTTCTTGGGTCTTGTATACGGAGTTTTGCGATATTTAATTCTAGGCCTCTTTGAAAAAATCGCTGAAAAGAAATAGTGGGGGGGAGAAGTGCTCCCCCTATAATGTTCATATTGTGGGTATAGTCGCAATTACCCCTTCAACAAACCATTCTATTGTCAACAGGGTCCCGATGTCTGCACGTTCTCCTTCTGCAAGCCATTCCGTTCCATTCTTGAAGTTCAATGGTCCCGAGTATGGATCAAATATCACGTTTGGCATACTCATTTGGGCGATTCTGGTCATGACAAGATCATAGACACTTATTGTTCCAAGAAGTGGATCAGACACATCGATAGCTTGAAGATCGGACACGAAGAGAGGATTGATTGGAACTCCAAACTCACCGCCAAGTGCGATTCCGCCCTCTTGCAAAAGCCAAAGGTAGTCAACATTCGCAAGGTTTGTGTTGGTGTATTGTCCAAGGTATATCTTCTGGATTATGTCGTCGTATATTACGCCCCAGTCTGCCAACTGCCCACTAATGGTGCTAGAGGGAGCATAGGACTGCATGGGCGAATAGTGACTAAAGACATACACGTCATCAGTAGAGTTTGCCACGAGTGGTACAGCTGTAGAGTCTTCTGTGAAGGCGAGCATGTCAACTCCTGTTCCTATTAGTTCGTTGGCTGCAGAGGTAGCAGCTGGTGGGTCAAACCAGTCTGTTTGGAGCCAGCGCACGTCAACAGTGGCAGATGCATTGGTTTCTTTCGCACCAATCGCAAATGCATTGATGTGTCTAATAAGCTCTGGAAGTGGGAATGCCGCAACATAGCCCAACTTACCCGATGATGTAAGTGCACCAGCCATTAGTCCGTTTAGATAGTATAGCTGGTAGAAGTCTGCAAAGTATGTGCCTACATTGTCATCCCTCAAATACCCTGAACAGTGGAAGAATATCTTATCCGGATGCCGAGAGCCAGCAGCAATCGTCGCATCCATGAAACCAAAGGATGTCGTGAATACAACATCGCATCCTTCATTCTCAATCAGATAGTCAATTCGTTCTCCTGCTTCTGCTTCTGAAACCGATTCTAAGTACGTTGTCGTAAGCCAGTCATACTTGTCGTCTATGTATAGCCTTCCAACATCATGGGCATTAGTCCACCCATAGTCTCCGATGGGACCGACATAGATAAAGCCCGCCTTCAGAGTTCCCAAGCCAGGACCTGGGCCGCCAGGAACAACCGCGAAGGTCAACCAGCCTGCTCCGAAACCAATGCCAACACCGACGATCAAGAGGACAACGAACGTAGTCATCGTTCTTGAACTACTCATTCTCTTTTTCACTCCACACATAGATGTGCTGAGGTGTTATCTCCCGACAACAACCACCTCAAGATATCATAATTACCCCCAGCTTAATATCTTTGTCCGATTTTTCAAAGAAATTGCTGTTGAAAAAGGTAGTAAGAGAGGTTTCGCGCGAAACCTCTCAATGAACTATATCTACTTGATTCGCTCTCTGACCAGAGTTTCAACTACTGTTGGGTCTGCCAGGGTTGTGACATCACCAAGGTCGTCAATCTGACCAGCTGCAATGCGCTTCAGGATTCTGCGCATGATCTTGCCTGAGCGGGTCTTTGGTAGAGCGTCAGCCCACTGAATCTTCTCAGGAGTGGCGATTGGACCGACATCAGCACGCACGTGGCTCCTGAGTTCAGCCTTGAGCTCGTCAGTCTTCTCCACACCCATCTTCAAGGTAACGAAGACATAGATTGACTCACCCTTGATTTCGTGGGGAAACCCTACGACTGCGCACTCTGCGACTGCAGGATGCTTGACCAGAGAGGACTCAATCTCAGCAGTACCGAGTCTGTGACCGGACACCTTGAGAACGTCATCGAGATGACCCATCACGAAGTAGTAACCATCGTCGTTGAAGCGGGAACCGTCACCAGTGTAGTACATTGGCTCACCGTTATCAGGGTTCTTGAACTGGACCCAGTAGGTGTCAACGAATCTCTTGTGGTCACCATAGACTGTCCTCATGAGGCCAGGCCAAGGTTTCTTCATACAGAGATAACCACCTTCGTTTGCGTTGACTGGAACACCGTCTTCAGCGACGATAACTGGATCTACTCCAAAGTACGGAAAGGTTGTGCTTCCTGGTATTGTTGGAGTCGCACCAGGCAGTGGAGTGAGAATCACACCACCAGTTTCGGTCTGCCAATATGTGTCAACAATTGGGCAGTTCTTCTTCCCAATCATCTCATGGTACCAAATCCAAGCCTCAGGGTTGATTGGTTCTCCGACCGTACCTAACAGGTTCAGGGATGATAGGTCATGTTTCAGAACAGGATCGTCACCGAATCTCATCAGAGCACGGATAGCAGTTGGAGCAGTATAGAACTGGTTGACCTTCCACCTCTCGACTTCTAACCAGAAACGGTCGTTGTCCGGATAAGTCGGGACTGACTCGAACATCAGTGTGGTAGCACCAGCTGAAAGGGGACCGTATACAATGTAGGAGTGTCCAGTAATCCAGCCAATGTCTGCAGTACACCAGTAGACATCGCCCTCATGCCAATCGAAAATGTGCTTGAAGGTGTGAGTCGTGTAGGTCATGTATCCACCAGTTGTGTGAAGAACACCCTTTGGCTTACCAGTTGAACCGGATGTGTAGAGAATGAACAATGGGTCTTCGGCACCAACCCATTCTGGGTCGCACTTGTCATCGACCTTCTCGTATTCCTCATGGTACCAGACATCTCTGCCCTCGGTCCATGGAACATCAATTCCGACTCTCTTGACAACAAGAACCTTCTCGACGATATCAAGACCTTCCACAGCTGTGTCGGCACCCTTCTTCTGTGGGATGGTCTTACCAGCACGATAGTAACCATCGGCTGTAACGAGGAGTTTACCTTCACAGTCAATGATTCTGTCCTTGACAGAGTCGGCGCTGAAACCACCGAATACAATGCTGTGAACTGCACCAATTCTGACACAGGCAAGCATGATGATTGCGAGCTCAGGTATCATTGGGAGGTACATTGTGATTCTGTCGCCCTTCTTTATACCGAGGTTCTTCAGAACATTCGCGGCTTTGTTGACCTCACTAAGGAGCTCATTGTAGGTGTAAGTCTTTGACTCTTCGAGGGGTTCACCTTGCCAAATCAAAGCGATTTGGTCGCCCTTGCCTGCCTCGACGTGCTTGTCAAGACAGTTGTAAGCCATATTGGTCACACCGTCTTTGAACCAGGTGAACCGAATATCCTCCATGTTTTCCCATTCAAATCCCTTAGTAGGCTCTTTCTTCCAGTAACAAAATTCCTTGGCTGCTTTGAGCCAGAATCCGTCAGGGTTTTCAACAGACTCCTTCCAGATCTTCATTCGCTCATCATGGCTCTTTACATAGGCTTTGTCGATGAAGCTCTTTGGGGGGTCGAAGCGCCTTTCTTCCTGGCTATAAACTGTAATCTTCTTTTCTTCTGACAAGTATGTCACCTAATACCGTCAATTCGATAGCCGACACGCAAAATATTGACTATATGAAGCTTGTCAAACCACGCATTTTTCTAGCAAGGAAAAAGAGAGGAAAGAGGTCAAGGGTTGACCCTCGACCTCGAACTTAGATTAGCTATGCGCCTCGCTTGGACTTCAAAACAAGTGTAAAGAGCACAGCAATAATCGCTAGAACTCCAGTCATAATGAAGGCCATGAAGTAAGAGCCTGTGGCGTCAACAATTGGTCCAGCAACGAAGGCACCAGTGATTCCAGCGATGCCATATGCTGTGAACATCACACCATAGTTCTTACCCACATTTTTGCTTCCAAAGAAATCTGCAGTTGCTGATGGGAACAGTGCGAAGTTACCTCCAAAGCAGAAACCAATCAGGGAGGCAATACCCATCACGGCAATCCAACTGATGCTGATTGTGGACATCCAGGCAAAGGCGAACATCCCAATTGCTAGTACGAGGAACATCAGTATCATGGTGTTCTCACGACCTAACTTGTCAGAGGTTGCACCCCAGACGATTCTTCCAGCAGCATTAAGCAGGCTCATGACTCCAACTATCACAACGGCATCTGCTAGAGGATCGATAGCCAGAGCAGCTGTCTTGACGTTACCTAGTGTCATCAGACCTGCAGTGGCAGCAAAGACAAACATCAGCCAGAGGAGCCAGAATGTGGATGTGCGAATCATCTCACCAGGCATCATACCTGTACCAGCACCATCAGCTATTGTTGGAGGAGGGGTATAACCTTGTGGCAGCCAACCTTCTGGGGGATTTGTGAGTAGTTGTGAACCAAGAACAACTAGTATTAGATAGGCAATTCCAAGAATTAGCATTGGCATTCCTATATTGGCTGTAGCTGGTACATTGTAGAAGTTCAACAGAAATTGTTCAACATATCCAAACACCAAAGCACCAGCACCAAAACCAGCCACTGCAATTCCTGTGATTGTACCTTTCTTGTCAGGGAACCACTTTACTAGAGCAGCGATTGGACAGACATAAGCAAAGCCAATACCTGCACCACCGATTATCCCGTAGGTAATGATGAGGTAGATTGTGCCTATTACTGCATCACCGCCAGACACAGCATCAACAAAAAATGCTGAGATATAACCAGCACCAAGAAGAATTCCACCAACTGTGGCAACTTTTCTAGGACCAACACGGTCCTGCCATCTTCCTGCAAATATCATGAATAAGGCGAACGAAGCCAGGCCGGCTGCAAATGGTAGCTGTGAATAGAGAGAGGGCCAGAGATAAACACCCACAGGGGGGCTACCTCCGTTCAGAGCAGTCTGAAAGAAGGACCATGCGTATATCGAGCCCAGACACAGCTGTACAATTAGCGCACCAAGAATGACAAGGTTCCTATTACCGATTTTTTCATCAGACATAATGAAATTCACCTGTCACAGTGTCAGGTATTGAGCGGCTGGCGGAAATAACCCTACTAAAAGCCTTCCGTCAGGTCCAAAAAAAGGGGCTACTTGCAAATGCCTATATGCAACTTACTTTGGAGATGGGGCATTGATGAGGAGTAGACTACGATGAGTAAAATCGAGTGGACTCAGAAATTCAAGAGTAAGGTCGTTGATTCTTCGCAAGCAATCAAAAAGATCAAACGTGGGGCAAGAATTTTCTTAGGAACAGGTTGTGGCGTTCCATACCATCTTGTTCAGGAACTAGCAACACATTCAGGTCAGATGGCTGACAATGAGATTGTCCATCTTCTCACGCTCGGTGATACACCATCGGCTGATTCGAAGTTCCAGAATCAGTTTCGACACAACACCTTTTTCGTGAGTTCAAACATCCGAGAAGCGGTTTCTGAAGGTCGAGCAGACTATACCCCCATGATGCTCTCTGATATCCCACAACTATTCAGACAAAAGAGAATGCCCCTTGATGTTGCATTGATTCAAATCAGCCCTCCAGATAGAAATGGCTACAGTTCTCTAGGCATTTCTGTGGATATTACCAAGGCTGCTGCAGAAAGCGCAGATATGGTCATAGCACAAGTGAATGACAGGATGCCAATCACTCATGGTGACTCATTTATTGATGTTCGCGATATTGATTATTTGGTGCCTTATAATGAGCCATTGAGGGAGTTTCAGGCTGCTGAAGTGACTGACACAATAGACAAGATAGGCCGTTATGTCGCCAGAATCGTAGAGAATGAGTCAACACTCGAACTCGGAATAGGAGCACTTCCCCAATCTGTTTGCAACAACTTACTGGAAACTGGAGTACAGGATCTTGGAATACACACAGAAATGTTCAGCGACAGCTTGCTTCCGCTTATTGAGCAGGGAGTTGTCACAAACAAGAAAAAAGCGCTCCATCGTGGAAAAGTGATTGCTAGTTTTGCCATGGGTTCTGAGAAACTGTACGATTATATTGATGATAATCCCATGTTCCATTTTCATGACACTGCCTACGTGAATGATCCCTACGTCATCGGCCAGAACAACAAGATGATAGCAATCAATTCAGCCCTTGAAGTGGACCTCACAGGACAGGTCTGTGCTGACTCAATTGGTCACAGCTTCTATAGTGGTATAGGAGGTCAGGTTGACTTCATCCGTGGTGCCAAGAGATCAATCGGTGGAAAGGCTGTAATCTGTATGCTCTCCACAGCAATGGATGGGGAGGTTTCTCGAATTGTGCCGCGACTGAGTGAAGGCGCTGGAGTAGTGACCACTCGTGGAGATGTGGATGTTGTCATAACCGAATACGGTCTTGCTACACTTCACGGAAAGACTATTCGAGAAAGGGTTCTTTCACTCATTGCGGTTGCGCATCCCAAATTCAGAAATGATTTGCTCGAAGCAGCGAAGAAAATGCATTATGTCTTCGAGGATCAGGTCCCATTCCTTGTCAAAGGAACCTACTTTGCTACAGAGTATGAGATGAAGGAGTCCTTCAAGACGCCAGAGGGACCAATCGAAGTTCAGTTTAGGCTAATTAGACCAGATGATGCAGATAGGATCAAGGAACTCTTCTACGATTTGAGTGAGGAGAGCATCTATTTCCGGTTTCTCACGCCTTTGAAATCACTACAAAGACAGACATTGCAAGATTTCTACAATGTAGATCAAGCAAGCGATATTAGCGTGGTGGCTGTTGTGAAGTCTGGAGAAAAAGGAGAAACTGAGAAGATTATAGGAGCTGGGAGATACCTTCTGAATAGGAGTACAAATGAAGCAGAATTTGCCCTACTTGTGCAGGATGAGTATCAGGGCAAAGGAATTGGAACATATCTTCTCAATCACCTCATGAGGATTGCCAAGAGTAAAGGGGTTGAAGCCTTCATCGCATTTGTGCACCCGCAAAACCAACCAATGATACGGTTCATCCACAAGACTGGGAAAGTTGTCGAGAGCAAACTTTCGATTGAGGATGAGGAGTATCTATTTCGACTCAAGTTGTGACGCGTACACAACGAGAGTCACATGTAACTATGACGTATCTGTCCAAGGCGACCATCCACGTGGATAGTTTCCAAGAAGGCGGTAATGAAGTCATTTGGAAACTCATAACCTTCTGCAATAATCATCTCCCTGAGATGTTTCAGAACTGCACCCACAGTTTCGACTGATGGATTGTCTAATGCATCACAGAATAGAGAATAGGTTTCATCGGTCATTCCCATTTTCTTAGCATGTGGAGTCCACCACTTCAAAGGAGGGGTCCAAGATTTCTTGATTGTGAACCAGAGGTTGACTGCTGCTACGATTGAACGGTACAGATTCAGTTTTGAGTCATGGATGAACCCTCGGTCATTGTCAATTCGTCCAGCTCCAAAAGCTCCTACAGCTAAAGCAAACTTGTTCTTCAAACGGTCAACGTGTTCTTCTTCAGGATATCTGGCAAGCTTCTGTCGCCACTCTTCCAGCTTTCCTGTTGGATCGTGGATCACAACTCCTTCCTGATATGGGCTATGGTCTATATCAAGTGGAGAGTCCATCTGTTGTCGAAACCAAGAGTCAGCGACTGGAGAGTAATCGATGACTAACCTCCGTGGCTCTACAGATTCGTCAAACTCGAGCCAGATTGTGTCATTAATTTCAAGACTGTCATAGTACTCCTCAGTGACGTATATCAGAGCGTCCCAGTCAGTGGTTGGTGTTCCAAATCCTGTAGCTCTACTTCCCCATAACATGACGCCTAGCACATGGGGTTCTTTGACTAGCCCCTCAAGACGTTCTCGGGCCATCGGGTCATCTATCTCATCAATGCTCTTCACAATTGGTATCTGATTCCAACTCATCAGATGTTACCTCAATCTGTTGCTGCAGATATCCACCATTAAAGCGTGATTGTCTACGCGAGAAAGAGTGAGGGCGCCACACCGCTGGGAAGCGGTAACGACAGACACTAGAAGTCGTAATCAGGGACCGTGTCGCTCAACAAATGCCAGTCCTGTTCAGGTCTAATAAACACCTAGAACCTTGACGAGGTTAAATTGAAATCGTCTGACAAGATACCATGACGGACACTACACTATTGTCACTCGTGAGGAAGTTCACAAAAGAGCAGCTTCAAGCCATTGATTCAGTCCTTCGGATGCTCGACCCAGAGGAATACCGTGACTATCACGACCAATTCGGTGTGTGTAATGCTCCAGATCGCATTGAGTTGTTGAGAGAAGAGATACACACTGCTTTGGAGAGAATGTGATTCATACTAATACAAACGCTGGCGGGAACAATACAAAGTACTCAATGACTATTGATAGAACAATTCCTCCGAAGATTAGTCCCTTGCCTCTCTTTGGATTGACATCGGTGAACCAGAGGATTGCTCCAATGAGCACTATAATGACACCTGAGATCTGACCGATGAATATCAGAAAGTCCCAGATCTCGGCAAGGTAGGCTCCAATCATCTGTGTAAAGTTCTGTAGTGGAGACTGTAGCAGTACGAGATTCATTCTATCAACCCGATTCAGAGTGTTCGTATCGCGATTTAAGGTCCTAGAGTTTTAGAAGATAGATTACAGGATTGCTTTTGGTCCATAGAAACGACGTGCATCTTGAGTGGATAAAGTAATAACCTCAGCTATAGAAAAAATGACAATGATAACAAATAGGAGTTTAGTGTAGAGTGGTGAGAGAATCAGAAATAGAGGGACTGACGTGGTTAGTAAAAGAACCAATATACTCATTGCGATTCCATATCTCCAGCCATTCAAATCCCCCCTCCACACTCGCCTCAACATGATGAAGTCTAAGAATCCTATCAGGAAAAAGATTGAGGGAGGAAGTACAGCCATAACGTCAACTCCAGGTATACTCCGCATCCTATCGAATTGGATGAAAAGACCCATATTGAACGCGAAAAGGAGAACCCCTCTAGTGGCTTGGAGTAGTGTTGCTAGTACAACTCCATTCGATCGGGCCACATATTTGGTTTCAGAAATGTCCCTCAACCACCTATTCTCTGATGCATTCAAATCTGACTGGCTTTTATTCTGTCTTTTGGTAGAGAGTTGGGTTCGAGAAGCAATGGTGGGCCCGGCGTGATTTGAACACGCGACATCCGCCTTATCAGAGCGGCGCAATAACCAGGCTATGCCACGGGCCCTGCGCAGTAGTTTGCACTCGTGGTCTGGATAAAAACGTTATGACTGCGGAGTGCTAGATTATCTTAAGAGTTGGTTTGCAAGACGAAAGGTATGAACAAGCAGGTCTGCGCCATCGGAATCATAGTTGTCCTGGTTGTTGCTGTTGGAGTATTGTTCATACTTGGCATGGACTTGCCCGAGGGGGAACCATCCTTTGACAATGAAGGTAGATATGACTCAACCATCCTCAACAACATGGGAGTGATTTACAGCAACCAATCACACATTGAACACTGGAATAATGGATATAGTGAGAGTGATGCGTGTCCGTGGGGAGCTGCACACAACGGACTGGACTATATGTTCAGCAACAACTCGCCTGTGATTGCAGCAGCCCCCGGACTAGTTATTGGAATAGAAATCGACTATCTACCAAACAGTACAGTCTACAAGGTGGGGGTCCATATTCAATTCAACGAATCTGTCTGGTTAGAATATGGATTCGAGGGAGATGCCAATGAAACAATGAGAGCTCAGCAGGTTGCGATGTTGGATGTCGAAGTGGGAGATTGGGTGGCGAAGGGAGATCAGATTGCAAGATTCCTGAGACCATCAGTGTATGATCATGTTCACTTTGGTGTGTACCTTAATGATGAAGCGATCTGTCCCAGACTCGTGATGGGTGAAGATGATTACAATGAAATTATGCTTCTAGTTCATAGTTTTTATCCAACATGGGAGCTCTGCTACCCATAGGTATATTTACTATAGTTAATTATCTAGAGTGCGTTCTGGAGACTGTGGCTTTGAATGAAAATAGTGGAGCTAAGAACATCGGAGGAAACGACCTGTTACGGTTCATACTTGAGATATGGGCACTTGTCGCATTCGGTTACTGGGGGTTGAAACAGAGCTACGGTCTGTTCAACTATGTGCTCATGATAGCCGTACCAGTGGCTGCAGCAGTAGTCTGGGGGACCTTTGCTGTGCCAAACGATCCAAGCAGGTCTGGGGGTGCTCCCGTTCCTGTTCCAGGTATAGTCCGTCTGTTGCTAGAGTTTCTGATTTTAGGCAGTGCATTCTGGGCAATGTATTCAGAAGGATTGCTATACATCAGTATACTCTTCATAGGTCTGGTCATCATTCACTACATACTTGCTCGTCAACGAATTGGGTGGCTTCTAAGTAAATAGCTACTTGAGTGCCTCAGGTACAACCTGCTTGATGTGAGAGAGTGATTCCCTTGCTTCATCCATTGTCAACTCAAAGATAATTGGACCATCAAATTTATCCTTGACTAGCTCAAGGAGGAGTTCACGAAGCGTTTTGTCACCCATTTTTCCTTGACCAAGCGCAACATGATCCTCTTGGACTGCTGTTTCATCATCATCCCTGGCTGCATCCTGCAGATGAATCTCAATGATTCTGTCCTTGTGTGTTTCATAGAACTCCATAACAGATTCAGTACCGGACATCTCAGCCAATAGATGTGCAGTGTCAAAACATATACTGGTGTCTAGGTCATCAACCACTTCTCGTAGGATGGCATAAGGAAAGTCAACATTCTCTATGGCTAGTTCGCGAGGATTGATTTCTGTTCTACTGACGATGTCTTCAATACTTGCTGCTGCAAATCCAGCTAGAAATGAACTGACCAACCGCACTATTTTGGGATCATATTTCATCTCTGCGAATCCAGCTGCTAAAT
>Ga0209536_100012387_pt1 | contig 12403 bp, 9 predicted proteins | sample DeeMarSeWOR28_12_FD_187461 | JGI IMG/M metagenome (GOLD analysis project Ga0209536, IMG submission 187461) | Marine sediment microbial communities from White Oak River estuary, North Carolina - WOR-2-8_12 (SPAdes) (version 2) | ecosystem: Environmental > Aquatic > Marine > Intertidal zone >...
CCAGTCCTTTTCCATGTACCCCTTTCCCCCGTCGAAACAAATCTCTTCACCGTCAATCTCAAGGCTGCCCGAAATCGCATGGTCGAGGCTCAATACACCATGATAGCACTGCATGAAGGGTAAAACGGCAAACCAGCCCATCGCCCCCGGGGCTTTCCAGCTTACCGGCCATGGATTAAGGCCGGAAAAAGCCAGCTGCCCGTCGACACGTAGCTCTTTCTGGCCGGTATGCATGCTCAAACCATTCCTGCTGAAGGTATTGTATCCGATTTTTATCCAGAACTCGGGCCGGTAAAAGCTGAAATCGGATATGTCATATTCAAGGAACCACGCCTGTCCGGTCGAAGCACGAGCGACCTGAATAAAGGCCTTTCCGGTACCCTGTTTATCGAAGGACACTCCAGGTATTATGGCCAGTGTTTCTTTTTGGCCGGCGTCCACCATTTTGTAATACCAGCCTTCGAAATACCGGCGCATTTTTGTTTTTCCCTGGTAGACTTCAGGTTTGAATATTCTGGGGACCATCAATACCGTCCAATAATTTTCCGGAACATTTATCTTAAAGCCGAACAGACAAGTTTTCAAGCCGATTTCGGCCGTTTAACCTTGACATGTGCGGAAGCGAAAGTCTATGATAGCACTTGTTCCCCAATTATTATTACTGCATAGTTATACCAAAATATTGGCCTTTTTCCCCAAGGAGATGTAATGCAGGAAAGAATAAAAGTAGAGAACCTCTACAAGATATTCGGCAAAAACCCCCTAGAAGTGCTCGACAAAATCAAAGCAGGGGCTACTTCCGACCAGATATTCAAAGAAAGCGGGCACGTCGTAGCGGTGGCGGATGTATCTTTTTCCGTTATGGAAGGTGAGATATTCGTAGTCATGGGCTTGTCGGGCTCCGGTAAATCTACCCTTATACGCTGTTTAAACCGCCTGCTGGACGCTACCAGCGGCAAGGTCATTATCGACGGCGAAGACATTCAGACGGTAGATAGTGAAAGGTTGCGCCAGATCCGGCGTACTAAAATGGCCATGGTTTTCCAGCATTTCGGCTTGTTTCCTCATAGAACAGTTGAAGGCAATGCCGAGTATGGCCTCAAGGTACAGGGCATCCCCGAAGAAGAGAGGCGTGAAAAAGCGCTTAAGGCTCTTGAGCTGGTGGGTTTGAAAGAATGGGCCGACCGGCCCCTTTCCAACTTGAGCGGCGGCATGCAGCAGAGGGTCGGCCTGGCCCGGGCGCTGGCCACCGAGGCGGACATATTGTTAATGGACGAGGCCTTCAGTGCGCTCGATCCGCTTATCAGGCGGGACATGCAGGACGAACTTTTAAACCTCGAACGTGAAATGCAAAAGACCATAGTTTTCATCACCCATGATCTGAGCGAGGCATTGAAGCTGGGGGACCGCATTGCTGTCATGAAAAGCGGCAGGATCGTCCAAATCGGAACACCGGAAGAAATAGTGTCCAACCCGGAAACCGATTACGTTGCCAACTTCACCCAGGACGTCAACCGTGGTACGGTATTGACGGCCAGTTCTCTCATGGAGCCTGCCGAGGCACTTTTCCTCAAGAGAGATTCAGTACGTACGGCCATGGTCCGTATGCGCTCACTCGACCGGAACGAGCTTTACGTGGTCGACCCCAAGCGCCATCCGGTGGGCATCGTTTCCGACAAAGAAATCGCCGTTGCAATAAATAAAAAGCAGAACAAACGGAATACAGAGCATTGCTAATCGTAAATCGAGTGTTGTAATTAGGAGAATAAATGTCATTACCACCTGAAAGAAAGGATAAAAATAGAAACTACCATGAGAAATCATTGTATTGATAATAAGTACATCATTAGTAGCTAATGCTTGCAAATCACCAGCTTTAGCATTATCGTGATATCGTAAGGGTTTCTGCTGTAATGTCTCAAAGAACTCTTGCCTCATATTTTGCTCGGTTTTTAAACCAAGATAATGGCCTGTCATCATAGTTACATACTCCATAGTATTTCTAGTTAAATAGATTACAAGCCCAATAATAAGTAATAAGACAAATCTTTCGTAATCAAGAATTATAAGAGTATCATCAATAATCTCTCCTATTATAACTGGTATGAGCGTTCTGGTAAAAGTAACAATTACTATACCTATAGCAACAGATATTATCAAAAATTTATTTTTATAAAGGTGGTGAAGGAGCCAGGTTTTATAGCTTTTGTATCTCTTTTTATCTAAATTCATATAGATTAACCATTATCTGTTCTGTTTCTTCTATTTGTTGATATTATGTCGTTATCGAAGTAGTAAAATGAGTAATAACTTAAAAACTCCAATAAACGCTTTATTTATCGCTCTAAAAGGATTTTTTATTATTAACATAAAATTGATTGAAAAATTGAAAAACAAACATAAATACCATATATTGAAGCTATATGAGTAGTTCATTCAATCAAAAAATCATTGAAAAATTGAGAAAGGGATATACACCAGTAGAAATAAGTCCAAAAGCGAATTTAACTTCGACCTATAAGAACCTTTTCAAACCTTTAGTCAATAAGAAAGATTTCAAGCTATTATTCGAGCTGTTTGATACTAATGAAGCAATATTGAGAGCGTGGAGTTTTCTTGGTTTGTATCTTATTCTTGAGGAAACTTCTGTTTATGAAGAGGAGAGAATAAAAAAAATTCAAGGGATCATATTAGAACTATTAAATGATAGCCGAGAAATTAGTTATTATGGTGATTCCGCTGAACTTCGGACCTCTCTACGCGAACACCATGTTAGAAGAATTTGCGAATTAAATAAAAATTTAACTTTCAAACCAGTTTTTGAGTATTGTTTATATTTCGATAAACTAACAGATAATGTGGTTTCTGATCTAATTGAAAATATTGTTTCTAAATCTGATGATTCCAAGGTAGAGGCTTTAATTCTAAGACTCGCTAAAAACATAAGTATACGGAATTTTCATCTCAAAAATCAAATAGTTAAATCATTCGAAAATCTTTCTCAGGAAGGGGAGGTTAGAAATAAAGAGGAGATCACCAATCTATTTAAAACTTACCTTACCCAAATAACAGAGGCCAAGATTACAGACCAAGAATTCATAAAAAATGTAAAATCACTTCAGGAAAGTATCTTCAGGGTTGGTGCGATATTAGGATTATCGCTTGAAACTGAAACTCTCGATTTTGTAAAATCTTTAAGATATCCTTACAATTCGTTATTCCTAATAGCAAAGAGATACAAAAATAGTGATAAATTAGTATCAATAATTTTGAAAAAATTAGAGGAGAGTGAAAATCCAAATTTTATAGCTGAGGTATTAAAAGCTATTTTGGTACTAAAAGATAATATTGAGAATTGGGAAGAGATCATTATTGAGAATATAAGAAAGTATGAGATCGTAGATGGGAATCTCATTAATGATATGCAGGAATCAAAACTCATCAATCAAGATTTAATCGTAAACTTGCTAAGAAATGGAGATACTTGGTCTTTGGAATTTATACGCGAGTTTCTTATTGATAATCCAGAGGTACTTGACCAATGGCAAGAGGTGAAAAATGAGTTCATAAAAGTTTTAAAACTAACTACAGCAATGACACCAGATGAAATAAAAATTCTTATGAGAAAAAAGGAGATGATCTTTAAGCTAATTATAGATTTACAAATAGAAGGGCTAGTAAATCTATGCTTAGAAAATCTTCAAAATTTAGAAGATAAAAATCTTAAAAAACTAGCAATTTTCTCAATTCTTAAGTTAGGAGATGAAAAGCTTATGCTAAAGTTGAAGGAATTAATGAAGAGGGATGCTGATCTGGCGAAAGTTGTAGTAAACTTAATCGATTATTTGGACCGAAACGAATGGAAATTTTTTTATTGAGTGCTCTGCTTTAGGAAAAACAAAACTAAATGTTAGTAGAAATTTAAAACTTGTTTTTATCTTTAGAGATATCTTTAATATTATTAATAACCATGAAATCAACATTAAGGATAAGGATTTGAAACTTTTAATGAAATAGAATTAAACTTACTTTTCTTTATTAAAATTTTCTTTAATAATTCGTTTAATGAATTCAATTTGAGGAGGATTATGTTCTTTAATCTTATTAAGTAATTGTCTAGCTCTTGAATTATCAGGATCGAGTTCTAACAAGTAATTACAAAAATCTAAGGCATTTTCAAAAAATTCTTGCTCATATGTCAGTAATGTTAAATCAAGTAATACTTTTATGTCATATGGGTTTTCCAGTACAAGGTAATTAAGATTCTCGTTAAACTTCATGTAGTTTTTAATAAATCTGCTTACTCTTTCTGCTGGTTCGATAAGATTTTCATGCCCTTCACAAAGAATATCAATATCTATAGCAATTAATTTTTGCATTGATTTGAGGTAGTCATTTAAATTACCATCATTAATATTTATAGCAATTCCAGGAAGGTCTCCCGCAAAGAGAAGCTTTTTGTTTCCCGTTTCTAAAAAATATGCTACAGATCCAGGGGTATGTCCAGGAATATGAAAGCAAGTAAACTCAAATTGCCCAATTTTTATGATTTCATTATCATCCTTAATTTTTATTGCTAATTTTACAGGTTCATATTCATAATCTGCGAAAAATTGATTTAGAGATTGATTTGGTCTTTTTTGTTCGATTTTATCAGCATCTTGTTCATGAGCATAAAATTTAATGTCCGCATTATATTTTTTGAGTTCATGACACGCACCAAAATGATCTATATGCCCGTGTGTTATTAAGCAATGTTTAATATCTTTTAAATCAAATCCCTTTTTCTCAATAACATGAATAGGTTCAATGTAAAGACCAATATCAATTAATATTAACCCTTCATCACTTTTAGTGTCAACCATATAAACACAACAGCTTGGATCAGTGGACTTATAAGGTTTAACGACATAAACATTTTCAACGATTTCAATCATTATTACAACAGCCTAGCTTGCTAATATGTTAGTTATTAATTATCTAAATAATTATATAATTACCTTTTCTTAATTAATTAATGGAGCTATTAGAAGATTATAGTAAGAAATTAAAAAAAAAAATAAAATAAAAGTTTTTTTAGATATAATTACTTACCCTAATTCGACATCCATTTTCTTACGATCTTCAAGCAATATTTCAACAACAGAAGGATCGGCTAATGTTGTTACGTTTCCTATTTCTGTACCTGAAGCTATGGCTTTAAGAATTCTACGCATTATCTTTCCACTTCTTGTTTTTGGCAAGGCATCAGCGAATTGTATCACATCTGGTTGAAATACCGGACCTATTTCTTCCCTAACGTGCATACGAATTTCTTTTGATAATTTTGCTGATTTTTCAACACCATCCATTAAGGTTACGAACGCCCAAATAGCTTGTCCTTTAATTTTATGTGGAAAAGGCGCTACGGCAGCTTCTGCTACCTTTGGATGGCTCACTATAGCAGATTCTACTTCCATCGTTCCTATGCGGTGTCCGGATACCTTAATAACATCGTCTAAGCGTCCAAGAATCCAATAATAACCGTCTTCATCTCGCCGAGCTCCATCACCAGTATAATAATATCCTGGATACTTTTCGAGATAAGTGGATTTAAATCTGTCAGTATCACCCCATACATCTCTTAACATGCCCGGCCATGGTTTTTGAATTGCAAAATACCCACCTTCGTGTGCTTCGGTGATTTCGTCACCTTCCAAATCGAAAATAACTGGCTTGATACCAAAAAAGGGTAAACAACAAGATCCTGGTTTAGTGGGTGTTGCTGTCGCAATTGGTGTCATAATAAATCCTCCCGTTTCAGTTTGCCAGTAAGTATCTACTATAGGACATCGTTCTTTTCCCACAACGCGATGATACCATGTCCATGCTTCTGGATTTATTGGTTCTCCAACAGTTCCAAGAACTTTTAAAGAGCTTAAATCATGTTTATTTACGGGATTGTCTCCATATCTCATGAGAGCGCGTATGGCTGTTGGAGCGGTATAAAATTGGTTTACTTTATGACGTTCCACGATATCCCAAAATCTATCAACATCGGGGTAGGTTGGTACGCTTTCAAACATTAAAGTTGTTGCCCCATTTGCTAATGGTCCATATATAATGTAACTATGGCCCGTAATCCACCCTATATCTGCGGTACAATACCAAACCTCTCCTTCTTTATAGTTGAATACGACTTTATGAGTATACGATGTATAAAGAATATAGCCTGCTGTTGTGTGCTTAACTCCCTTAGGTTTTCCAGTAGTACCACTTGTATAGAGAATAAATAAAGTATCTTCCGAATCCATTTGTTCAGGCTCGCATTCTTCACTTGCACCATCAATGAAATCGTGATACCAGATATCTTTATCTGTGTGAGGAACCTCGTTACCTGATCTTTTAACGACGATAACATGTTCAATTGTTGGTATGCTATCGATTATTTGAACAACATCGGCCATTTTAGGATACGGTTTACCTCCTCTTAAAGTTTCATCACTTGTGAATAGTAGTCGTGAATCAGAGTCCTCAATTCTATCTTTCACAGCTTCCTTAGAGAAACCACCGAAAACGATTGAGTGAATAACACCAATTCGAGCGCAAGCGAGCATGATTATAGCCAATTCAGGAATCATAGGTAACCAAATTGTTACTCTATCACCTTTTTTAAGCCCTTTACTTCTCATAGCATTGGCTAACATACTCACTTCTTTTAAAAGTTCGTTATATGTAAATGTTCTCACTTGACCTGGTTCATCTGCTTCCCATATAATAGCGATACGGTTTCCATTTCCGGCTTTTACATGTCTATCGATACAATTGTAAGCAACATTAAGTTTTCCACCAACAAACCACTTTCCAGGGAATAGATCGGTTTTTTCCCATACTTTATCATACGGTTTGAACCAATCGAGCGATGAAGCTTGTTCACCCCAGAATCCCTCCATGTCCTCAATAGACTTTTTATACAGCTTTTTGTATTCTTCCATTGACATTCCAGTCTTAGCGTATTTAGGATTAAGTTTTACAGGATCGAATTTACGAGTTTCAGTTAATATACTTTCCATCTTTTTATCTTTTTCTGACATAATTTCTCACTAAATTGAATTTCTTTTTTATATGTATTGTTATTATTAATTGATTTGATAAATTCTTTACAAATTTTAAAGATTTCTTTTCCATCTCATCGCATTTAAATTTTTTGGATTTAAATGTATTGTTTTAAGTCATGCAGTAAATATTTCGAATTCAATTTAAACATTCTATATTTAATTTATTAAGAAAAAGGAGAACCGTGTCTCTTTCAGAATCCCGTGAAGAGTTTAATTATGTGTATGAATGTTTATATCAATAGAATTAGGTGCATATCTTAATATTTTATTTATCAATTCTTTATAAAAATCGTGGTATCAATTTAATATAGTTATAAATCTATTATAGTAAAATAGCATAATTTTAATTTTTTTAAAGTAAAAATTTTAAAGATATAAGGCCCTAACTATTTTTTGAGATTAATGTAAAATTATTGTTAAGCAAGAATTAAGAGATGAAAAAAGTGGATTATTTAGATGAAGAATGGAGTATAAGATGGAAAGAAAAAGAAATCACAGCTGAAAATGCAATTAATAAAATTATTCCCGGTAATAGAGTTTTCATAGGCTCAGGATGCTCGGAACCGCAATTACTTACCTCAGAATTAATAAAGCAATCAGAAAAGTTAATTGATACTGAAATACTTCACTTTTTAACTATAGGTCCTGAAAAGTATTTTACTGATAAAGCAGAGGACCTTTTTCGACATAACGCTCTATTCATAGGAAAAACACTTCGCGAAGAAATCAATAAGGGACAAGCAGATTACACTCCAATTTACGCGAGTGAGATTCCCACATTATTTTTAACAGGAAGAAAACACATCGATGTTGCTCTCATACAAGTGACACCTCCAGATCCATATGGTTTTTGTTCTCTCGGTATTAATGTTGATATCGCAAAACCATTAGCTCAATCAGCTTATTTAACTATTGTGGAGATTAATCCCCAAATGCCCAGAACTTTAGGCAACAGCTTTATTCACATGAAAGAAATCGATTATTTCGTTGTGAATGATGTCCCGCTGTTAGAGTTCCACTTTGATGACCCTGATAAAATTGGAGAGAGAATAGGTAAAAACTTAGCAAATATAATAGAAAATAAATCAACGATTCATGTGGGGTTTGGAGACTTACCAAATGCAGTTTTAAGGTATCTGGGAGATAAAAAGGATTTGGGTATGCATTCTCATTATATCACTGATAATATAATCCCATTAATCGAGGAGGGCGTATTAACATGTCGAAAAAAGAATTTTCATCCTGAAAAAATTATTACAAGTTTTGCTTTAGGATCTAAAAAATTATATGATTTTGTAAATAATAACCCATATATTGAATTTTATCCCTCAGATTATGTATGCAACCCAAAGTATATCGGAATGAATAAGAATATGGTTTCAATCAATTCTGCTAGACAAATAGATCTAACTGGACAAGTTAATGCAGCAACAGAAGGATATAGGTTTTATTCTGGAATTGGAGAGACCATAGACTTTATGAGAGGAGCTGCTTATTCCAAGGGGGGAAAACCAGTTATTATTATGCCTTCAACTTCCCGTGACGGTAAAAAATCTCGAATTTTACCACATTTAGATGAAGGTGCAGGCGTGATGTTATCTCGAGGAGATGCACACTATGTAATTACAGAATGGGGTGTAGCTTATCTTCACGGGAAAACAATTCGGGAAAGAGTACTTGAACTTATTTGCGTTGCTCATCCAAATTTTAGGCAATGGTTATTAGATGAGGCAAAAAAACTGAATTATATCTATTCAGATCAAATTTTACCATGCGATGAGGAAGGGAGAATTTGTAGATATCCTTCTGAATATGAGACTATTTCTACTCTACAAGGGGGAGAGAAAGTTTTTATTCGCCCCGTTAAACCTACTGACGAACCATTATTAAAGGAATTGTATTACTCTTTGAATGAAACAGACATTTACTTGAGGTTTTTCGAAATTAGAAAAGAATTTACCCATTCTAAAACGCAAAATGAAGTTAATATCGATTATAACAACATTTTCTCAATAGGAGCTTTTCTTGGTGAAATTGGCAGAGAGAAAATGATTGGGAACGCTACATATTACTTAAATCCTCAACTAAATATGGCGGAATATAGCTTTTTAGTTAGGGAAGATTATCGTGGAAAAGGTTTGGGATCGTTTCTGTATCAACATTTAATTATCATAGCGAAAGAAAAAGGTATAAAGGGATTTTATGGAAACATTCATATTCAAAATAAAAGTACAGTCCAAATAATTCGAAAGGGTGGTTATACTAAAATTAAACCTCCAGAAGGGGGAGAAAAGGAACTTTTTTACGAAGTCTTTTTCGATAAGGAAAATTCTATTGATTAAATAATCAAAATTTTTAACTATTTCTTATCATTATAAAAACTACATTCTCATGAAGTTTAAATATACTGATTATCACATCCATACGAACTGGAGCTCAGACATACCAGAAGATGGCCCAAACTTTAAAGATTACATCAAAATTGCAGAAATTGAGGAAATCAACATATGTTTTCTAGAACATTACGAGCTTTACTACATTGAGCAAGATAAAAGAAATCCTTTTTATAATAAAAATATAGATGATTATTTGGAAGAAATTGACCAATTAAAAGAGAATTATAACATCATCCTTAGTGGACTTGAAGTTGAATATTATAAAGACCGAGAAATTGAATTGATGGAATTTATGGATGATTATGCAAAAGAATTAGATTTTATCGGCGGTACAGTGCATGAATGGATTTACAACTACCCAATCACTACTAGAGCAAAATTGAGACAATTGCTAGATAAAGTGCAAATGAAACAAGTCATAGATGATTACTGTGAAACTTATAAATTGATGATTGAGTCAAAAATCTTTAAAAATGTGTGTCATATAGACACTATCTTTCGTTACATTAATGAAAATGATATCATACCTTTAGATGATTGTGATGTATCTCAGGAAAGAGTCCTAGACTTAGGCCGGTTATGTATTAAAAATAAGATCCGCATTGAATACAATTTATCTGGTACTAAGTTTCCTATCAACCGTTCATTTCCTTCAAAGGAAGTTGCAGAGCAACTAAAATCAGAACGGGCTAAATTTTTCGTTGGATCTGATTCACATTCACTAGACTTTTTCAAAGAAACCATTCCTAAAGTTAAAGAAGCATATAACTTTTTAGGTATGGATACTTAAGGGGCGTAGAAAACATGGATGCGAAAAAAATCTATATCAAAGTAGATAATTGGGATAAGAAAATCATTTTAAAATATAATGGTATAGGAGGCAATTCAATAACAATAATTTTGAAAATACTTTCTTTTTTTGGTAGAGAGACAATTTGGATGCTTTTAATGGTATTTTATCTATTCGTTTTTTATGATCCCTTGTTATTCTCATACATAACTTCAGTCTTCTTACTCGGAGTTGGTATAATTGCTCCAATAAAAAAAATTGTTAATCGAAAAAGACCCTTTGAATCGTTAGAAGAAATTAAGGTTCTCGAGCGAACCCCTACGTCGAGGAGTTTTCCTTCTTGGCACGCTTATAATGTCGTTTCTCAAGGATTTTTATTAGCCTATTTGTTAAACTCATTGCTAATAGCAGTTTTAGTCGTAATTTTTGCTGTTATAGTTTCATTTTCTAGAATTCAATTAGGAGTTCATTATCCGAGTGATGTTATTTTTGGCTTTTTGATTGGGCTTATAGGATTTATTTTGGCTATTTCTATTCTAAGCTCTTTGTTGATGAGACTAATCTATTTTCTTGAACTTATAACCGAAACAGAAATTCATTATCAGATAATTAATCCATTACTTTTAGAAAACATCTTTTATATAATTTTAGTAGTAGCCTTGATAATTGTAGTAGTGATTCTTGCTATTAATAAAAGGATTAAAGAGGTTCTTAAAAGATTATAAAAATGGTTTAAAGGTTCAATTTTCGCTTCTTTTCAAATAGTTGCTTTAACTCATCTAGAACTTTTGACCTTGAATCTCCTGGTCGTCCTGATATTGATGCGTCGTTAGGCGGAGTTAAGCCAATAGGTACCCCACTTTGGGCGATCTGGAATGCTCCACTTTCAATTGCGCGTAATCTATTATCTAGTTCAGTTAATTGTTTGGAAAGGCTTTCTGATAACCGAATAACGGCGTTCATAGTTTCTTCTAACGTTTTTCCTAAACCTTCGACTTTTCTTATAGTTGGGCTCGTGAGGGAATCAGTAGATTTCATTACATCCTTAATATATTTAGAAAACTCTGGTTCGTTAGTTATTAGGGAAAATATTGAAGTAGCATAAGCTTCGTAATCATAATCATATGTAGTTAATAACTGATTTAGGTTATCTTTTAGAAGCTCGATGTTCAGTAGTGTTTCTGGGTCACGTCTTAAATCGGGATCACACTTATGTATGTATATTAATACAAATGGATCTTCTTCTAATGTCGATAAGATTTCTAGTATTTGTTCAAAATACTCAAATGATTCTGCATATCTTTCAGAATCTTGAACATCTATCACATAAATTAATAAATCCGTCTGTAAAAAATATTGTTCAGGTCTATCAAAATATTTGCTCCTATACTGAGCTTGTCCACCAAAATCCCATATATAAAGATCTATGTCTGAATTTGCTGTTTCGATATGACGGCGATCAACTCCCTTAGTTGGGGTTAAATTAGCTAAATCGCTAATACCAAGTCGACCTCCGAATTTGCTTAAAATCGCCGTTTTTCCTGCATTATCTAATCCAATCACAATTACTTTTTGAGCTGATTTTTGAAGAATCTCTCCCTCGTCTACCATATTTGTAATAATAGAGCTAATAAAAATTGCTTTCTTAATTGAATTTTCAAGGTTGGGATTCTCTGCTTTGAGAATAGAAACTTTTCTGTCGAACTCTTCTTGTAATTCTGTCACTTCCAGCGGATCTTTTGTTTTTCCAAAAATTTTTAAGTTTTCAAATGGATTATCCCTGTTCAAATTGGACAGTTCTTCAATTTTGGTTACATTTAAAAGGTCTTTTAGAATTTTTGCATCACTTTTAGAAATAAATTTGTAAGAGTGAACGGGTAATTTTTTTATTTCCTCGATCGTTTTAAATTTATCCGCTTTAATTTCTTTTGGATCGAGAAATTTCGAAAAGATATTTATAATATTTGTGATATCGGATGACATAATGGCGACAATTTATTTTGATTTATGTTTATTAATTTTAGAGCTTTAAATAAAATAATGGTTATTAACGAATCTTTTAAGATAATAGTTAAATAGACTAAGATTTAAATCTTCACTACCGCTATTATTTTAAATTG
>Ga0209536_100012389_pt1 | contig 12401 bp, 11 predicted proteins | sample DeeMarSeWOR28_12_FD_187461 | JGI IMG/M metagenome (GOLD analysis project Ga0209536, IMG submission 187461) | Marine sediment microbial communities from White Oak River estuary, North Carolina - WOR-2-8_12 (SPAdes) (version 2) | ecosystem: Environmental > Aquatic > Marine > Intertidal zone >...
CTCTTTGGTGGCAAACCTGTGCCAGTCATGGCACCACCGACCGTGCTGTTACTCGAGGTTACGTACGGATACGTGCCATGGTCGATATCCAGTAAGGTGCCCTGTGCCCCTTCGAAAAGTGCCGATTCGGTGCCTTGACGCACGCCGTTTAAAGCATCGTAGCCGTTGACGATCAAGGAGGAAAGGGAATGAGCCAACGTGCCCAGTTCGTCAGCGAGAACTTTCGCCGGCAGGGGATCGGCATCGTAGTACTCTGAAAGAATCTCGTTTGCAGCAAGGATCTTTTCAATGGCTTTGCGCTCTAGATTCTCCGGAGGCAAGAGGAGATCGCCGAGCCGCATACCAGTCCGTTGGATTTTATCCAAGTAAGCAGGGCCGATTCCACGTCCCGTTGTGCCAATACTTTTTCGTTTGAGTTTATCTTCCTTCAGTTCATCCAACCGTTTGTGATAAGGCATCAACAGATGTGCGGATGAGGAAACGACCAGGCGATCGCGCACCTTGACGCCCTGTTCCTCGAGCGCAACGATTTCATCACGCAAAGACCAGGGATCGATCACCATACCGTTACCAAGGAAACACCGTACGCCCTCATGGAAAATACCAGAGGGGATCAAGTGTAATACAAATTCACGATCGCCAGTGTTGATGGTGTGCCCGGCATTGGCGCCACCTTGGTAACGCAAAACCCAATCGAAACCGCCACACAAGGCATCGACAATTTTCCCCTTACCTTCGTCGCCCCACTGTCCACCCACAATCACGCGGTTTTCCACGGTTTACTCCCTGGTTGGGTGGCGGAAAGTAAACTGAACTGATCGTTCCGTTACTCCCCCCCCAAAAAAAAAGCCCGCCACAAAGACGAGAGTAGCTTAGCTGGGAGGATGGTCAGATATTAACGATCACTACTGAAGAGAGCCTTGAACGCACCCCAGGTGATCTCGTCGGTCAGAGCACCACCACCACAGTCATCGGCCTCTCCGGGATTACCGGTCTCCTCAATGATGTTGCCATCGAGTTCTCCGTCCCCATCGCTGTCTCCCAACTCCACGCCGTTCAAACAACCGTCACCGTCGGAGTCGAGCTGGGCGAGATCCGCGTTCCAAAGCCGATTGTGGTTGAGAAAATCTTGACCGAATGAGTTCAAGGCGAAATCGGCCGGGGTTGGCTGGCTGGAAACGTGGCAATTCTTGCACCCGAAACGAGTCGCAACAGGCAGTTGTTCCATGTCGCCCGTCGTGGCATCCACCACGACCGACAAACCAGTGCCAGTACTGACGACGAGCAGTACCAGCCAGGCGAGTTTCAGATTCCGTTCGCGCTTACCCATGACTGTAACCCTATCCGGGACGTCGTATCCTAACAACGTCTCCTAGGCTACCTCCTCGGGTTCTCCGCTACTCATACACTGCCACGCTGGCGCACCTGTTGCAAGCCCGAACGAAGGGATCGGACTGTAAACAAATTCCGCCGCGCCAAACCCATCATCCTGTATCAGCATTATATACCTTATCTTGAGGAAAAGTCAACTGAACGATGCAATTCATTGCAAGTCTTTTATATATGATTATGGCCCTTCCTCCTGCGTTGTATCCAATAGTGCCTCCACCCACCCAATCATTTCCTCGCGGCCTGACCTCTTTAGAGCCGAGGTTGCGAAAAACGGCGTAATCTGGGGTACGTCCAGGGCCATCACAATCTCTTTGTATCGGTGGGCGAGACGGTTCTTACTAACTTTGTCGATCTTGGTCACGGCGATAGCAAAGGGATGCCCAGCAGCCTGCAACCAACTCGAGATTTCCAAATCCTCCGCCGAAGGCTGGCGGCGTACATCCAGCAGATGGAAAACAGCCATCGGACGATCTTGCGAGTGGAGATAAGCTCGCATGAGCTTAATCCAATCCGCGCGCTTCCGCTTGCTTACCTTGGCAAATCCGTAGCCGGGAAGATCGACGACATAGTACCGGTTATTGATCAGGAAATAATTCAGAAGGCGGGTCTTGCCTGGCTGACGGCTGGTCCGTGCCAAATGATTTCGATTGAGGAAGTAGTTGATCAATGAGGACTTACCACAGTTGCTGCGGCCCAAGAAAACGAACTCGGGCAGCGGTGGCAAAGGACGATCTTCCAAATCGGCCACACTGGTGACGAAACGGACATTCACGGACTCCCCAAACTTTCAGAACATCGCCTGCAGGGGACAGCGTCTCCCCCGCGCTTCATCGGCTGGCCAAGGCCAACACTTCGTCCATGCTTTCCACTAAGTGGACCATCAGTTTCTTCCGAATCACCGGCGCCAGCTCGCGATAATCTTTTTCGTTATCCTTGGAGATGATCAAATCGCGCGCACCTGCGCGTATCGCGGCCACGGCCTTTTCGGGCAGCCCCCCGACGGGAAGCACCTTGCCCCGCAACGTGACCTCGCCGGTCATGGCCACATCCTTCCGAACCGGCTGCTGGCGGAACAGAGACACGATCGCCGTAGCGATGGCAATACCCGCACTGGGGCCGTCCTTGGGAACGGCTCCTTCAGGGATGTGTATATGTAAGTGATTGTTTTTCATAAACTTGACAGATTTCTCGGCACACTTGTTCCGGGCGTAACTGAGTGCGGTCTCGGCAGATTCTCGCATGACGTCTTTGAGATTGCCCGTGATACGGAGTTTGCCCGTACGGGAATCGCGGCGACCTCGATCTCCAGAATCTCTCCCCCCGCATTGGTCCACGCCAAACCCACCACGACGCCGATTTCGGGCTCACGATCCAGAACTTGCCGGCGGAACTTGGGAATACCGAGGAATTTCTGTACTCCTTTGGCAGTCACACCGCCGGGAAACTTGCCATTCTGGGCCTTGGCCTTGGCTACTTTGCGGCAGATGCTCGCGATTTCGCGTTCTAAGTTCCTCACCCCCGCCTCACGAGTATATCCATCGATGATGGTCTGGATGGCCTGACTATGGAATCCACCTGACCATTTCGCGATACCGTTGCGCTCCATCTGCCTCGGCACGAGGAACTGCTCGGCAATCTTCAACTTCTCGTGTTCCAGGTAACCCGGCAACCGGATGATCTCCATGCGGTCCTCCAGGGCCGGAGGAATGGAGTGCAGCGAGTTGGCAGTCGTGATGAACATGACACCGCTCAGGTCGAAATCGACTTCGAGGTAATGGTCGCTGAAGTGCGAGTTTTGCTCCGGATCGAGAACTTCCAACAGGGCTGCTGCCGGATCGCCGCGAAAGTCGGATCCCATCTTGTCGATCTCGTCCAGGAGGAAAACTGGATTCCGGGTGCCAACCCGTCTCAACGACTCGATGATCCGGCCCGGTTTACTGCCGATGTAAGTTCGGCGGTGGCCCCTGATTTCCGCCTCATCACGAACTCCGCCTAGCGATATGCGCACGAATTTACGCTTCATGCTCTCGGCTATGGAGCGTCCCAAGCTCGTCTTGCCCACACCGGGAGGTCCCACCAAACAGAGAATCGATCCTTGCGGTTTACGTGTGAGCTTGTAGACGGAAAGGAATTCGATAATGCGTTCCTTCACCTGATCGAGGCCGTAGTGATCAGCGTCGAGCTGGACTCGCACCTTCTTGGTGTCGATGCGATCACGAGTCCGCTGCTTCCAAGGTAAAGACAGCAGCGTGTCCAGATAGTTACGGACAACCGTGGCTTCGGGTGATAGGGCCGCCATGCGGGAAAGGCGGTTCAATTCGCGGTTGGCCACCTCTAAAGCCTCAGCAGACAGATCACTTTCGGCCACGCGCGTGGCGTATTCCTCGACTTCGGCTTCTTCATCGGGTGAGTAACCAAGCTCTTTCCGGATCGCGCGCAACTGCTCGTTCAAGTAAAATTCACGTTGATTTTTGTGGACCTGGTTCTGCACTTCCGAGTCGATACGCTGCTCGATTTCGAGAATTTCCAATTCGCTGGCCAAAACTTGATTGATGCGCCGCATGCGCTCGCGGAGGCTAGTCTCCTCCAGAAGTTCCTGTTTCAAAGGGACTTTGCCCAGGATGTAAGCGCTGATCGAATCGGTCATGCGATCGATTTCTTCGAGGTTCAAAACCGAAAGCAAGACCTCGTCGGGAAGTCGCTTGTTCAAACGCACGTATTCCTTGAAACGGTCTTTGATGGAGCGGCTGAGCGCTTCGACCTCTTGGTCAGACTCCGCTGTCTCAGGAAGCGGATCGACGACAACCCCTGTGTACTCGCCTTGATCCTGAATGCTGTGGACATGGACGCGGGCCAGCCCCTCCACAAGAATCTTGAGGGTCTCGTCAGGTGTGCGGATGATCTGCAATATCTTGATCACCGTACCGATTTCGTACAGATCTTCAGTCTCGGGTTCTTCGATCTCCGAGTCTTTTTGGGCGACCACACAGATGAATTTGTCTTTTTCGGTGGCTGCTTCCACAGCGGCGATAGAGTGAGGACGGCCCACGAGGAGCGGTGTCACCATGTAGGGGAACACCACCACATCCCGTAATGGCAGCAGGGGTAATTGGTACGGCAGTTTCATGGCCTCGCCATCCCGTTGGATGGTGAATTCGTTCTTACCCATGGTTCTCCTTCAGACCGTGTGGTCAGGGAGGCAACGCAACAGTGACGCCCCGGGGGCCAAACAGGCCGGCGGCTGGTGTCAGAAAAGAAAATTAAGCTTCCTTGATCTTGATAGAGGAGTCACCGCTCACGATCTCAGGATCGACCTGATCCATGATGGTATGTCGGGTGATGACCACTTGACGGACGTCAGGTTGGGAAGGGATTTCGAACATGACATTGCGCATGGCAGCTTCCATAATAGATCGTAACCCTCGAGCCCCAGTTTTCCGATTGATGGCCATATCTGCAATCGCATCGAGGGCACCGGGTTCGAATACGAGTTCCACCCCTTCCATCTCCATCAGCTTGGTGTACTGCTTGGTGAGGGCGTTACGCGGCTCTTGGAGGATGCGCATCATGGCATCCTTATCCAAATCATGCAGATGTGTCGCGACCGGTAGCCGTCCAACCAACTCTGGGATCAGGCCGTACTTCATGAGATCCTGGGGCTCGACCAGGGCGAGGATTTCGCCTCTCTCCTCAATAATGCCACGCTCGTCCTCTCTGGCAAAGCCGAGAACATTCTTGCCGATACGGCGCTCGGTGATTTTGTCCAATCCCTGGAACGCACCACCACATATAAACAGGATGTTTTTAGTGTTGACTTCCAGGTATTTCTGCTGGGGATGTTTACGGCCACCCTGGGGTGGCACGTTGGCCACGGTTCCTTCCAGTATCTTCAGGAGCGCTTGCTGGACTCCCTCGCCGGAGACATCGCGGGTGATGGAAGGGTTGCCACTCTTGCGGCCGATCTTGTCGATCTCGTCGATGTAGACAATGCCTTGTTCTGCCGCGGGGATGTTGTAATCGGCCGCTTGCAACAGCCTGACGAGTATGTTCTCGACATCTTCACCCACGTATCCAGCTTCAGTCAACGCGGTGGCGTCAGCGATGGCGAAGGGCACGTTCAGAAAACGTGCTAAAGTCTGCGCTAACAACGTTTTACCTGTTCCGGTGGATCCGATGAGCACGATGTTGCTCTTGTCGATCTCAACGCCTTCACTGGTTTTCTTTTGGTGAATACGCTTGTAATGATTGTAAACGGCTACGGACAGACTGATTTTGGCATCTTCTTGGCCGATGACGTACTGTTCCAAGTAATCGCGGATCTCCATGGGTTTGGGGAACTTGGGAGGAGACAAAGAAGCTTCGTCCAGCAATTCCCCTTCCAAAATGTCATTGCAGAGCTTGATGCACTCGCTGCAGATGTAGACGCTCGATGGACCAGCCACCAGTTTAGCGACCTCATCCTGCCCTCTGGCGCAGAAAGAACACTTGATCATCTGAGGACTTCCACTTTGGCGGCGTTTCATCTGTCCTCCCAAAATCCAGTCTTGTTCGCCCGAGTCGTACCTATAATCATTTTACTTCTTCTTCTTCTCTGTGTCCATCTCGCTACGGCTCGCGATGACTTTATCGACAATGCCGTATTCCTGAGAATCTTCGGCCGACATGAAGAAATCGCGGTCACTGTCTTCAGCAATTTTTTCCCTAGATTGACCGGTGTGCTTTGACAAGATCTCATACAACCTGTCCCGCAAGTATAAAATCTCCTTGGCGTAGATTTCGATCTGACTGGCTTGCCCCTGGCTGCCACCCATGGGTTGATGGATCATGACTCGAGCGTTGGTCAGGGCCGATCGTTTCCCCTTGGTACCGGCTGCCAACAGGACTGCGCCCATACTGGCCGCCTGCCCCATACAAATCGTAACTACATCATTCGTAATGTATTGCATCGTATCATAGATAGCAAGACCGGCTGAAATGCTGCCACCAGGGCTGTTGATGTACAAATAAATGTCACGTTCCGGATCCTCCGCCTGTAAAAACAGCATCTGAGCGATGACGAGATTCGAGACGTTGTCATCGACCACCGAGCCGAGAAAAACGATCCGATCTTTCAGCAAACGGGAATAAATGTCATAGGCACGTTCGCCATGACTTGTTTGGTCAACCACCATGGGGACAGGAACATACATGTTCACTCCTTTGCCGCAGCTTCGACCTTCATGTCAAGACCACAACTCTGACTTTTGAACCCTCACTGGCAGGATCCGTTCCAAAACCCTTTCCGGAGGGCACTTCCGCGCCCCTTTTTCAACCCTTTGTTTTACCCCTTGGCCGCGTCAGCCTGCTCGATGCTGGCTCGTGAGAGAAGAAAATCGAAGGTTTTACGCTCCTCCAGCCAATGTTGGATCCGATCCTTTTCGCTACCCTGGGCCACGTATTCGCGGTATTTCTCCACGTCGAAATGATGTTCTCTGGCAATCTCCGCGATCCGCACTTCTATCTCTTCATCGGTCACCTGGAGGTCTTCCTGGCGCCTGATGGCCTCCATAATAAACATCCCCTTGAGGATTCGTTCGGCCACAGGCTGGGTGATCTTACGATATTGCTCCTCCTCTTCAGCCGAGGTGGTACGGCCCATTTGAGTGTTACGACCGTGCAACTCTTCCAGGCCCGACTTGAGATATTGTTCGATCAGAGATGGTGGTACGGAAATTTCGTTTCGCTCGATCAGCGCCGAAACGACCTGCTCGTCCAATTCACGTTGAACCCGCGATTCCTCTTCCTTCAAAAGATCCGCCCGGATAGCCTGGCGAACCTCCAGCAACGTCTGCCCCTCTTGGAGGGACGCGGCGAAAGCATCGTTCAGCTCCGGTACAATTTTCTCGCGAATCTCCCGGATCAGGCAAAAAAAGGTGACCGACTTGCCCTGCAACTCGGCGTTGTGGTGGTCATTGGGATAAGCTACTTCCACCTCTTTCTCCTCACCAGCTTTGATACCGGTGAATGCCTCGTTGAACACAGGAAAATTACTGTCGGCACCCAATTCCATCTTCTGCTCCGCAGCCCGCTGATTCTCATCTGGTTGGCTGTCTTCACCGAGCGGAGTCAAATCGACGACAATTTGGTCGCCAGTTTGGGCTGGGCGGTCCACCTTCTCGAAAATAGCACGGCTCTCCCTTAGCTTCTCGAGCACATCGTTAACATCCTCGTCCTTGACCACAGATTCTCGGCGCATAAGGGGCAGGTCATTGTAATCCTGAGCGACGACCTTGGGCCGTACTTCAATGATCATCTCGAAGGAGATGGTCTTATCCGGCTCAAATACAAGGTTCTCCACGACGGGATCTGTGATCGGTACCAGATCGTTTTCCACGATAGCCGCTTTGAATGCTTCCGGCACTATGTGCTCGAATGTCTGGGCTCGCAACTGATCTCCCAGCTCTTTTTCGACGGCCTTCTTGGGTATCTTACCCTTCCGAAATCCTGGGCGGACATGATCCTTCGCCGCAATATGCAAGCGTTTGGCATACTCCTTGTCGAAATAAGCCCGTGAAACCTCAATCTTGAGGATTCGTTTCCATAACTCGGGCTCCTCGACCTGAATTTGAAAAGGTGTTGAAGCGGCGGGGTTCGTTTCACTCATGAAATTTCGATCCTTTGGCTTGTGGCCTGTTTTCGGCCTGGTTTCACGGCTCCGGGAAACACTTGCATCCGCTCCGGGCTGGGTGCGGACCACGAAAGGGTGAAATGGTGCGAGAGGGGGGACTCGAACCCCCACGGGATAGCCCACGGGAACCTAAATCCCGCGCGTCTGCCAGTTCCGCCACTCTCGCAAAAATGGACCCCACGGAGCGCCACCGCTGGGTCCACTGTAAGTCCTTGTATAACAAAAGACTGTCATGATACCGGGGCGCGGCCAATATAGCAACCTATATGCGAAGGGTCAAGATAACCGACCGGATCCATCACTTGAGTTTCCGATAAATCGTTCGCGAAGCGATGCCTAAAATATTAGCTGCGGTTTCCTTGTCCCCATCGACGCTGTCGAGGGTGGCCTGGATCAACTCCAATTCCACCTGCTTCAAGGACATGCCGACAGGAATGGTGATCGATTCGTAGCGTTTCTTGCCTGCGATGACTGATGGCGGCAATACATCCAAATCGATGAAGGGCCCTTTACTCAGGACCACCGCTCGCTCGATACAATTTTGAAGTTCTCTGACATTGCCCGGCCAAGAGTACAGTGTCAACTTCTCGACAGCTGGTTTAGTGAATCCCGAGATATCTTTGCTGTTCTTCTTGTTATACACCTTCAAGAAGTAATTCGCCAATAGAATGACATCTTCGCCTCGTTGTCTTAACGGTGGTAATTCGATGTTGATCACGTTCAAGCGGTAAAAAAGATCTTCTCGAAACAGACCTTGTTCGACCTTTTCAACTAGGTTGGCATTGGTCGCTGCTATGATGCGCACGTCTGTTTCAATAGGCTCATTGCCACCCAGCCGCTCGAATACACCTTCCTGTAAAACTCGCAAGAGTTTGACCTGGGTCGTCGGTGACATTTCCCCCACTTCGTCCAAGAACAGGGTACCCCGATGAGCCACCTCGAACCGACCTTGGCGACGTGACATGGCTCCAGTGAACGCTCCCTTTTCATAACCAAACAACTCAGCTTCCAATAAGGTCTCTGGGAGAGAGGCACAACTCACCTTGACCAGTGGTTGCTTGGCTCGGTCACTCCAGCGGTGCAGGGTCGCGGCAAAAATTTCTTTGCCGGTGCCACTTTCGCCAGTTAATAGGATGGTTGCCGAACTAGCCGCCACTTGCCGAGCTGTTTCCACGGTCGATCGCATGATGTCACTGTTGCCGATAATGTCATGGCTACCCTGGATCTGTTCCAAGCGTTGTCTCAGCTCGAGATTTTCCGCCTTGAGCTGCTGAGTCTCCAAAGCCTTGCGGACGACATTCAAAGTAGTTGTCGTGGTGAATGGTTTCTCGATGAAATCGTAGGCGCCGATTTTCATGGCCTCAACGGCTGCCTCGATGGTGCCGTGTCCCGTGATGATGACCACTTCGGTGGTTTTGGTGATCACTTTGGCGGCTTTCAGAAGTTCCAACCCACCGACCTTCGGCATCAATAGATCCGTTAATATCAGATGGACTTCCGTGCGGTGTAATATTTCCAACGCCTCTTCGCCATCGCCAGCGGTTTTGACGTTGTACCCGTTCCGACGCAACAGTTTTGACAGCGCATTACAGAGCTCGGGTTCATCGTCTACCACGAGAATCCTGGCCCACGAAGCTGTCGGTTCGTCCTCGGGACGGGAAACTTGGGGTGAGATGTTGGCTGTTGTAGGAGAGTGTTCGACCACCTGAGCCTTCCTTCCCGGGTAGTGGGTCTCGTGCGTCCCAATGTTTTGTCGAAACAAGTCAAGCCGACGACAATTTGTCATTATAGCGACGAATTGTCAAATGCGCCAAGCAGTGGAGATTGAAACCCGTAATCCTTTGATAAAAATAGCTTTAGACTAGGTGAGATCCGCCCCGGGGTGGAGTCGGCCGAAGATCCGTCGGGCATGAGCGGCGTGCAGCAAATCCTCCTGGAATCGTGGATCAGCGATCTCGATGAGCGATTGGGCGCGCTGGCGAACATTCCGACCATACATCGAGGCTACACCATTTTCGGTCACAATGACATGCACATCGGCCCGGGTTATTACGACGCCGGCCCCGGGATCGAGGGTCGGCACGATTCGGGAAACCTGGCCTCCCTTGGCCGTTGCTGGCAGAGCGGTGATGGGAATACCACCACGACTCATGGCTGCTCCACGCATGAAATCGACCTGTCCCCCGAATCCACTGTAGATTTGCTCGCCGATGGAATCGGAACAGACTTGGCCGGTGAGATCTACCTGGATCGCAGCATTGATCGCAACCATGTTGTCGTTTTGGGCTATGTTCACAGGATCGTTCACATAGTCCGTGGGGTAGAACTCGACCTGAGCATTGTCGTGCACAAAATCGTATAAGTCTTGATCACCCAGAATGAATCCAGCAACGACTTTACCGGGATGGAAATTCTTCCGCTCACAAGTGATGATTCCCCTGTTCATCAAGTTCGGCAGGCCTTTGGTAAATAACTCGGTATGGACCCCCAGATCCTTTTTATCGTCCAGGAAATTAAGCACCGCATCCGGAATACCCCCAATCCCCAGCTGGAGGCAAGCCCCGTCTTCTATCAATCCCGCAATGTGCTGAGCAATCTGTTTCTCGACTCCCGTGAACTCCTCGGGCTCGAAGACATCCAGGGGCCGGTCGATCTCGACACAACTAGTCAGTTTCGAGACATGAATGAAACTGTCACCCAGAGTTCGCGGCATCAATCGGTTGATCTCTGCTAGGATGATCTTGGCGGACATGGCGGCGGGTTTGGTCACGCCCACTTCGATGCCAAAACTGCAGAAACCGTGTTCGTCGGGCGGACTCACGATCACACAGGCCACATCGAGGGCGGATCCCTCTTTGAAAAGCCGCGGCATATCGTGTAGATGGACCGGCACGTAATCGGCTTCTCCCTCGTTGACCGCCTGGCGGGTGTTAGCGCCGACAAAGTGGTCATTACACCGGAAGTGCCCCACCATATCCTTTCCGATATACGGAGTGGGACCGATCGTGAGATGATGGACGATTTCTACTTCCGACAATTCCTCGGCCCGCTCGGCGAGCGCTTGGACAAGAGCGTGAGGAACGGCACAACCTGAACCGATATAGACCCGGTCGCCCGACGCGACGGCTTTGACAGCTTCACTGGCTGTCGTGCGTTTGGCTCGGTAATCTTCCAGCCAATTCATACCCCGCTCCTCACTCCGCCAGCAGTTTTTCCAAAGGCATGTACTCACGTTCATGAGCGGCGGCAATCTGCATGTGGGTCACGTGTCCCCGATACAAATTGACACCACGACTCAGAGTCGGATTGCTGCGGAAGACATCGACTTCCTCGGAGCCAACAAGCGCGCTCACGAAAGGCAGGGTGATGTTGCCCAAAGCATAGGTCGCAGAACGAGCCACGAGACTCGGTAAGTTGGGGACGCAGAAATGGGTGATACGGTCAACCACATATGTCGGATCACTCAGGCGGGTCGGACGGCTCGTTTCGAAACAACCACCTTGATCGATGGAAATATCCAGGATCAGGCTGCGGTCTCGCAAGAGACGGATCATCTCACGTGTCACGAGATGAGGCGTACGCGCACCGGGAATGAGCACCGCTCCGATGACGACATCGGCATAGCCCAGCACCTTGGGCAAGGTGTATTCGTTGGCAATAAAGGTGGTCATTTGCCCCATGAATGCCCAGTCGAGTCGTCGGATCCGCTCGTAATCCTTGTCCAAAAGGGTCACCCGGGCACCGGCTCCGAGGCAGGCGCGGGCCGCATTACGACCCACGACGCCACCGCCCAAAATTACCACCTCGGCCGGCGGCACTGCCGGTGCTCCACCGAGGAGGATCCCCATACCACCGTGATCGCTTTGCAAATAACGGGCAGCGAGCTGCGGCACCATGCGGCCAGCAATCTGCGACATGGTACGTAAAACCGGCAAGTCGCCTTTCTCATCTTGGATGGTCACGTAGTCGATAGCCGTACATTGGCGATCGATTAAAAGATTCAGCAGATCGGGCTCGGAAACGGCAAGATGCATCGCCGCCATTATAATCTGCCGCGGCTGAATGAAATCGAATTCCCGCGGTGTCGGCGGCAAAACCTTGACGATCAAACCAGCGCGACCGTACAGCTCGTCTCCGGAGTACACGACTTGGGCCCCTGCTTCGGCGTACTGATCGTCGGTGAAGCCGCTCGCCACACCGGCAGCTCTTTCCACCGCGACTTGGTGGCCTTGCTCCACGAGACTATGCACACCGGCCGGAGCCAGACCGACTCGATTCTCATCCGCCGCTCTTTCCCGTGGAATCCCAATGATCATCGCACTCACCTCCGCGCGCGATGGTA